>WNGB01011410.1_pt1 | contig 17053 bp, 15 predicted proteins | sample 5400681 | NCBI WGS metagenome assembly WNGB01 (sample SAMN13153367, study PRJNA577476) | soil metagenome | isolation source: 115 cm soil or saprolite under grassland replicate 2 | place: USA:California | collected 2016-06-15 | reverse complement strand
CGAGGACAGATGCAGCTTCTATATCGAAATTAATCTTGGCATTGATTAGATACTTGCCTGGAGGCAAAGACAGCGATCCGACCAACGCGACATCGTCTGAAACGTCGTGGGTTCCATCGTGGGACAAGTAGAAAACCGCCGGGCCAGCCGAGCAGTTGACCTCGCCGGTTTCATCGATCTTCGAGATCGCTCCGCCGGCGAAGCTGCAGTCTCCGGAGACCCGCATCTGGACCTGGCTGGTGTCGACAGCCAGAGAAACGGTGCCTTCAGTGCCTCCGCCGCTGAGGCCAGTCCCGGCTATCACACCTGTAATATCGCCACCGCTCAGGTGGACCGTGAGGTGCCCAGGTAAGCATTGCTTCATTAGGGTGTTGCACAGAGCGAGGTAGTAGATGGTGCCTCCCGTATTAATACAGCCGGTGTACGAGTTACGCTTCCGGTCTCGTGGCCAGCAAAGACATTCACCGCGGGAAGAAGCGCGATGAGAAGCGCTGTCACCGATACGATCATTGGCCGCGATTTGATGGCTGGCATAATCTGGCTGAGGATCGAAACGAGTCGCTTTGCCAGGAAATGTGGGAACTGGATATTCATTGTGTAGTTCCTTCTGCTTATGCAATTGGATAACGATTGGACTTCCCACCTGGTATTAATATAGTGTATATCTTTTGTATCAAGAATTCAAATTAGAGAAATATTTCCCAAAAGTGGGTGCTTGATCTTGGGAACGTCGAAAGGACTTTCCGACGTCAGAAATAAGAACCATACGCAGTTGCTTTTTCTATTTGCGGGCGTTCAAGTGCTAAACTCAATCAATCCAAACAAGCATTTGTGTTCAATTCCGAACCGATAGACCTTGCCCCTCTGCTTCTTAGCAAAGCTGGTAAGATTGAGTGTATCGTATGAAACCCAGAACAGGGCAGGCTTGACGGCTTGCCCTGTTCTTTGACAACTGACCGTTGACTCAGGAATGGGAAAATTGTATAGTATTGGTAATTGAACCACTTTGTCTTTTTAACCAATAGCTGCGTAATGTTTGAGCCGCCTTGAAACGATTATACGGATCGTATATACGCGTGTTAGGTGACGACTCTGACTGCTAGTGACACGGAGGGTGTGATAAGCGGTAATTGCTAGCAATCAATAGTTGAAAATTCCGTAGTCACGAAAAGGAGTCTTCTCTATGACAGATGAAATAGATTCTGGTATTGATGCACAGGTGGCTTCCATCGGTTCACCAGATTTCACAAGCTTCATCCATAATTTTTATAGAACTTCAAGGATCGAGTTAGCTCAAATAGTAGACCAGATTCGTCTACGGAAAGATGCCTGGGTTCGGCTTAGCTTTTCGGAACGAATTGCGATCTTGGATAAGATACTTACAGACCTCATCGCGATCAAGGATCGCTGGGTTGAAACGGAGCGAGTGGCAAAGGGGAATCCGGCTGGAAGCGGCGGAGAAGCCGAAGAATGGGTTATCCTCGCAACCGTCTTTCGCGCGATTCGCAAGCTTAGGAGCTCATTGGTCGAGATTGAGAAGTATGGTCGTCCGAAATTCAAAGGTTCCCCGATAACACGAGGCGATGGACAGGTCATCGTTCGGGTTTTCCCAAAGACCCTCGATGATCGGGCATTATTTCCAGGTGTTAATGGGGAAGTCTGGATGGAACCTGGGGTTAGCGCTGAAGAAGTAATCAAGACTCAGGCGTGGGCTTATCGCGATGATGCGCTTGATGGGAAGGTGGCCTTGGTGCTCGGCGCTGGCAATGCCGCAATACTTCCTGTGATAGATGTGTTGCACAAGCTTTTTGTGGAACTCCAAGTCGTTGTACTCAAGCTGAATCCGGTCAATTCACACATGGGTCCACTCTTCGAAGAGGGATTTCGGGCGCTGATTGACAGGGGTTATATGAGAATCGTTTATGGAGCGGCTGAAGAAGGCTCGTATCTCTGCAACCATCCAGGTATCGATGACCTTCACATGACGGGCTCTGACAAAACCTATGAAGCGATCGTCTTTGGGCCGGGAGAGGAGGGTCGCAGGCTCAAGGCACAGCGTAAACCAAAGATTATAAAGAGATTTACTGCTGAGCTTGGAAACGTGAGTCCAGTCATTGTCGTACCTGGCCCATGGACAAATCGTGAGATCCAACAACAAGCAAGATATATCTCGACTTGGTTGGTTGCGAATGCCGGTTTTGCCTGCCTAACTCCGCGGGTGATCATCCAGCATACAAGCTGGAAACAGAGAATTGATCTCATAAATACCATAGAGCAGGTTTTGAACCAGGTTCCAACTCGCAAGGCCTATTATCCTGGATCTTATCAGCGCCATACGGAGTTCATTACCCAGCACCCAGAAGCGCTTCAGTTAGGAAGCAAGAGGGCAGACCATCTGCCCTGGACATTGATTGCCGACGTTGATCCTTCGCGCACCAACGATATCTGCTTCAAGCGCGAAGCATTTTGTGGCCTATGTGCAGAAACCGGACTCGACGCTTCCAGCATTCCGGATTTTCTGGACCGGGCAGTGAAGTTCGCGAATGAAACCTTATGGGGAACTTTGAGTGCAACCCTGATTGTCCATCCGGCATCCCTTAGTGATCCACATGTAGCGAACGCGGTAAACCAGGCTATCGATAAATTGCGATACGGCACTGTTTCGGTCAACATGCTTGCGTACTACTGCGCCTATCTGATGGCAACTCCCTGGGGCGCATTCCCTGGGAGCGATATCTACGACATCCAATCCGGTGTGGGCAAGACTTTCAACACATTGATGTTTGCTCGTCCGTCGAAATCGGTAGTTCGAGCGCCCTTTAAGCGGCTTGAGCCCACTGAAGTGATGTCAAAGCACGCCGTCGAATTGTGCAAGAAGCTAGCCGAATTTGAGGCGTCACCGTCAGCGAGAAGCCTAGCAGTGTTAGGCTTGCTGGCTTTGAGAAGCTAGCTGATCAATTTCATTTTCAATCCCGTTTGGCAATCATGGAGGTTGATATGTCAGAAACTGTGGCAATCATCTTAAGTTTCCATCAAAATGAAACAGAGCAATTTGAAAAGCTCTTTTCTGCTGAGATCTATCCCCTCTGGCAAGAATTTAAGGTACAGGGGAAAATCATCGCTGCTTCCCTCACCCCCGCGCTGGATGCGCCCGAAATGAAAGAAGGCGTTCGCGAATACATCCTTCATGTTGAAGTGCCTAGCCGAGCCGAACATAATCAGTTCGACACAGATTCCCGCTTCCTGAGTTTCTTGGAGAAGGTCAAACCATCGCAGCCAGAAGAACCGAAAGTCTGGCTTGGCAACACATTGTTTAAGATTTAGTATTTTTCCTAAATGCTCCCAGCATCGTTCTTAGCGGAGCATCCCTGTGGGACGGCGGAAGCAAGTAGATAGGAAGAATATTGAATTGAAGGGTATTTGGTCTATACTGGATAGATGCCTAACGCCCGTATTAATTTATGAATTAGGCCGTTATTCGTGAAACACTTGCTCCCATGAAAGCGCGCAGTTTTATCAACTTAGCAATTAGTATATTGGTGGCCTCATGCACATTCAACCTTGAGCCATTTGCGATTACCCCTGAACTCCACCCAACTACCGACAATCCTGTAAGAACGCAGGAAGCCTTTGCCACATCAACTGCCAACGAACCAGCGCCAACAGAATCAACAGGATCGTTCGAGTTAATTGGTCATACATCTCTTCTTAATCGCGGTATGAACGCTGCTCCTGCTGTTTATGGGAACTATGCTTACGTGGGCAGTCGCACCGATGGCAGTCATCCGGATGCAGGTGTGCTCGTTGTTGATATCTCAAATCCAGCTAGCCCCGTAGTTGTCTATCAGATTGGGCCACCGGAAGAGGGTCTTCTGGGCCAGACTTCTCGGGAACTGCGCGTATGGCCGGAACAGGAGTTACTACTGGTTCTAAATTTCGACTGCGCTCCAGGGTTACATGCGTGCAAACAACCCTCAGTCCCACCCAATATCAGTTGCTATGATATATCTGGTGCAAACGCAGCACAACCAAAGCTTATCGCAGTGCATTCACTACAGCGTACACCTCATGAGATGTTCTTGTGGGATGATCCTAACGTTGATGGTCGTGCTCTCCTTTATTTGTCAACTCCAGCAAGATTTAGTGACAACCTGCTTGTGATAGATATTTCTCAAGCGCGCGAGGGTGTGTTCCAGGAAGTGAGCAATTGGAGAGGGCCCTTAGGAGAGTTCAGAGCGGAACTACACTCACTTAGCCTTTCCGTCGATGGGAGGCGTGCTTATCTTGCCCATCTCCAAGATGGTTTCATGATTCTTGATACTTCGAACCTTGCTGAAGGTATTCCGGACCCCCACATTGAACTGCTTACCCCAGTAGAGAACTGGATACAGTCAGGCCCTGGTGCTCACAGTGCTGTTAAGTTGTTCGGCAAACCTTATGCCCTCATAACTGAGGAGGTGTATGGGAGGTGCCCGTGGGGCTGGACGCGCTTCATTGACATCACGGATGAAGCCAAGCCGAAGTTCGTTTCAGAATACAAGCTCGACCCGTACAACACGGTTGAGCATTGCGAAGAAGCGACCACTGAGCGTTATCAGTTCACGAGTTTCTCTTCGCACAATCCTACCATTACGAAAAATATGGCATTTATCACCTGGCATTCTGGAGGCTTGCAGGCGGTCTCTATCGAAAACCCCTTACAACCGAGGCAAGTCGCTGAATTCTTACCAGAGCCGCTGCCTTCAGTAGGGATTGAAGATCCAGCTCTAAGCTCAGGTCCTGATAAGGTCGTCATGTGGAGTTATCCCATTATCAAAGATGGTCTTATCTATGTGGTGGATGTCCGTAATGGGCTCTATATTCTCAAATACCATGGACCCTTCGAAAATGAAGTGGCCGAGATCCGTTTTCTAGAAGGCAACTCAAATCTTGGCGAAGCGCAGCTATGGGAAACACCCTAAAGGTTGGATCGCTTTAATTGGCTCGGCTAGCCAAGTACGCCGTACTACCGGCGAGAGGATTATTCGCAGAGGGCGTCAGCAGGAGCAAACACGTGGGAAAGGTATTGAATTGAGAGGGGATCTGTTCTATACTAATTGCATGTCAAATGTCTAAATTAATTTAGGTATTTAGGCGGCCAGTTTTGTATGCGTGAATTAGCCGCCAAACAGTTAGATAGTTCCTGGCTGGGCATACAAGCAAGATCAGTACGATCAGATGGAGGAAACAGTGGAAATCAGAAATAAAACGCAACCCGACCCAGTGTCAGACTTACCTGCGGGTGAAGCCTATATGCGCTGGGCACTAATGGCGGCTGAGGAAGTGGTTGGAAAGCAAGGGTTGTCGATTATCTTGCGCGAAAATGGCTTGGAGAGATTCATCGACAATTATCCACCCGAACATCTTAGAATTAGCAAAGATATTAACTGTGGAGACTATGCCAAGCTGTGTACTGGTTTGCTAAAGTTTTATGGCCGTGCCGGAAAAAGTGTGGTCATTCGCATCGGCCGGATTTCCTCCAAACTGGCGATTGAAAAGCAAGGTTCATTATTTAATGTGGCAGCTCGAACAGCTATGAAACTCTTACCATTGGAGACCCAGATCAAGACCGGATTGGATAACATGCAAGATGGATTTCGAAAATTATATAAAGAGGGTGGAAGCGAAATTCATTTGAATCTTGAAGACCGGGGCGATCGATGGGCGTATGTTGCAGAAAGTTGCCCGCTTTGTGCTGGCAAAGAAGCTGATTCTCATATTTGCTGGAGTTGGATTGGTACATTAAAAGAATCTCTGATGTGGCTTACTGGCAAGGACCTCGAAGTGGAGGAAGTGGAATGCCGGGCTATGGGTGCACCAGCCTGTGTTTGGGAAGTGCACAAAACGGCAAAGGCTTAGGCGATTTGTAACTTCACTGAGATGATATCGCCAAAACTGATCTACGAACCTGATCGCAACATGAACGTTGGCGCGATTTGTGATAGCAGGAGAAGTCTGAATGGTGCATAACATCGTGGCAGCCATGATTGTCCAGTCGGATCGTATTCTGCTTGGACGGCGATCGCCGGGGCGGGCATTTTACCCAAATGTGTGGGATCTGTTTGGCGGACATGTCGAGCCTGGTGAGCGGCCGGACCAGAGCTTGGTCCGTGAGTTGCAGGAAGAATTAGGAATTACTTCGACGCAATGGATGGACCTCGGAACCATCATGGAATCCGTTCCTGAACATGATGAAATCCCTTCCAATGATCTCATTGTCCAGTTGTATAAGGTTACAGACTGGGTAGGGACACCACTCAACCGGCAGCCGCAGGAACACTCGACTATTCAATGGTTCTCGTATGCGGAGGCAATACAGTTAGACCTAGCACATCCTGTTTACCCCCGGCTCTTTGCGCGTTATCTACGATCGGTCACCGACCAGAGATAAGACGGTCTTCGTGAAACATCTGTCCCCCTGAAGACCTGCGGTTTTATCGCCTTAGCAATGAGTATATAAGCAGTACACCAAATTATTGGACTTGGGATAGATGTCAAATGAATCTGGCGCAAATAACGACCTGATCATGGCTGTAGAAGAATCGCGCGTTACAACCCTCGAGCTGTTCTTTGATCTGGTCTTTGTTTTTACTTTGACTCAATTATCAGCTCTACTGGCTAAGTCTTTGTCTTGGGAAAGTCTGCTGCAATCCTTTTTGATCTTCATCGTATTGTTTTGGATGTATGGAGGCTATGTCTGGCTGACCAATAGCGTTCCACCAGTTACACCGAGTCGCCAGCTTCTGCTTATCGCCGGGATGGCAGCTTTTTTGATTTGTGCTTTGGCGATCCCGAATGCTTTTCGTGATACCGCTGTGGCATTCGGCATCGGGTATTTGATTGTGATTTTCGTACTTGGGTCCATGTATGTCCACGCGGTCGGCTTGAAAGCAGCTCGCTTTGTCCCCATGAATTTCCTGTCGGCTGCCACGGTGATTTCTGCTGGATTCGTTTCTGGGCCTGCTCGATACTTACTCTGGATCCTGGCCATTGCCTTGCACGTCCTGACTTCTTTCCTTGGTACGGGCCTCAGGTTCGAGATTCGGGTCAGCCATTTTGTCGAGCGGCACGATGTGCTGCTTCTGGTCGCTCTCGGCGAATCAATTGTTGCGATTGGTGCGGCCGGCCTGTTGCTGGATCTACGGTTCATTCTGGCAGCCGTCTTAGGCCTGATCCTTTCCGCAGCCTTGTGGTGGATCTACTTTGCGCGTGATGACGAAGTGGCGCGTGCTACAATGCTGGCTCGATCTCCGACAGATCGGCTGCGCCAGGCGCTGGGCGGTTATTTCTATGCATTTATCCCTATGCTTTTTGGGATCATCCTGCTGGCGACCGGAATTGAATCATCAATTGAGCACCTCACGACCAGGCTTGATACTGCCCATGCCTTCGCCTTTGGCGGCGGTGTTGGCCTGTATTTGATTGGAACAATTATCTTTCGGCGGGTTTCAGGAATCCCTAAAGTTACCTATCGGTATATAGCCGCCATTCTTGCGGTTCTCACTGGTTTTATTGGGAACAATCTTTACGCCGGCCTTCAGTTCGCTTGTCTGATCCTTATCCTGGTCGTGTTGGTTCTTGCAGAGTCCGATTGGGCCCTCGCGAAGCAATTGGAATGAGGAATGATATTTCTGATAATCAACACAAGGACGGGTTTGCATCCCATATCCCCCGCTACTTTGCCTATGGAAGGTTATTAAATTGAAATAATCCACATAATTTCTTGATATTATCTTCACTATCTGTTCATCCTTCGAATTTATACTAGGCAACATCAATTACAAATTGGAGAAAAGAATGAACAGAAAATCAATATTTATTGTGCTCGTATTTCTTTGCCTAATGGCGTTAGCTGCATGCTCAACGGCCACATCGGCCGTTGATTCTTCAACTGCGAAGAGCAACAACTCATCATCCAGTCAATCAACGAATTCGGCGAACCAAGCCAAGCTTAACTTAAATACGGCGACAGCGGATGATTTCTTGGCAACTGTCCCAGGTCTGGGCAATCGTATGGTGCGCGAATTCATGGAATATCGACCCTACGTTAGCATCCAACAGTTCCGCAAGGAAATTGGCAAATATGTCGATGATGCTCAGGTCGCTGCGTATGAAAATTATGTTTATGTACCGATAGCCATCAATGATTCGGATTCTGCAACATTGCAACAAATCCCAGGGCTGGATCCTAATGAAGCCGAAGCATTAATCTCAGGTCGTCCATTTGCTTCAACAGAGGATTTCCTGACCAAACTCAGTCCATACATCTCAGCAGATGAATTGGAGATTGCCAAAACATATTTGGGACAGATTTGATGAGTTCTGAGATCACCCTTGCGCGGCTGCGACAATTTCTCTTGGTCATTTCGGCTATCGTTTTCGTGATGACCGTCACCGAACTCTTCTTCCTCAATCACTGGAGTGAAACGATCCAACTTCTTCCTTTTGCGTTGAGTGGACTAGGTCTTATAACCTTGTGCCTAGCATATTTCCGTCCAAGCAATGTGACAATCACAACCTTGCGCTGGGCAATGATTGTGATCGCGATCTGCAGTCTGATTGGTGTGTATGAGCATATGGTAAATAATTTGGGATTTCAGATGGAAATTCAGCCGAATTCTACAACCTGGGACCTTGTTATAGCAACGCTTGAAGGCGCAAACCCCGTCTTGGCACCAGGCATTCTACTGCTCGGCGCGCTGATCGGACTAGCAGCGGCATATCGTCATTCGGCTCTGGAAAAGAATTAACTATATTTGGTAATATCGCACCGAACAATCCACGCAGTTTGCTGCGTGGATTGTTCGGTGTTTCTATACAAACGTCGGCTCATACTTGCAAGGCGGTTGTATTTTATTTATAAACCGGAGTGATGATCTTTCTCGTGTAGCCCCTGGATTTCTCGCGCGCGGCTTGCACAAAGGCACGCCTTTCCGCGCGAAGTTGGTCAATTTTGCGCTGGACGTGCGGGGCAAAATAGCCAGCATATTTCTTTTGAAGCTCGGCCTTTTGCCAGTCGTTACCACTGATCCACTTACGGCAACTGGGTTGACCGCACGCACATTCGAATTCGTCATATGGCATCGTATCGCTCATGGCATAGTCATAACATACTTCTTCATCGGGACGAATGTCGCGCATAGCAACTAGTGCGATCTGTCCCGAAAGTCCTGCATTTGGATCGCAGGAGTGATTGACATAATCTCCTTCACCGATTGGTCGCGGCACAAGGAAGTGACGGTCTTCCACCTGAATACAAAGGCTGCGTTCTCGATCAGGCAAGTGAATAAAGGTATCCCACTCATAGACGATACCCCCGAAAACGGCTACGAGTTCGCCCTGCTTAATAGGCTTAAGGGCAAAGATGCCATTTCCACTGCCATCGGCTTTCGGACGGCCTTCCAGTTTAGAAGACAGATACGAACTTGGCTGCTTGGGCATTCATAAAACTTCCTTTCAGATTTTGTGGATTAAAGATTAATAGCGCCTCCCCGGTTGGACGGGAAAACGCCATTGGATGAATGATACATGAAATTTCCGGTGTGTAAAGGTTAATTACGGCTCCCACTGTGGACCCCAGTCCGGTTCAGGGTCGTTAGTGAGTTGTTGCTGGTTAGTCCCGTCGGAGTTCATGATGTAAATATCGGCTTGGTCGTTGTTGCGTAGGGAGTTGAAGGCAATATATTTCCCATCTGGCGAGTATGTTGCCGCGGCGTTGTTACCACCATCTGTTAATTGGGTGACCTGACCTGAGGCCAGTTCAATTCTAAATATGTCTTTATCTCCTACTGGCCCTGCGTAAATCAAAAGATATTTTCCATCGGGTGACCAGTCAATGCTGCCTCCGATGCCAAGCATTCCCTGTGAAATCTGACGGCTATTCTTTCCATCACTGTCCATTAGAAAAATTTCGTATTCATTTACAACGCCACGGGACATGGCATAGGCGATCGTCCCAGCATCTGGTGACCAGTTGGTTGCTACAATCGTATTTAATCCTTGGTAAACCAGGTGTGGATTTAAACCGTCTGCATTTACAATCCAAATGGATGATGACAAACTCTCTGTTTGATTGACAAAGACAATCCTTGTTCCGTCTGGGGAATAATCTGGTGAAACAACATTGCCAACGTTATGTGTGATTTGAAATAGATCGCGTTCGTCAAAGGACAGCAAGTAAAGGTCGAACGCTCCGTTTCGGTTGGATGAAAATAAAAGCGATCCACCTTGCGGAGAAAATACAGGATAATAATTGCTCGCTTCAATATCGGAAAGTTGGTTAAATCCTGTGCCGTCTACGTTGATCAGGCAGATCTGGTTGTAATCACCGCGCGTGCAGGTGAATGCAATTCGATGTCCGGGTGCATGTGTTGGTTTTGGAAGAGAAGTAATTGTCGGTGGGGGAGTGAAGTTTGAGGCAACGAACGGTGTGAGATAAACTGGCGTCGGGATTGCCGGTGTTTCAACAGGTCTAATGAATGCGAACAGTGTGATCAGCCCTGCGATGAGGAGTAGCCCCAGAGCGGGAAAGATACGCAGGCGCGGCCTCTGTTCTCTAGGTTGAGCTACCAATACCCGTGCAACACGATCTTTGATAGATAGTTTATCTATTGCAAGGATGCTAGGTTTAGCTGGTGGCAGATATTCCCACTGGCCAAGGATTTCTGCGGTAACGGGAGCAGACTGCTCGTCCGCGCGAGTCGGCACTTCATCTAGGCGCATACCTGCCGCGAGAGTTAAAGAAGATAATAGCTCTGTGGTTGTCTTGAGCCGGTCCGATGATTTTTTGCGGAGCGCCCAGAGGGTCATGCGTGAAAAGTGATCTGGGATTTCGTGGTTAAGACTGATAGGTGCAGGGGGGGTGTTTTCGAGATGATGCTTGCGAATGATAGCAATTGTTTTAGGCGCGGACCTACCACTGATCCAGGTTCCGGTCGTAAGTTCATAGAGAATGGTCGCGAGGGCATAGGTATCTGCAGCAGGCGTGAGAGGCTCGGAGTTGAATTGTTCGGGTGCGGAATAATAAGGAGGAACAGTGCCTGCTCGCAGGAATCCTTTGGTTCGAATTGCACGTGCACCGCCTATACCGCTGAGAAAAATCTCACCGTGCTTGTTAATATGAATCATCTCGGGTGCCAGACTAAGGTGAAGATATCCTTGTTGATGGAGGGCGTTAAGCCCTGCGCATAGCGTTTTTAAATAAACAAGTGCTTCATTGACTGAAATAGGTACAAACTCGAAAATGTTGCGAAGCGTTGGACCGTCTACCCATTCTTCAAGCAGAAAAGCATGATTTGCAGATTGAAAGCGCCCAAGATAAGGAACAAGATTTGGGTGTAAGATGGCACGCAGGCGGTTTGAGTCAGCATCGAGTTGCTTGAGTGCATTGGCATCGTTGGCGATGGAATCGGGAAGGATAATGATGCCAAGAGGTTGATTGCTCCTAGTATCTGTAACGCGATAATATTCCCCCAGAGGAGTGTGAGCTATAAATGCATCGATATGATATTGGCTGAGAATGGTCTGGCCAACTAACTCAGACATATGCTGATTCTAGCAGAAGTCCCCACTAATTGGATGCGTCTTCGCGCTGCCTGCCCTGTCCCGTCTGGGCCAGCCTGTCCTGGACGGACAGTCCAGGGGACGGGGCACCGTGCGCAGGCACAGGTGAGCGGAGGGACTGTGTTCGTCAGTCCCATAGTCGAAGCGAACGTAACTTGAAAATAATAACTTTGCTTGCGACCTGTCCTTCGACTGCGCCGCCCAACGAACGGCCGGCTCCGCTCAGGACGAATCTACTTTAGATAGGTATCGAAAAACGTAATTGTCCTTTCCATTGCGGTAGAAAAATTCCCAGAGATGTTGTGGTTATCGCCTTCATATTCATATAAATCGGCAATCTTACCCACGGCGCGGGCCTGCTCAGCAAGCCGAATAGAGAAAGCGAGAGGTACATCATGGTCCGCCGTGCCATGATGAAGTTGAAGCGGGCCAGATAAATCACTCAGGTATGTGTTTGCCGAAACTGAATCCCAGAAATCTGGATTTTCTTCGGGCGTTCCGTACAGTTCAATCCATTGGGTACGCCAGCCGACCCCGCGCGAGCTAGGCGATGGAGTAACGAACCTGTCCGCCGCCAATTGTACAAGAGGTCTGTATATGATCCCACAACGCCTGCCCAGATCACACCGGCTTTGATATCCTGTGAAATGACCATTGCCCTCAATGTGAGATAGCCTCCCATAGAATGCCCCCACATACCAATCTTATTTGGATTTGCCTCAGGGAATCGTTTGATGGACGCGACAGCATTCAACACATCAGTTGTGTAACCTGGATCACCATAAGCGCCGGTTGGCTGGCCCTCAGATTGATCATTTCCGCGATAGTCAATGCGAAAGACGATGTAACCCGCTTTTGCGAGATCATCCACATAGGCAATATATCTTTCTGTTGTGCGGTATACATCTGGTGGGATATATCCATGATTAAAAACGATAGCAGGCCAGCCGCCTTCGGGTTTTTCACCCTCAGGTACGGTAAGGAGAGCGTAGATTTTCAGTCCTTCGGAAAGATAATATGCATAATAGCGGCGATAATTAAGACCTTTATCTAACTCCTTTACGATGACAATATCGCTGCCCGGATATGATCCCGCACGCATGGATGCGATGGTCATCGGATTTGGAGTCGGAGTTGCTGTCGGAACAAATGTATTGGTGGATGCAGGTGACGGTGCAACTGCATTTGTTGGAACGGTTGGCACAAGTGTGGGAAAGATAGGTGATCTAGTTGCGGCACCGGGAGTCTGCCCACAAGCGGTAACGAAAAAGATGAGACAGATTAACATTAAATTCGAGTTTCGCATGATTTCCTCGTTGTACTGCTCGGTGTGGATACGAAAGAAGTATTACATGTGTAATCTGTTGGTTGAGTAGACGGTGTTCGTCCGTCGTATCGAAACCAACAAGTTAGATTCAAATAATAAATAGTTTGAAGCATGGTGGTCGAGTAGCCCTTCGTGTTCGTCGAAGGGCTACTCGACCACCGTGTATAAATAAAATAGGAGACAGTAATAACTGTCTCCTAAAAATTGTACTGAGGAAATATGAAAATATTGTGAACCCTCTATGCCTTGGCAGCCGCTTCTTGTTCACGTAATTTCTCTGTTGCGCGGAAATACTTGAGATAACGCATGGAGAAATCGTCCTTACCCAAAAGTAGATCTGTCGAGCGGACCGTCCTTCCTAGCTTGATCGGGTCGGTGATAGAACAATTTGCACCGGCTTGAATAGCAAGTGAGAGAAACGCGCTGTTGACAGTAGGACGATCGGGCAGACCGAACGAAACATTGCTCGCGCCAAGGTTGATATTTACGCCATACTTTTCGCGGACGCATCGAATCGTCTCGAGAGTGATGGACGCGGCTTTGCTATCCGCGCCGACAGTCATCACCAGGGGGTCGATGATGATATCTTCTACAGGGATACCAATCTTTGTAGCATATTCGATGATGATGCCTGCGGCAGCGAGTCTTTTCTCCGCCGTAGCTGGGATGCCCTCATCATCAATAGTCAAGCCGATGACTGCAGCGCCTCTCTCTTTGACGATGGGCAGGATGGTGCGTAATTGCTTTTCCTCCCCGTTGACCGAATTCACCAAAGGCTTGCCTGGAGCAAGCTTGAGTCCTGCTTCCAGGATCTTTGGTTCATTTGAATCGATGCAGAGCGGCAGATCTACAACAGAAAGGACCGCTTCGACGACCTTTGCCATCATTGCGATTTCATCGATACCCGGGTGGCCAACGTTGACGTCCAGTACGTCCGCGCCCCAAGCGACCTGGCGTCTGGCGAGTTCTTTGACAAAGTCCATGTTGTTCTGCTCGAGTGCGATTCCGAGCTTCTTCAACCCCGTAGGATTTATTTTCTCGCCGATCATGACGAATGGCTTGTCAAAACCGATGACAACTTCTTTGGTGTTGCTTTTTAGAATAGTATGCATAGATATGCTCTCCCGAAGAATTTTTATTGGAGCGCGGACTTCAGCCTGCAATTTTCAAAAGCGGACCGAAGTCCGCGCTCCCTAATTTATCCTTTCAAAAATCTCATCGCTGTCTCAACCAGCACTGCCGTGCCGATGGGCAGGGCGCGCTCGTCAAGATCAAATTTAGGATGATGAAGCTGGTAGACTTCACGTCCCTCAATCTGTGTTCCTAAATAGTACATCGCACCCGGCGCATGTTTGAGGAATTCGCCAAAGTCTTCTGCACCGAGTGTCTTGTGCATCTCATGAACATTGTCTTTGCCAAGCAGGTCTTTGCCTACTTGTTCAATCACGGCCGAAACCATACTATCATTGATCATCGGCATTCCACCGAATTCTAATTTTAGTTCATAGTCACCGCCGAGTGTGCGTGTTATCTCAAGTGCTCGTGTGAGTTCCTCGCGCATTTGTTTTTGTACTTCCAGTGATGTAAATCGTATTGTGCCTTTCAACTTAATTTTATCAGGAATTACATTCTCCGCTTCACCACCGATAATTTGACCAATACTGATTACGGCAGGTTCAAATGGGTTTAGTCTACGTGAGACGATTCCGTTGATTGCCATAATTACGTGCGCGAGCAAAAAGAAAGGGTCAACCGTTGTATGAGGATATGCGCCGTGGCCGCCTTTGCCTTTGATCGTAGCATACCATGTGTCGATGCCACCCGAACACGGCCCATCATTAATCGCAATTGTACCGACAGGTGAGTTTGGGTCAACATGCTGTGCAATAACATAGTCCACGCCATCCATTGCACCTTCGCGTTCCATGCGCTGTGCGCCACTCAGAGCTTCATCGTCTGTGGTTTCCTCACAGGGTTGGAAAAGAAACCGGACGCGACCTGGTAAATTCTGTTTCGCCAGGATCATCGCTGCACCAAGTGCCATAGCAGTGTGCGAGTCATGTCCACATGCGTGCATCTTACCCATATTTTTGGAGACGTAATCCGTTTCATTTTGCTCCAAGATCGGTAGGGCATCCATGTCCGCGCGAATAGCGACCATTTTTCCGGCTTCACCGATATCTGCAACCACTCCGGTCTTGCCCACTTCTCGCTTCACACGATATCCCATTTTCTCCAATTCATCCGCGACAATCCCTGCTGTGCGATGGACATCAAAGCCGAGTTCAGGATGCATGTGAAAGTCACGTCGCCATTCAATGATTTCTTCTGAAATTGCATGCGTTTGTTTAAGCATTATCGTCTCCGAAAACTTTGTACCTGTATATGATTACCAATCAAATATTATTTGTGTAGGAGTATCTTGTGCGGAAACTGGAACCCAGTGGAAGCCAACTTCTTCGGTTGCGTCGGCGAGGCGGGCAATGTCTCGAACGTCGCTCAGTCATGAGGTCCGCTTTTGACCGGTTTCGAAATCAATTACTTCCACGCCACAACCATCTGTGCCTAGGTAGACGTGGTTGCCATCAAGCGAACAGTCCTGTTGAGGATCACGTGCCGCAAGGATATATTTTGGCGGGCACTTCTTCAGTGCATCTTCAATCAGGTTTGGCTTGACGCGCACAAGCTTTTTATCGCGGTCAACGGTTGCACCACATGATTCCCAGATATCTAGTGTGCGCTTCGATGGGAATCTCACTCCAACGTTCTCAATGATCCATAAGGTTGCATCATGGATTTTCTGCACTTCTTCTTTTGTTAGGATTTCTAGCTTCCGCTTTGGATTGCTGATTGACTTAATGCTTTTTGACATGAGCCCTCCCGAGGCTTATTTCTCCTCTCCCTATATTAATGGGATCCAACGTCTTCGCGTAGCATCCCTGTGGGACCCGACGTTAGAAAGATATTATTCCTTCCCCAACAACTGCTTGGCTAGTTTCACTGCACCCACCGCATCTTCAGAGTAACCATCTGCCTTGATTTTTTCGTACCATTCGCGCGTAATTGGAGCCCCGCCCACAATCACTTTGAATCTGCTCCGCAAACCTTCCTTTTCAAGTTCCTCTATCACTTCGCGTTGTCGCACCATTGTAGTTGTCAGCAGCGCGCTCATGCCGATGATATCCGCGTCTACTTCGATAGCCTTGCCAATGATCTTATCCGCGGGCGAGTCTACGCCGATGTCGTAAACTTCGAAGCCCGAGGCGCTGAGCAAGGTCCCCACCAATGTTTTGCCAATCTCGTGAATATCGCCTTCAACGGTCGCAAGAACAACGCGTCCCATGACTTCACGGGCTTCACCTAGCTTGCGCAGTTCAGGGTCGAGCGTGGCGACTGCGGCTTTCATCGCTTCGCCTGCCATTACCAACTCAGGTAAAAAGGCTTCGCCTTTACCGAATTGGTCACCGATGTAATTGACACCCACCACAAATCCTTTCGTAATCGCTTCTAGCGGGTGCATTTTCAGTTCTATAGCTTTCTGGGCCAGTTCAACGGATTTATCGGAATCACCGTCTATGATGCATTGTGCCATTTCCTTATATAGTTCTTCGGACATGATGCCTCCTTGATATTATTTTGCTTTCTTGAGCAGAAAAGAGACTTGCTCTTCTTTTTCACGTAACAATTTGGCAGGGATATTTAAATATTCCTGCAACCATTTGCCAGATTCCATCAAATGCTCAACGGATTTTTGGGCAGCTTGGTCTGCATCTCCCCTTTTTAGTGCCTCTACAATTGCAATATGCTCCCTGTCGGTTGCAGCCATACTATCTGCGAGCAATTCTGGTTTGCGGAATAATGCTTCATATAGCAACCAATCTGGGAATGCATTCGCCACAATAGCATATAATTTGATCAGTAGATTATTGCTGGAAGTCTGTGCGATGGCGGCATGGAATTCACGAGATAGACGTCGAGCATTAGACATTTCGTCCAATGTCTCATGCTTCTTCATTTCTTCCAACATCTCTTCCAAACCTGCCACCTGTTTAGGCGTTATTGAAATTGCCGCTTCCCGGGCGATGATTGCTTCGAGTATGAGCCTTAAGCCATAGGCTTCGACCG
>WNGB01014976.1_pt1 | contig 17061 bp, 15 predicted proteins | sample 5400681 | NCBI WGS metagenome assembly WNGB01 (sample SAMN13153367, study PRJNA577476) | soil metagenome | isolation source: 115 cm soil or saprolite under grassland replicate 2 | place: USA:California | collected 2016-06-15 | reverse complement strand
CACGTCCACGAAGTACCCGTAGCCGTGGATGCGGCGAACGAGGCGGATGTTGTCCAGCTGCAGCTTCAGGAGCGCGTCCGCCTGCTGGTCCTGGTAGCGGAACGTGCCGTCGTCCTTCTCGACCCTGGCGTCGATGTAGGCTCTGGTGGCGGATTTCGCGTCCTCCTGGGTGAAGTCCTCGTCGTCGGCGCGGCTCGAGGCCGCCATCAGCAGGCCGCAAGCCACCAGGAGCGCCACCCGTTTCATTTGCATGAGACCTTCCTCTGCAGCGACGAAGCTGCGCGAGATGTCTGGCCTTTGAGTCTACACGCCATCCACCCTTGGCGGCTACATCGAAACGCGGCAGAGGCGTGGCCGAGCCTTCCGTGGAGCAAGGGAAAGCGAGCCTGTCAAAGACGACCCCCGCGTGCGACAATCCCCCCAACGTCCCGGCGGCCCCAGAAGGGGCAAGATGAGGACATGGGGAGCGATCGTCGATCGCGGCACGAAGCTCTGCCAATAGCCGACGACTGCAGACGGCGAATTCAATCCACGTGGGGAGGGTGACGATGGTCCCGAGAGGGCCCTTGGTTGTCGCGGCTACAGGTGCCTTCTCCGCCTTTGCGTACGGCGGCGGAGCGGCACTCGATCCGGATCCGGTGGCTGCTGGCCCCGCCGCCGTGACGTCCGCCGGAGACACGGGCTCGGGCACGATCGCCGGCAAGGTTTCTTTCTCAGGCACGACACCGCCGCCCCAGAGAGTCAAACTGTCCGCCGACCCCAAGTGCGCAGCCATCCACAAGGACGGTCTCGAGCTTCAGCCCGTCAAGGTGAGGGATGGCGGCCTGGCCGATGTCCTCGTCTACGTGAAGTCAGTGCTCGCCGGGTCGTATCCCCCGCCGGCCGAACCCGTGCTGCTCGACCAAAGCGGCTGTGAGTACCACCCGCGCATGGTCGTCCTGATGGCAGGGCAGCCTCTCCGGATCCGCAACAGCGACGATACCCTCCACAACATCCACCCACGGCCCACTGTCAACAAGGCGTTCAACATCGGCCAACCACGGCAAGGGATGGAGGCCACCAGGACCTTCGAAGAACCCGAGCTGATGATCCCGACCGCCTGCGAGGTCCACCCGTGGATGCGCGCCTATATCTCAGTACTGGCTCATCCCTTCTTCGCCGTGACCAAGGAGGACGGATCTTACGAGATCCGGGCGTTGCCGGACGGGGAGTACGACGTGGAGGCCGTCCATAGCCAGCTCAAGAACGTGACGGGCAAAGTCAGCGTGAAAGACGGTGAGACGAGCAAGCTCGACCTCACGTTCAAGAGCCCAACGAGCGGGTAGGCGGCCAACGACTGTGCAGAACGGACAGGAAGCGGACCTCGCTCAGAGAGAGCTCACGACGCGTCGAGCGTCGCGCGGTCGATCGTTCCGCGGTGGAGGGCCGTGGCCACGAGGGCACCGCGTACACCGAGGCCGGCGAGACTCTCGAGGTCCTTCCCGTCCCGGATCCCGCCGCCGACGAGCACTTCCGTGCCGGGACAACGGGCCACTACCGCCCGAGCGGCCTCGACGGGCGGCCCTCCCTCGCTCCCCACGCACGCAAGGTCGAGGACGAGAAAGCGCTTCACGTTCCGTGCGAAGGCAAACGCGGCGATGCTCGCGGCGTCGCGCGGGCCCCACACCCGCGGATCGCCCATGGGCGCTCCACCGAGCAGGTCGAGCCCAAGGACGACGGACGGCGCGCCGAGGCCCTCGACCAGCTCCGTGATGTGCTCCGGCCCCTTCAAAGTCTCGAGCCCCGCCACCACCGAGCGCACGCCCGCCTCACTGAGCCCGAGGGCGAGGTGGCAGTCCCGCACGCCCGCGTCTACCATGAGGGAAAGCCCGTCCTGGAGTAGCGCGCGGTACAGGTCCCACTGCGGCTCGCCGCCCCGGATCGCGTCGAGATCGGCGAGGTACAGCTCGCTCAGGCCGAGGCGATCGCGGAAGGCGGTGGCGAGTCGGAGAGGATCGGCGGATGGCGCGAGTACGCTCTCCACCGGACGGTAGCGGGCTCGGTCTCCACCCCGGGCGTGGACGGCCTTCCCCCCGGAAATATCCAGGACGGGAACGACCTTCATCGATGCGGGTCCTGGTTCACGAGCAAGTGGCGGGGGGAGGGCTCGCCAGCTTGCCGCTTCCCGCCTCGCTCCGACGCGAGGGATCGGCCATGCTGCCGAGCATAGTGACCGACCTCGCGAGGGTCAACGCTGTCCCGGTCGTGCCTGCCCATCGACCTAGTCCGGCGCATCGAGCATTTCGGCAGTACGGCAGTCCCGCGGCTCGCCGCGAAACCTGTCGTGGACATATTGGTGGAGGTCACCGACCTGCAGGCGACCAGGGACCGGATCGCTCCTGTCCTCGAGGCGAGGGCTACGATTACTTCTGGCGTCCGACGCATGGGGACGACGGCCCGCCCTTCTACGCATGGTTTATCAAGAGGGATCCTTGGAGAGAAGTTCGACCAGGCAAAGCTAAAGGCCTATCCCGCTGGAAGTTTCATACTCATTCCTGCGCATGTGTCGCATTTTATACGCACACTCGAGGCAGCAGGATGGATAAGGGCATCTGACGAGCGAGCGCAGCCCACTCTACGAGCTTGCCACTCCATTTCCCAGGAGGACGGTCGAGGAGGCGAGGGCTTGACAGCGGCCAACCCCGGTGCGAGCCTCGCAGTATGAGTCGCGGTGCCCAAGGAATGCTCGCGTCCTTGGACGACCTGCCGGCCACAGAGCGGCAAAAGGTCGTGTCGGAACTCCTGCGTCGGGTGGCCCTCTCCCCGCAAGTAACTCCGTGTGATGATGAGCTTACCGCCGCTGCCGAAGCGGCGTTCAGGGATCTGGATCGGCACGAGAACTCGAGCCGTTGAGGCCGGTACTCGGGGGCGAGGAGTGGATCGTCGATCCCGGCCTCGCCGCGAAGGTGCGGCCGACGGTCGCTTTGAGCATCGCCCCAGCGACACGGAGCGCGCTTTGGGGACGCTCGTGCCTCACACGACCAGCCTTCGTGGCTCGCGGTTCGAGGTGGAGACGAAGGTCGGTTCGGGGAGGATCGTGTAGGTGGTGACGCATCAGACCGGCGTCCTCATTGAGTCGCGCTTCGCAGCTCAACCGCGGTTTTCGGCCGACACGAGGATCAGCGAGCAGGCCATGACCGATCTGGGCGGTCGGAGCTAGAATAGCCCGGTATGCCGACTCCCACTGCCCGTGAGCGCATTCTTGAGGCCCTCCAGGATCTGCCGGACGACGCCACATTCGACGATGCGATCGAACGCCTGGTATTCCTCGCGAAGATCGACGCCGGCCTCGCAGAACTCGATGCCAGCAAGGGTATCCCTCACGAGGAGGTCAAGCGGCGCCTTGGTCTGTGACCAAGCTCATCTGGTCACTCCAGTCGTTCGCCCCGCTATGCCGCCCTGGTGGTGGAGCGAATCGTCCAGGGCGTGGAGCGGCTGGCCAGCTTTCCGGAATCGGGACGTGTGGTTCCCGAGCGCAACGATCCGCAGCTCCGTGAGGTCATCGTCAGACCCTATCGCGTGGTCTACCGACTCCGCCCGGGAATCATGGAGATTGCCACCGTGTTCCGGGCGGAAGATTCTGCTCGCCGAGGCCCTTCTTAGCCTCTCCGACGCCGGGCGGCGGACCACGCCACCGCTCGTCGGCTTCGACTCTCCGTCCTCATGCGTATCACCTCGGCCGGAGCGGCATTCAGAATCTCGTCGAGCCGATCGGCCCATGCCTGCAGGGCGTGGCGCATGGGTTCCACGTAGCGGTACTGGTTGTAGACCGCCGCGGTGACGGACGCCCCGCTCGTCGACGAGGTCGAATGGTTCAGGATGCGCGAGATGAGGCCTTCCTCGATTCCGAGCTCCCCGAGACCGCTGGCCACGGTCCTGCGGACGTCCTGGATCCGAAACGTGACCTTGGACCGTTCCCGTACCCCGTGGGTCAAGACCCGGTCCCGCTTCTTCTCCTCCGCCGGCCGCGGGAAGTTCGTGAAGACCGCGCTCGCGGTGGGATCGAGGAGGTCCCGCTCGATCCCCCTCCCGATCAGCCGCCGGACGATCTCCCAGGTCCGGTTGGCGGTGGTGGGGCTCCGGCGCTTGATCGCGTCGGTCGCGTCATGCCGCATTTCTTCCGGGAGATGACGGGCGCCCGATCCTGCCACCCCCCCAAGATCAACGGGCCCGACCCCCCCCGGGGTCCTGGCGGGCGAGATGATCTGCGATCCATCCGTTCACCTGCGCCGCGTGCGTGAGCGGACCCATGTGGCCGGCGCCCGCCACCGACCGCGCCTGAGCGCCCGGTATCGCTTCGGCCAGGAGCGCGACCACCCGACGCGCGGCGATCGGCGAGGCGTCGCCGCAGAGCAGCAGCGCCGGCATCGACAGCGTCGCGTAGGCCTGATGGGGCGTCCGGTCGAGGAGCAGTGACCGCACCTCGCCGAAGAGCTTCCAGCCGACGGCGCGAAACGAGGCTCGGGTAACCTCCGGGAGCCGCTCCCACGCCCCTTCGCCGCTCCAATAGTCGACGAAGGCGCGGAGCCATGGCTCCTGCCCGCCGGTGCGCGCGTTCATCAGCGAGCTTTCGATACCGGCGACCACGAGCGAGGAGAGGCCGGCCGCGTCATGGCGGGAGTGGAGCACGCCGAACGCTACCGGCTCGAACACGGCCAGGGAGCGCACCAGGGACGGGCGGTGCAGGGCCACGAGGAGCGCGATGAAGCCTCCATAGGAATGGCCCACGAGGTGGATGGGCTCGGCGATGGAGTCGAGCAGCGCCTCGATGGCGAGCGCGTCCAGGATGAAGTGGAACTCCTCGCCCTCCGGCCACCCACTGCTCCTGCCGTAGCCCAGGAAGTCGGGCGAGACGACGCGATACTCTCCGGCCAGCTCCTCGGCGAAGCGTCCCCATTGCCGGGAGGACAGACCCCCGCTGTGGAGAAGGACCACAGGCTTGCCGATTCCCGCCGCGGAATACCCGAGCTCCAGGCGGCCGACCCGAACGGCACCCACGCTATGAATGAGACCGGTCACTCTCCACCCGATTCTACTTGACGCCCTTTCGTCGGCGCTGTATATTGCAGTCATGAAGGAAGCACCGCCTGCGCTCCTGACGATCCAGGTTCTCGAGGCCCTGCACGCGGTCCAGGAGCACGTCGAAGCCGCCCTCGAGCCCCTAGGGTTGTCCCTGGCCAAGCTGGGAGTCCTCTCCAAGCTCGTAGCCGCGGGCGAGCCCCTCCCGCTGGGCACGCTGGCCGAGCGCTGCGCCTGCGTACGCTCGAACATCACCCAGCTCGTCGATCGGCTCCAGGCCGAGAAGCTGGTGGTCCGTTCCGACGATCCCCGCGACCGCAGGTCGGTCCGGGCGGAGCTCACTCCGGAGGGTCGCTCGCGTCAGGCGGCGGGGCTGGAGGCGCTGTACGAGGCCGAGCGCACCCTCGTGGCCCGCATCCCTCGCCGGCACCGTGAGGCGTTCCTCGAGTCCCTTCAAGCACTTCGGGGCCAGACCTGAGGCCCTTTTTTCAGGGAACATAGTTCAGCCCTGCATCGTCTATAGGCATACCAAGTAGTGACGGAGGTCCAATCCATGGCGAAGCGCATGCTCTTTATGTTCGCAACGATGGCCGTGCTCATCGCGGCCCTCGGCTCCGTGAAGTTCCGGCAGATCCAGATGGCCGCGGCCCAGGCGGCCTCCTTCCAACCTCCCCCCGAGGCCGTCACCACCATCGTCGCGAAGAGCGAGGAGTGGCCGGCGACCCTGAGCGCGATCGGGACGGTGGCCGCCGTCCAGGGGGTCACGGTGAGCGCGGACCTGCCCGGCATCATCGACCGGATCGCCTTCGGTTCCGGCAAGACCGTCCAGGCCGGGGAAGTGCTCGTGCAGTTGGACACCCGGCAGGAGCAGGCGCAGCTCGCCGCGGCGGAGGCGCAGCGGGACCTCGCCCGTCTCAACCTGGACCGGATGACCGACCTCAACCGGCAAGGCATCACGTCCCAGTCGGATTACGACCGTACCGCGGCGGAGCACAAGCAGGCGGAGGCCCGGGTGGGCGAGATCCGCGCCACCATCGACCGGAAGAAGATCCGGGCGCCCTTCACGGGCCTCTTGGGCATCCGGCAGGTGAACCTCGGCCAGTACCTCAAGGGTGGCGATCCCGTCGTACCCTTGCAGTCCTTGCAGCCGATCTATGTGAACTTCACCGTGCCCCAGCAGGAGGTCGGCAAGACGCGCGTCGGGGGCGGCGTGCGCGTGTCCTTCCAGGGCATGGCGGGCGCTGATCTGGCCGGAAGCATCACGGCCGTCGATTCGGTCGTCGACCCCGCGACCCGGAACGTCCAGGTCCAGGCCACGTTCGGCAACGTGGACGGCCGGCTGCACCCCGGCATGTTCGTCCAGGCGCAGGTCGTGCTGGGCGCCGGCAGCCCGATCGTCGCCCTCCCGGCGTCCGCGATCAGCTACGCGCCCTACGGCGATTCGGTCTTCATCGTGGAGGACGTGAAGGCTCCGAGCGGCCAGAGCTATCGCGGGGTGCGGCAGCAGTTCGTCAAGCTGGGCGGCTCCCGCGGCGACCAGGTCGCGGTGGTCTCGGGCGTCAAGGCAGGCGAGGAAGTCGTGTCCTCCGGCGCCTTCAAGCTCCGGAACGGCGCCGCCGTCCGCGTCCACAACGAGGTCCAGCCCACCAACGACCCGGCCCCCAAGCCGGAAGATAACTGAGGGGTCGACAGTGAAATTCACGGATCTCTTCGTCAAGCGGCCGGTCCTGGCCATCGTCGTCAACCTGGTCATCCTGATCGCCGGGTTGCAGGCGATCCGCTCCCTGAGCGTGCGGCAGTACCCCCGGAGCGACATCGCGGTCATCCGCGTGAGCACCGCCTACGTGGGGGCCAGCGCCGACCTCGTGCGCGGCTTCATCACCACCCCCCTCGAGCGGGTGATCGCCAGCGCCGACGGCATCGACTACGTGGAGTCGTCGAGCGCGCAGGCCCTGAGCGCGATCACCGTGCACCTGAAGCTCAACTACGACACCAGCGCCGCCCTCACCCAGATCCAGGCGAAGGTGGCGCAGGTCCGCAACGACCTGCCGCCGGAGGCGGAGGCGCCGGTCATCGAGCTCGAGACCGCGGACAACCAGTTCGCCGCCATGTACCTCGGCTTCGCCTCCGACGAGCTGGACCAGAACCAGATCACCGACTACCTGACCCGCGTGGTCCAGCCCAAGCTCTCGGCCATCAGCGGCGTCCAGCGCGCCGACATCCTCGGCGACCGCACCTTTGCCATGCGCGTCTGGCTCAAGTCGGACAAGATGGCGGCCCTCGGGATCTCCCCCTCCGAGCTCCGGCAGGCCCTGGCCCGGAACAACTACCTGTCGGCCCTGGGGAAGACGAAGGGCTCGATGGTGTCCGTCAACCTGATCGCGAACACCAACCTGCGGACGGCCGAGGAGTTCCGCCAGCTGGTGGTGAAGGAGGACAAGGGGGTCGTGGTCCGCCTCGGCGAGGTGGCCGACGTCGTGCTGGGGGCCGAGAACTACGAGCAGGACGTCCGCTTCAACGGCCAGACCGCGACCTTCATGGGCGTGTGGGTGCTCCCCGCCGCCAACTCCCTCGACGTGATCGCCAAGGTGCGGGCGGTGATGCCCGAGATCCAGGCCCAGTTGCCGGCCGGGATGAAGGCCGGCATCCCCTACGACTCCACCCTCTACATCCAGGACGCCATCGACGAGGTGCTGAAGACCCTCACCGAGACCCTCCTGATCGTGGTCGTCGTCATCTTCCTCTTCCTCGGCTCGCTGCGCTCGGTGCTGATCCCGGTGGTGGCCATCCCCATCTCCCTGGTGGGCGCCGTGTTCCTGATGATGGCGGCGGGCTTCACCATCAACCTCTTGACCCTCCTCGCCATCGTGCTCTCGGTCGGCCTGGTGGTGGACGACGCGATCGTGATGGTGGAGAACGTAGAGCGCCATCTCCACATGGGCAAGACACCCTTCGAGGCCGCGGTCCAAGCCGCCCGCGAGCTGGTGGGCCCGATCATCGCCATGACCATCACCCTGGCGGCGGTCTACACGCCGGTGGCGATCCAGGGCGGCTTGACGGGCGCCCTCTTCCGCGAGTTCGCCTTCACCCTGGCGGGCGCCGTGATCGTGTCCGGAGTGGTGGCCCTCACCCTCTCGCCCATGATGGGCTCGAGGCTCCTGCGCGCGGGCCACACGGAGCGGGGCTTTGCCGGCTGGGTCAACCGCCGGTTCGAGGCCCTGCGGGCCGCCTACACGCGGGCCCTCTCCGCGACCCTGCGCTACCGGCCCGTCGTCCTCGCCTTCGGCGCGACCGTGGTGGTGCTCACGGTGCCCTTCTTCCTGTTCTCGCAGCAGGAGCTGGCTCCCAAGGAGGACCAGGGGGTCGTGTTCGGGATCGTGCAGGCGGCCGCCAACTCCACCCTCGACCAGACGAAGCTGTTCACCACCGAGGTCAACACGGTCTACCAGTCGTTCCCCGAGACGGGGAACACGTTCCAGATCATCGGCGCCACGGGCGGCTTCGGGGGCATGGTGACGAAGCCCTGGAGCGAGCGCAAGAAGACCACGGAACTCTTGCTGATGGAATCGGCGGGAAAGCTGGCGGAGATCCCCGGCGTACGGGTCATCCCCATGACCCCCGCCCCCCTGCCCGGCGCGGGCGACTTCCCGGTGGACTTCGTGATCGCCTCCACGGCCGAGCCGCAGCAGCTGGTCGAGGTGGCGAACCAGCTCGTGGGCAAGGCCTTCGCCAGCGGCCGGTTCATCTTCGCGGACGCGGACCTGAAGTTCGACCAGCCCCAGGCCGAGGTCGTGTTCGACCGCGACAAGGTCCGTTCCCAGGGGGTCGACCTGAGCCAGGCCGGGCAGGACCTGTCGACGCTCCTGGGCGGGGACTACGTCAACCGCTTCAGCATCCAGGGGCGCAGCTACAAGGTCATTCCGCAGGTGAAGCGCACGGAGAGGCTAACGGCGGAACAACTCACCCAGATCCACGTCACGGGGAGGGACGGGAAGCTCGTGCCCCTCTCGACCTTCGCCACCATCCGCACGACCACCGAGCCGAGGGAGCTGAAGCGCTTCCAGCAGCTCAACGCGGTGCGCATCCAGGGGGTCATCCCGCCCAACGTGTCGCTGGACCAGGCGCTGCGCTTCCTCGAGGACGAGGCCCGAGGCCTGCTGCCCCGGGGCTTCACCGTCGACTACGCGGGGGAGTCGCGCCAGCTCCGCACCGAGGGCAGCAAGTTCCTCGCCACCTTCCTGCTCTCCGCGGTCCTGATCTACCTGGTCCTGGCGGCGCAGTTCGAGAGCTTCCGCGATCCCTTCATCATCCTCGCGGGCTCCGTGCCCCTCGCGATCTCGGGCGCGCTCCTCTTCTCCTTCCTCGGCTTCACGACCCTGAACATCTACAGCCAGGTGGGTCTCATCACCCTGGTCGGCCTCGTGGCCAAGAACGGCATCCTCATCGTGGAGTTCGCGAACCACCTCCAGGAGACGGGGCGCGACAAGCTGCGGGCGGTGGTCGAGGCCTCCGGCACGCGGCTGCGCCCGATCCTGATGACCACGGCCGCCACCGTGGTGGGCCACTTCCCCCTCGTCCTCGCGACGGGGCCCGGGGCGGGGGCGCGAAACAGCATCGGCATCATGCTCGTCAGCGGCATGATCATCGGCACCTTCTTCACCCTGTTCGTGGTGCCGTCCGTCTACGTGCTCGTAGCGCAGACCCGGGCCGCAACCGCGTCCGCCCACGCGGGGCGTGAGGCGGCCGCCGCGGACCTTGCCGAGGCCGCCGCGTAATCCCGTGCGCATTGCGCCGCTCACTGCTCTCGCCGCGCTGCTGTTCGGGATGGGTGGCGTCCCGGTGCGGGCCCAATGCTCGAACCCCGAGCTCGCGAAGGGGATGCAGGAGCTGGGCGTGTGGGGGGGCGAGGGCCTGGTGGCCACCACGGCCTTCGGCGGGCTCACCCGACCGGAGGCCGAGGGGCGGAGGAGCACGGTTCTCGGCCTGCGCTACGGCCGGGTGCTCTTCGCCAAGGACTCCCTCAGCTTGAGCTACATCGCCGATCTGGTCCCCATCGAGATCCAGCGCGGCCCACCGTCTACGGCACCGGCCTGGCTCCCTTTGGCCTGAAGGCCTCCTTCGGCCGCGCGAGGTTGAAGCCCTTCGTGAGCGCGGCCGGCGGCTTCCTCGTCTTCGGGAGGCGCGTGCCTCTTCCCGCGGCCACGAAGCTCACGTTCACGGGGGACATCGACGTGGGGGCCGATCTGTGGACACGGGGCTCCCGCGCGTTCACCCTCGGCCTGAAGTTCCACCACATCTCGAACGCGGGCACCGGCGACGTCAACCGGGGTCTGAACCTCTTCGTGCTCTACGGAGGTATCTCCTTCCTTCGCTAGAGGCAACCCCTCGGCAGACCTTCGGGCACCGAACCTCCAGAACCGCCTTGACACTCGGGTGGTTCATGTCCCACGCTGGAGGCGGTCATTTGGAACGTAGGCTGACGGCGCCACGAGGCCAGGTCGGTCCGCCCACCTGCTTGTAGGCGTCGCTGTTCGAATTCCCCGAAATGTGCGACTATTGCTTGCCTTGTACGCTCTCCAGCGGGACCGCGATCGTGTCAGAGAGAATCGCCGTTGTCATAACCCACTCAGACGACTACGAACCAGCCGCCGCGATGATGGCAAAGCTGCTCGGCTACAAGGTCATTGTCCCCAGAAGCCCCTCCATCCACTCCGTTACGCGCGCAGTCCCGGACCTGATCATGTTCGACTGGGGGCCCGGGACGATTACACTCAATACGAAGCTCCTCGAAGAGATCCGCGCGTCGGCCGTTACCCGTCAGCTGCCCGTGTGCGTCTTCCACAGCTCTGTGGATGATGTTCCTCCCGGCGTGCTCACGACCGACCGGGTCGCAGTCCTAGGGATTCCGATCGAACTCGAGATCGTTCGGCGCGCTCTCAGTCGTCTCGGCACCGATCTTGTTCCAGAACCGGCCATCCGCCCGTCGAAACCTGACATTCAGCGTAGTCCGAGATCCGTTCGCACGATTGTTCGAAGAAAGGTCTTTATCGGGCACGGCCGGTCGCCGGTCTGGAAAGAGCTTAGGAGCTTTCTAACCGACAGACTAGAACTCGACTGCATCGACTTCAATAGTGATTCGACGGCTGGCGTGCCCACGACGGAACGACTTGATCAAATGCTTCATGAGGCCGCGTTCGCATTTGTCGTTCTAACAGCTGAAGATCCTCACGCCGATGGCTCACTGCATGCTCGTGAAAACGCCATCCATGAAATAGGACTGTTCCAAGGAAGACTCGGCTTGAAGAGAGCGGTTGTCCTTCTTGAAGAGGGCTGTCACGAGTTCACCAACATTGCTGGGCTAGGGCAGATCCGCTTTCCGAAAGGGGGACTGCTAACAAAGTCCGAAGAGATACGCCAGGTTCTCGAACGCGAGGGCCTTCTCTAGTCTCTGAGCAGCCCAACAAGCGCTTGGACGCCGCCGGCTCGCGTTGATTGGTGCCTGAATGTCTCCTTCAGCGCGCCGCTACTTGGCAGCTGGAGGCAGGTGTTTAACGAAAGATGGACGGCAGCACGGCGGGAGTTGGAGCGGAGCTGACAGCAATGCCACGGCTCGTTGCATGTGTGTGCCTCCTGTTTCTTGCGGTGCCCAGCCGCGAGATGGTCGTCCAGACGAGCAGTCCGGAGCAAGAGGCGCGCACCCGGCACCGCAAGGCCATTGAGGCTAGAGCCCGCGAGCTGGGGATCAGCCTCGAGCACGACGAAGCACCCAAACCAAAGATGGTGAAGCGCCGGACTTCTACCCAAGGGCAGCCTATGAGAAACATGTCGAAGGCACGGTTCTCGTCATGATCGTGATCGACGCGAAGGGGAAGGTCACGAGCGGGGAGATCGTGGGGTCTGCAGGAGCGGATCTCGACGGGGCGGCAATCAAGTGCGTGAAGGGCTGGCTCTTCACGCCAGCGCAGAAGGACGGTCATCCGGTGCCCACGATCGTCCTTGCCCCGGTTGCTTTCCGGATTGATGCCAAGCCTTCAGGTCAGTAGGAGCCGCTTGGCTCAGAGCGGGTACTGTCGATGAGCCTCGTCGTCGGTGATCTCGCGGCGGCGATCCGGGAAACCAAGGAGCGACTCAAGGCGCAGATCGGCGATCCCCGGAAGATCTTCGCCGAGGTCGAGCAGGACCTGCGCCGCGAGGTGGAGGAGATCCTCGAAGCGCGCGCGCAGGGCCGGCCGGTGATTCCCTCGGTCGATTACGCGAAGCTGCGCAGCGGCGCGGTGCCGGAGGAGGCCAAGCGCGAGATCCGGCGGCGGGGCGCGGCGGTCGTGCGGGGCGTGTTCTCGAGCGCGCAGGCCACGGCATGGAACGAGGCCATCGGCGACTACCTCGCGCGCAACCGCTACCACGAGCAGCCGGCGGATCCCTCGCTCGACAAGTACTTCAGCAAGCTCGCATCGGGCCGGCCGCAGATCTTCGGCATCTACTGGTCGAAGCCGCAGATGGAAGCGCGGCAGCACCCGGCCCTCGCCGAGACCCGCGCCTTCCTGAACCGGCTGTGGCGGCACGAGAGCGAGGGCACGCTGCACTTCGACCCGGGCCGCGAATGCACCTATGCCGATCGCATCCGCCGCCGGGAGCCCGGCGATCGCACCCTCGGCCTGTCGCCGCACATGGATGCGGGCTCCGTGGAGCGCTGGATCGACCCGGCCTACCGCCAGGTCTACCGCTACGTGTTCGCGGGCGACTGGCGGGCCTACGACCCCTTCGACGGCGCCGGGCGGACGACGACCGAGGAGATCCCCTCCCCCGCCGTCTGCAGCATGTTCCGCACGTACCAGGGCTGGACGGCGCTCACCGCGCAGGGGCCCGGCGACGGCACGCTGCGGCTGATGCCGATCGCCCGGGCCATCGTCTATCTGCTGCTTCGGCCCCTCCTGGACGACGTGCCGGAGGACGTGCTGTGCGGTGCCGAGCCGGGCCGCGCGCTCTCCATCACCCCCGAGTGGCACCCCACGCTGATGCCGGCGCTCTCGCCCATTCCGCGGGTCGAGCCGGGCGACACGGTCTGGTGGCACCCGGACGTCGTGCACGCCGTCGAGGACGTGCACGAGGGCCGCGGCTACAGCAACGTGATCTACATCGGCGCCGCCCCCCGTTGCGCCAAGAACGCCGCCTACCTCGAGCGCCAGAGAGCGGCCTTCCTGCAGGGCGAGAGCGCGCCCGACTTCGCCCCGGAGAACTACGAGGTACGCTTCGAGGGCCGGGCCCGGGTGGACGACCTCAGCGAGCTGGGAAGGAAGCAGATGGGTATCGACCCGTGGTAGGGACCCCTCACCGGTCCAGCACCTCCCGCACGGCTCGCGCGAGCGCATCCGTCGTGAACGGCTTCTGCAGGAATGCGACGTCCGCGGCGAGGACGCCGTGGAGGACCACGGCATCGTCGGTGTAGCCGGACATGTAGAGGACCCTCGTCTCGGCGTGGGAAGCGGCCAGGCGCTCGGCCAGCTCACGTCCGCTCATCCCCGGCATGACCACGTCGGTCATCAGGAGGTGGAGGGGGGCGGGGTGGACTTCGGCGATCTCGAGGGCGTGGGCCGCGTGACGCGCCTCGACGACGGTATAGCCGCTCACTTCCAGGCACTCGCGCACGAGTGGCCTCCATGGCGGTCACCGCCTCCTCCAGCCGGGGCAAGTAGATCTTGAAGGTGGTGCCGTGCTCGGCCTCGCTGTATACGAAGATGTGCCCTCCACTCTGCTTGACGATGCCGTGGACGGTGGCCAGGCCCAGCCCCGTGCCCTTGCCTTCCTCCTTGGTGGTGAAGAAGGGCTCGAAGATGTGGTCCAGGATCTCCGGGGGGATCCCGCGCCCGGTGTCGCTCACGGCCAGCATCACGTGGGGGCCGGGCTCGACCCCGGGACGCGACCGGGCGTAGGTCACGCCGAGGTCCACGTTCGCGGTCTCGAGAGTGAGCCGTCCTCCCCGGGGCATGGCGTCGCGCGCGTTCACGGCGAGATTCATGAGGACCTGCTCGATCTGCCCCGGATCGGCCCTGGCCCGCCCCAGCTTGCCGTCGAGGACGGTGGCGAGCTGGATGTCCTCGCCGATGAGGCGCTGGAGCATCCTCTCCATCTCTCCGACCACGGCGTTCAGGTCGAGGATGCGCGGCTGCAGGACCTGCCGGCGGCTGAACGCGAGAAGCTGGCGAGTCAATCCCGCGGCCCGCTGCCCGGCCTTCATGATGTCGCTGAGGTACTTCTTGAGGCGCGGGTCGTCAGGGAGCCGCTTCCCGAGGAGCTCTCCGTATCCGGCGATCACGCCCAGGAGGTTGTTGAAGTCGTGGGCGACTCCACCCGCGAGCCGGCCGACCGACTCCATCTTCTGCGCCTGGAAGAGCTGGGCCTCCAGCCGCTTCTTCTCGGTGACGTTCGACCACGAGCCCACGACCTCGAGGGGGCTCCCCACCGGGTCCCTCAACAGTCTCTGCTCGTCGGCGACCCAGCGGTAGGTGCCGTCCTTGTGGCGGAAGCGGTACTCACGGGCCACGTAGCCCTCGGAGAGCAGGGTCGGAATCTGGCCGACGACCCTCTCCCGATCTTCCGGGTGGAGGTTCTCGACCCACCACCCCGTCCCCCGGATGTCCTCGGGCTTGTACCCGATCAGACCTTCGATGTTCTCGCTCACCCAAGTGGGTACCAGCTCCGTCCCTTCCACCTTGAGGGTGTACAGGACGGAGGGACTCCAGGAAACGACGTGGGCGAGCCGCTCCTGGGCGGCCCGCAGGGCCTTCTCCGCGCGCCGGCGCTGCCAGAAGTGCTCGATCTGGCTTCCCACGTTGGCCATGATCTTGAGCAGCTCGGGGTCCGGCTCCCGGGTGTCGCGGCTGAAGAGCTCGACCACGGCCACCACCTCGCCGAGAAACCGGATGGGGAAGGCAAATGCGCTCCGCAATCCCTCCGCCACCGCCACCGCCCGGCGCGGCAGGTTCGGGTCGGTGGAGACGTCGGGAATCCAGGCGGCCTCGCCGCTGAGCCAGACCCGGCCCGGAAGGCCCACGCCCGGCGCGAAGACGACCTTCCGGGTCAGGGCCGCGAACTCGGGAGCCGCCTCGCCCGAGCGCCACACCTCTCCGCAGCGCATCACTCCGCCCGCGCGGTCCACGGTCCAGAGAGCGCCCACGGCATACCCGAGCGCCTCGCCCACGGTACGCAACAGCTTCGGCGCGGCTTCGGCCAGGGTGGATGCCTCGGCAAGGATGCGCGTGGCGGCGTGCTGCGCGGCCACGCGCTGTTCCCCTCGCTTACGCTCGGTGATGTCCGCGACAAACGCGTTGAAGAGAGGGGCATCGTCTTCCTTCAAGGCCGTCACCGTCAGCTCGACGGGCAGCTCCGAGCCGTCGCGCCGGAGGGCGCTGATCTCGATGCGACGGCCGATCACGGGCCCTTCGCCGGTGGCGATGAATCGCGCGAGCCCGGAAGTGTGCGCCTCGCGATAGCGCAGCGGGATGATCAGGTCCGACAGCCGGCGGCCAACCGCTTCCTCCCGCGACCAACCGAACATGACCGCGGCGCGGGCATTCCACGAGACCACGAGCCCCTGGGCATCCATGGCAATGACCGCGTCGAGCGCTCCGTCGAGGATGGCACGGAGGCGGTGCTCGCTGTTGGCCAGGCCGGCCTGGGCTCCCTCGACTTGTCGGGCGCGCCTCCGCGCCGACTGGGCCAGGCCGACGGAGGCGGCCAGCAAGAGCGCGATCAGGGAGCCGGCCGCGAGGACGACACTGGGCAGCGGGCTCTGCAGCCGTGCGAGCGTCTCCGGCGTGGGCCCCACGCGCAAGCGTCGTTCGGCATCGAGCATCGTCACCTTCGATTCCGCAAGCCAGCGGCTGTCCACGGGGGATCCCTGCCGATACAGCTCCCGGTCGCTCTCGAACACGGCGAGCGCCCAGCCAGCCACGCTGTCGGGGCGCAACACCACGGGGTAGAGCGTGTGGGCCGAGAAGACGCCGACCAGGAATCCCTCCAGCCGGCCCCCCTCCGAGACGGGCACCACCAGGTGGAAGCTCGCGTCCCCCTGGGGCAGGGCGACCGACGACGTGACCGACGGCTGCCCGCTGCTACCAGCCTTCAGGAGGGCGCTGCGATCAGCGTCGCTCGCGCAGAGGTCGGCATCGATGAGGTCCTGATTGCCCTCGAGCGGAGTGACCCAGCCGACCTTGCCGGAGGGCTCGACCCACAGCGTGGCCTTGAGGCCCTTGATGCCGATCTGCCAACGTCCCTTCTGGCGAAGGGCGGCGCCGGCGCGTTGGACGATGCCCGTGAAGCTCTCGACGTAGCCCGGCATCACGCCCTCGAGATCGCTGGCGGCGCTCCTCGCCTGGGCCTCCGCCATGAAGACGATGTGGCTCCTCTCGACCGTCCGGAGCGACTGCCAGACCGAGGTCGCCGCCGCCAGGCCGGCGGCGCCGACCGCCAAGGGGAGCCACGGGGAGGAGGCCCATCGAATTCTCACAGCGGAGAGACCACCCCCAGCTCGAGGAGGGCGGCTCGGGGCTTGCGCCTGGTGACGATGGTACGTGTTCTACCGCTCGAAGTCTACGGAGTCACCCCGGACCGAGTTCAGAAGTTGACCGAGATCGAGGCCCCGATCCCGCGGCCACGGATGGGCACCAGGCTCACCCCGACTCGGTGGCCGGGGGACACCAGCCCCCAGCGCTCGCCGGGAGCCGCCAGGGCGCCAATCAGTGCCCCGAGCGGCACGAGGACGAGAGCGCTCCCCAGCGCGACTTCACCGTGTGAGAAGCAGAGCCATTTGTCGCCGGAGCAGTCCTCACCGGCCGCAACCCCGAGCGCGGCCGCAGCCCCGGCACCCACCGCGGCGCCGATCAAGGCCCCATGGCCCTTCCGGCCCGGGCGCAGGCTTTCCTCCACTCGAGTGACCCTGGTGCGGGGCACCACGACCGGAGCCCTGTCCTCCCGGACCTGTAGCGTGAGGGATTGGTCGTCCTG
>WNGB01008643.1_pt1 | contig 17061 bp, 11 predicted proteins | sample 5400681 | NCBI WGS metagenome assembly WNGB01 (sample SAMN13153367, study PRJNA577476) | soil metagenome | isolation source: 115 cm soil or saprolite under grassland replicate 2 | place: USA:California | collected 2016-06-15 | reverse complement strand
TCCGGGACACAGTCGGGTCCAGCGTCTCCCCGACGGACAGGCTCTCGATGTTGTAGCCGCGGGCCGAGAAGAGCCCCGCCACGCGCGAGAGCACGCCGAACCTGTTCTCGACCAGCACCGCGATTGTGTGCTTCTCCGCGTCCACTTTCTCGCTTTCCTTTCCCGAACGCACGGGCGCCCGGGCTGTCGCCACGCCCGTGCCCCGCCGGATGCCCACACTCGATGCTTCACTCTGGCGGTGTCAGCTGCTTCCTCTGACCTCAAAATCCGGTCTGAGACTTGGCGGCCTTGTCCTTCGCCTCGCGGCTCGGGGGGACCAGGATCATGTCCTTGTTGGCGCCGCCCGCCGGCACCATGGGGAAGACGCACTCGTCCTTGTCGACGCAGACGTCGAGGACCACGGGCGCCGGCGTGGCGATCATCTTCTCGATGGCCGGCACCACTTCGCTCGGCTTGGTGACCCGGATCCCCACGCAGCCGTAAGCCTCGGCCAGCCTGACATAGTCGGGCACGCCGGGGAGATCGATGGCGAAGTAGCGCTCCTTATAGATGATCCGCTGCCACTGGCGAACCATGCCGTGACCGCTGTTGTTGATGATGACGGTCTTGACCGGAAGCCCCTCGGTGAAGCACGTGGCCAGCTCCTGGCTGTTCATCTGGAAGGAGCCGTCACCATCGATGTTGATGACCAGCTTGCCCGGGTGGGCGGCCTGGACCCCCATGGCGGTAGGGAGCCCATAGCCCATGGTGCCGAGTCCTCCCGAGGTGCACCAGCGCCGTGGATGCTTGAAGCGGTAGTACTGGGCGGTCCACATCTGATGTTGACCCACTCCCGTCACGACGAAGGCCTCGCCCTCGGTCAGGTTGGAGATCTCCTGGATCACGTGCTGTGGCTTGATCACCTCGTCGGTCCGCTCGTAGCGCAGCGGGTAGTCCCGCTTCCACTCGGCGATCTGCGCCGCCCACTGCCTGCGGGCCTCGCTGACGCCCGCCGGCACGCCGTCCTTCATCTCTTCCCTCACGGCCTCCACGAGCTTCTTCAACACCCGCTTGCAGTCGCCCACGATCGGGATGTGTACCTTGATGTTCTTAGAGATGGACGAGGGATCGATGTCGATATGGACAATCTCGGCGTTGGGCGCAAAGGCGTCCACGCGGCCCGTGACGCGGTCGTCGAAGCGCGCGCCGATGGCCACGAGGAGGTCCGAGTGGTGCACGGCCATGTTGGCATAGTAGGTGCCGTGCATCCCGAGCATGTCCAGTGACAGCGGGTGCGCCATGGGAAACGAGCCGAGGCCCATGAGGGTCTGGGTCAGCGGGATCTGGGTCAAGTCGGCCAGCCCCGCGAGCTCCGGTGACGCGTCCGAGGAGACGACGCCGCCGCCCACGTAGAGCACCGGCCGCTTCGCGCGCACCATGGCGCGGGCGGCCTTCTTGATCTGCCCGGGATGCCCCTCGTAGGTGGGGTTGTACGAGCGCAGATGGACATCCTCGGGGTACTCGAAGGGCCACTCCTTCACGAGGATGTCCTTGGGCAGATCCACGTGCACGGGCCCGGGCCGCCCCGTGGAAGCGAGGTAGAACGCCTCCTTGATGATAGGCGCCAGGTCCTTGCCGTCCTTCACCAGGAAGTTGTGCTTGGTGGCGGAGCGGGTGATGCCGACATTATCCGCCTCCTGGAAGGCGTCGTTACCGATCAGGTGGGTGGGCACCTGGCCCGTGAAGGCAACGAGCGGGATCGAGTCCATGAGCGCGTCCTGGAGCGCCGTCACCAGGTTAGTGGCGGCGGGCCCAGACGTGACGAGGCAGACGCCCACTCTTCCCGTGGTGCGCGAGTACCCCTCCGCGGCGTGACCCGCCGCTGCCTCCTGGCGCACCAGGATGTGGCGAATCCCCTCGAAGTCGTACAGGGCGTCATAAATCGGCAGGACCGCACCCCCCGGCAGGCCGAAGATGAGATCCACCCCTTCCCGCTTGAGACACTCCAGGACAATCCGCGCACCTGAGAGCTTCACCACCGCCTCCTCCTTTCGCCGCGCCAACTGACTTCACGATATCGTCGACCCATTTTCAAGCTCGCCTCGCCTGGCGCCTCGGCTCGCGCTCCCCTCGACCCATTTCAAGCTCGCCTCGCCCGCCGTCTCGGCTCGCACTCCCCTCGACCCATTTCAACCTCGCCTCGCCTGCCGTCTCGGCTCGCACTCCCCTCGACCCATTTCAAGCTCGCCTCGCCAGCCGTCTCGGCTCGCACTCCCCTCGACCCATTTCAAGCTCGCCTCGCCAGCCGTCTCGGCTCGCACTCCCCTCGACCCATTTCAAGCTCGCCTCGCCAGCCGTCTCGGCTCGCACTACAATAGCCCCGCGGAGACGAGGCTCTCCTTGATGTCATCGATGGCGTCGCCGTCGGGCGTGCCGAGTGGGGCGCGGCACGGGCCGCCGTAGAAGCCCTGCAGGTCGAGCGCGGCCTTCAGCCCACCGATCCCGTAGCGGCCCGGCACGCCGCGGTCGGCCCGGATCATGCGCGCCGCGATCTCCTTCGCCTCCTCCCAGCGCCCCTGCGTGGCGAGGGCGTAGACCTCCACGAACTCCCGGGCCGCGATGACGGCCAGGGCCAGGATGCCCCCCGCCGAGCCGAGGTTGATCCCCGTGTTGAGCGGGAAGTTGTACAGCATGACGGGGATGGGCGAGGCCTCGGCCACCGCGAGGTAATGCCGGGTCTGGGCGGCCGCCTGAGAGAATGCCTTGGTGAAGTAGTGTGGCGTGATCACGATGGCGGCGTCGGCGCCGAGCTCCGCCGCCCGCTTGGTCTGACGGATGGTGAGCAGGGTCGAGTTCGTCCCCGTGCCCGCGATGAAAGCCTTGTCCCGCGGGATGGCCTCGCGGGCCGTCGCCAGCACGGCGTCGCGCTCGGCTTCGGAGAGCATCGGGAACTCGCCCGTGGAGCCCAGGATCACGTAGCCGCCGAGCCCCGTCTCGTTCCAGCGCTCCAGGTTGGCCTTGAGCCGGTCCGTCGCAACCGCATCCCCCTTGTACGGGGTCGGCACCGGGATGAAGACGCCGTCGAACTCACGCATGTCGCTTCCCTCCGCGGGCGGCCCGGGGTTCCTTGATCTGCGCCTGGGCCGCCGCCAGCCAGGCGATCGGAACCATGTACGGGGAACAGGAAACGTACGTCATGCCCACGCGGTGGCAGAACTCGACCGAGGACGGTTCCCCCCCGTGCTCGCCACAGATGCCGATCTTCAGGTCGGACTGCGTCTTCCGCCCGCGCTCGATGCCGAGCCGGATCAGCTCGCCCACGCCCTCTTGGTCCAGCACGGCAAAGGGATCCGCCGGGAGGAGCTTCTTGTCCAGGTAGAAGGGCAGGAACTTCCCGATATCGTCCCGGCTGTAGCCGTAGGTCATCTGGGTCAGGTCGTTGGTCCCGAACGAGAAGAACTCCGCGTGCTGCGCCATCTGGTCGGCGATGAGCGCGGCCCGAGGGACCTCGATCATCGTGCCGACCATGTACGGGACGCGCACTCCCATCTCCGCGGTGACCGCTTCGGCGACCCTTCGCGTCATCTGCGCGGTCAGCTTCATCTCGGCGGTGGTGCCGGTCAGCGGGATCATGATCTCGGGCTGAACCTCGACGCCCTGCTTGGACACGGTGCAGGCTGCCTCCATGATCGCGCGCACCTGCATCTCGTAGATCTCGGGGAACGTGATGCCGAGCCGGCAGCCCCGGTGGCCGAGCATCGGGTTGGCCTCGATGAGCGCCTCGAGGCGCGCCTTCACGGCCCCGAGCTCCTGGTGGCGCGCCGGGTTGATCCCGAGGGCGTCCAGCTTGGTGTACTCCTCGAGGACCTCATTGTACTTGGGCAAGAACTCGTGGAGCGGCGGATCCAGGAGCCGGATGGTCACCGGGAAGCCCTTCATCTCCTTGAAGATGCTGACGAAGTCCTCGCGCTGGAACGGCAGCAGCTGGTCCACCGCCTTCCGCCGCCCCTGCTCGTCGGTGGCCATGATCATCTCTCGGACGACCAGGATCCGGTCCTTCCTGAAGAACATGTGCTCCGTCCGCACCAGCCCGATTCCGTCCGCCTCGAACTCCCGCGCCTTCCTGGCGTCCTCCGGAGTGTCCGCATTGGCCCGGACCCTGGTGGTCGCGACCTCGCGCGCCCATCCCAGCAGCTGCCTGAACTCCCTCGACAGCTCCGGGTCGACCAGCGGCAGCGGACCGACAACCACCTCGCCGGTGGCGCCATTCAGCGTAATCACCTGCCCCTCGCGAACGATGCTCGTCCCGGCCCGGAACAGGCGGTTCTCCTCGTCCACGACCACGTCCCCCGCGCCCACCACGCAGCACTTCCCCCACCCGCGCGCTACCACCGCGGCGTGGGACGTGAGTCCCCCGCGGGAGGTGAGGATGCCCTCGGCGACGTGCATCCCCGCCACATCTTCGGGTGATGTCTCGGCGCGAACGAGGATGACCTTCTCACCGCGCAGGGCCATCTCGACCGCGTTCTCCGGATTGAGGACGACCTTTCCCACCGCGGCAGCGGGCGTCGCTGGAAGCCCGCGGCCAATGGAGGTGTACTTGGCCTTGGGATCCACCGTTTTCACGAGGAGTTGGTTCAGCGATCCCGGCTCCACGCGCAGCAGGGCAGTGGGCTTGTCGATCAGCTTCTGCTTGACCATCTCCACCGCGATGCGCACCGCCGCGGCGGCCGTGCGCTTGCCCGAGCGCGTTTGCAAGATATAGAGCCGCCCCTCCTGGACGGTGAACTCGATGTCCTGCATCTCCCGGTAGTGCTGCTCGAGCTTGTCCTTGATCGCCACGAGCTGGGCGTAGGACTTCGGCATGCGCCGCTTGAGGTCGTCGAGGTGCTCGGGCGTGCGGACGCCGGCCACCACGTCCTCGCCCTGGGCATTCACGAGAAACTCCCCAAAGAAGCGCCGCTCGCCGGTGGCTGGGTCCCGCGAGAAGCAGACCCCGGTGCCGGAGGTGTCCCCCAGGTTGCCGAACACCATGGCCATGACCGTCACTGCCGTGCCCCAGTCGTCGGACAGCCGGTGGATGCGTCGGTAGTCCACCGCCTTCTTCGCCCACCAGGAGTCGAAGACGGCATTGATGGCCAGCCGGAGCTGCTCCACGGGATCCTGAGGAAAGGGCCGGCCCGTCTTCTCCTGTACCAGGCGCTTTGACTCCGCGACCAACTCCTTGAGCGCATCAGCGGGCACGTCGGCGTCGGTCTTGGCTCCCACCCTCGCCTTGACCCGATCCAGCAGCACGTCGAACGCATGGCGGTCGATTCCGAGCACCACGTCCCCGAAAATCGTGAGGAAGCGGCGGTAGCAGTCCCAGGCGAAGCGCTCGTTCCTCGTCCGGCGCCCGAGTCCGTCGACCGTCTTGTCATTGAGGCCGAGGTTCAGGACGGTGTCCATCATTCCGGGCATCGAGGCCCGCGCGCCCGAGCGTACCGAGACGAGCAGCGGCCGATCAGGATCACCCAGCCGGCTGCCGCCAGCGGCCTCGAGACGGGACAGGCTCGTCTCGACCTGGGCCCAGAGCCCGGGCGGCTGCTTCCTCCCGGCGGCATTGTAGGCCGCCCAGGCCTCCGTGGTGATGGTGAAGCCCGGCGGCACGGGTATTCCCAGGTTGGTCATCTCGGCCAGCTCGCACCCCTTGCCGCCGAGGAGCGGGCGCATGGCGCTGGAACCCTCGGCCTTGCCGTTGGCGAAGAAGTACACATACTTGCGCGCGTGTGGTGACGCCCTCCGAGACCTTCGCACCGGAGTCTTCCGCGTCCTGGTAAGCGCCATTCACTGACCCCCTGGCCAAAGTCCAGTGGTTAGCGGAGAAGAATGCCGACCCCAGATCGAGCCCGGCTGATTCTGGAATCGTAAGCGCCGACCGTGACAATGTCAACGATTATTCTTCCGCCACGGGCACTTACGCTCATGTAAGACAGGCCGCCGTCGCGCAGAGACCGCGTCGCCTACGCCTTGGGGGCCCTCTTCTTCCGCACCGCCCGGCTCGGGTCTAGGCTGCGATGCGCTCCCATGACGAGGCCCTCCACTGCGATCAGATGATCCAGCATGGCCTGATGTGCTGCCATCTCGTCACGCCGCTTGATGGCCTCGAGAATTCGCCGGTGGTCGTCGTGCGAGCGGGTCGGCCGGCCCGGGGTGAGGAGGGATTCCTCGCGGCTCTGGGTCAGGAGGTCCATGAGCGCGCTGACGATGCGGGTAATGGCGCGGTTGTGCGCGCTGTTGGCGATGGCGGAGTGCAGCGCGGTGTCCTGGGCCATGCCCGTCCGCCCCTGGGTCACTTCCTTGGACTGCTCCTCGAGGATGCGCTCCATTTCCGCTAGCTCGTCCCGCGTCGCCCGTCGCGCGGCCAGAGCGGCGATGGCGGGCTCCAGCAGGCGTCGCGCCTCGAACAGCTCGCCCACGGCTTCGCGGTGGGGCAGGATGACCAGGGCAAGCGGCTCGATGAGAGCATCCACCGAGATGCCGCGGATGAAGGCGCCCTCTCCCGCCCGGATGTCGATGAGGCCGCGGCTCTGCAGCGCCCGCAGCGCCTCGCGCACGGAGGTGCGGCTGACCATGAACTTCTCGGCGAGGTCGCGCTCGGGCGGAAGCCGATCGCCGGACTTGAGCTTTCCCTCGGCGATGAGCTGCTTGACCTGGCGGACGATCTCCTCGTAGATGCGCGTGGACTTGATGGGCTCGATCTCCATCTGCCCCCTCGCCTGCGCTCCATCGGCAGCATCCCGTCTCTCGGCGCTCATGGCTCTACGCTCGCTGCGGGGTGTTGCGGCGCCCTCGCCCCTGGGCGAACCACCAGCCGACCGCCGTCATGATGATCGCGAGCATGATGGAGATCGGGTCGTCCACCGTGTCGGCGGCGCCGCCCAGCCATCGCCGGATCACCGGATCGTCGGTGATCATCTCCCCCGCCACGTAGCCGAGGATCCCGCCGCCCAGCCAGATGATCCCCGGGTGGCGGGCCATGAGTCGCGACAGCAGCCCGCTCCCCCACACCACGAGGGGCAGCGACAGCCCGATGCCGAACAGGACGAGGAGCATGTCGCCGCGGGCCGCCGCCGCCACGGCCAGCACATTGTCGAGGCTCATCGTGACGTCCGCGACCACGATGATCCAGATTGCCTCCCGGAGCGAGGTCCCGTGGCGCGCTTCGCCCTCACCGGATGAGGCCGGTCGCACGAGCCTGCCGGCAATCCACAGCAACAGAAGGCCGCCACCGAGCTGCAGCAACGGGATCCGAAGGAGCACGCTCACCAGCGCGATGAACGCGAGCCGAAGGCCCACCGCCGCAGCCGTGCCCCAGATCCGGCCGAGGAGCTGCTGACGGCGGGGCAGCGCGCGGACGGCAAGCGCGATCACCAGGGCATTGTCTCCCGCGAGCGAGAGATCGATGACCACGATGCTCAAGAGACGGGCCCAGAACTCCGGACCGCTGTAGAGGCTCATGTGCCCCGCCCCGTCGACCGCCTCACTCCCTGCTGCGCATCCCCCTCGCTCCGCGTGTCGCCCGGCTCTCGGCGCCGGCGAGGCGGCGCGAACCACCAGCCCAAGGCCGTCACCACGACCTTCAAGGACGCCAGAGACCCAGCGTACTCCAGCCAGGGCCCCAGCCGAGCCGACACGATAGCCTCATCGAGGAGCATTCCCGCAGCGACCCAGCCCAGGATGCGGCCCTCCCAGTCAGATGATCCAGACGTGATGGTTCATGCGCCACGCCAGTACCGCCGCCCCACCCCGGTGCCGCCGCTCCAAGGAGCGGCTCGACTGGCGTGACTGCGCGGCCGCTTCATGCGTGCCCTCGGCGCCAGCCGGCCGTGACGGTCGAGCCAACGGCCCTCAGCAAGCCACCCGTCGCCGAGCAAGCACGTCACCCGCTGCCGCCCCGCGCGAGGGGCGTGAGATCGTGAGCGCCATGATGCGCCTCCCACTATCGGTGGCCGACCCCGCGCTTGTCAATTGCACGGCCGCCGTCCGACCGTTAGCGAGGTCTCGCCGGCTGTTCGGAACTCGCATGGCCGACTCGACGCCTTCGATCACGAGCGCGGTTGAACCGGATTAGGAACACCGCCCCGAAGATACCCGTCACTGGGCGTTTGTGTGATACCTTCTGCACTGCTTCTGTCCAGCCTTGCGTCCCGCGCTCGGTGGGGAAGGCTGCGAGGGCCGGGGGCCGCGATCGTCGAGGTGCCGGTTCCCCGGGGCACCCATGCTTGACCAGGAAGCACTGGGTCTGCTCGCCATTCGCCCCGCGGGCCACCTTAGGTTTGCGGGGCTCCCCTGTTTGCGGGTCACGAGGAAGGCCCAGGGCTCCTCGTTGCTGGCACCGGCTGGGTGAAGCGGGTCCACAGGACCAGAGAGGGGACGCGTATGGAGCAGGTCCTTTGGCACGCGATCTCGACCGCGGACGCGCTGCAGCGGCTGGACTCCAGGGCCGAGGGGTTGAGCCGGGAAGAGGCGGCACGTCGCCTGCAGCGGTTCGGCCCGAACGTGTTGCGGGAAGAAAAGCGCGTCAGCCCGTGGGCGATCTTTCTGGGTCAGTTCAAGAATTTCCTCATCTTGCTCCTGCTCGCCGCGACGGTGATCTCGCTCCTTCTCGGAGAAACCCTGGACGCCATCGTGATCTTCGCCATCGTGATCGCCAGCGCGGCTCTGGGGTTCTACCAGGAACATCGCGCGGAGCGAGCCATACAGGCCCTCAAGGCAATGGCCTCACCCGTGGCGTCGGTACTGCGGAGCGGCGAAGATCTGGCGATTCCGGCGGCCGAGGTCGTTCCCGGGGACGTCATCCTCCTCACCGCAGGTGACCGAATCCCGGCCGACGCTCGCCTCCTCCTGGCGGCGAACGTCCGGGTGGACGAGGCTTCGCTGACGGGGGAATCCACTGCCGTGGAAAAGGATGCCAGCCTGGTCTTGCCGCCGGACACGGCGGTGGGCGACAGCAGGAACATGGTGTTCGCCGGAACGGTGCAGACCTACGGACGCGCCCATGCGGTGGTGACGGCTACCGGCATGGAGACCCAGTTCGGCCGCATCGCCGGGTTGTTGCAGGAAGTGGAGGAAGAGCCGTCCCCGCTTGCCCAGAAGATGGATTTCATCGGGAAGCGGTTGGGGGTGGCGTGCCTGATCATCTCCGCCGTCATCATGGGGCTGGGTGTCCTGCGGGGGCATCCGGTCCTGGAGATGTTCATTTGGGGCGTGAGCCTGGCTATCGCCGCGGTGCCGGAAGCCCTGGCGGCCGTCGTCACCGGCTCCCTGGCCATCGGCGTGGAGCGCGCTGCCCGGCGCAAGGCCATCGTGCGGCTGCTGCCGGCGGTCGAGACCCTTGGCTGCACCACGGTGATCTGCTCGGACAAGACCGGCACCCTCACGAAGAACGAGATGACGGTCCGCCAGCTCTACGTGGGGGGACGCATCCTCGATGTGACGGGCGTCGGATTCGAACCATCCGGGACCTTCGTCTCGGATTCACAGCGTTTGGACCCGCGCGGAGACCTCGCCCTCGAGCGCCTGCTCACTGCCGGGGCTCTGTGCAATGACGCCCTGCTGCTGGAGGACAACGGCACCTGGCGGGTCAAGGGGGATCCCACCGAGGGGGCCCTGGTGGTCGCTGCGGCGAAGGCCGCGCTGGACGCCGGCGACCTGCGGCGTCTCTGGCCCCGTCTGGGAGAGATCCCCTTCGAGTCCGAGCGGAAGCGAATGAGCACCCTGCACCGGGCAGCCGACGGATCCCTGCTCGTATACGTCAAGGGCGCACCGGAGCTCCTCTTGGACCGCTGCAGCCACTGGGAGGGGCGCGGCGGCCGGGAACCGCTGACGGCGGAGATCCGCCGGGAGATCCAGGAGCGCAACGACACCATGGCGCGGGGAGCACTGCGGGTCCTGGGAGTGGCGTACCGGACCGTTGGGGGCCAGGCCCCGCCCAGCACGGCCGACGCCCTGGAGGTGGATCTGACCCTTCTGGGCCTGGTCGGGATGATCGACCCGCCCCGGGAGGAAGTGAAGCTGGCCATCCGTTCATGCCGCGAGGCGGGGATCCGTTCCGTCATGGTGACAGGGGACCACAAGTTAACAGCCGCGGCCATAGCGCGGGAGCTGGGTCTCCTGGGCGCTGGGGACAAGGATAGTCGACGGGTTCTCGAGGGGAAGGATCTGGACCGGATGACGGAAGAGGAACTGACGCGGATCGTCGAGGATGTCGGCGTCTACGCGCGGGTCTCGCCCGAGCACAAGATGAAGATCGTCGGAGCGTGGAAAAGGCGCGGCCACGTCGTGGCGATGACCGGAGACGGCGTCAACGATGCCCCCGCCTTGAAGCGGGCGGATATCGGGGTGGCCATGGGGATCACGGGCACGGACGTCACGAAAGAGGCCTCCGACATGATTCTCATGGACGATAACTTCGCCACCATCGTGGCGGCGGTGGAGGAAGGAAGGATTATCTACGACAATATCAAGAAGTACCTCGTGTACCTCCTCTCCGCCAACCTCGGGGAGATTTTCGTCCTGGGCTTCGCGGGGCTTGTGGGCTTACCGCTCCCCCTGCTGGCCTTGCACATCCTCTGGGTGAACCTGACGACGGACGGGCCGCCCGCGCTGGCCCTCGGAGTCGAGCCCCCTGAGCCAGATCTGATGCGCCGCCCGCCACGAGATCCGGGCGAGTCCGTCTTCAGCACAGCCATGTATGTCGCCATGCTCGGCATGGGACTCATCATGTTCGTCGGTCTGGTCCCCGTCTTTTACGTCTATTGGCAGGGCGAGGGGTTGACCAAGGCCCAGACCATGGTGCTGGTGAGCATGATCTTGTTTGAGCTGTTCCGGGCTTTCAGTTGCAGGTCCATGCGGTTCACGATCCTGCACTTGGGTGTCTTGACCAACCCGTGGCTGATCCTGGCCGCTGCCATCTCTGCCCTGATGCTCCTGGCGGTGATTTACATTCCGTCCTGGGCGACAGCCTTTCACACGGTGCCGATCGGCGCCAGCGACTGGGTCGTCGCGATGGCCGTTGGCGCGGGCGGCTTCGTCTTGGTGGAGGTGGGGAAGTGGCTGGCGGCCCGGAGGCGTCCAGAATCGGTGCGATCCCCCTCGTAGGACGGCCGGAGAACGGACCGGGGCGCTGAGCGCCGCAGCCCGGGGTGTTCGGGTCGCTTGCTCCGAGGGGCCCTCAGGTCTCGTGACGGGCGGGGGCGTGCACCGGGAGGCCGCGGAGGCGACGCCAGTAGGGGGTGATCACGGGCAACACGAAGAAAAAGAGCGCGACCGCGCTGATCGCGCCGCCGATGGGGCGGGTGAAGAAGATCAGGAGCGACCCCTGGGACATGATCAGGCTCTGGCGCAGGGCGTTCTCCGCCAGGTCTCCGAGGACGAGGGCCAAGACCAGCGGCGCCAGCGGGTAGTCCAGCTTCTTGAACACGTAACCGATCACTCCGAACATCAACATGTACCAGATGTCGATCATGCTGCTGTGCACCGAGTAGGCGCCCACCGCGCAGATGGCGATGATGAGCGGCGTGAGGATGGCGAAGGGGATGCGCAGGATGGCGGCGAAGAGCGGGACGAAGGCCAGGACGATCAACACGCCGATGACGTTGCCCGTGTACATGCTGGCGATGAGTCCCCAGACGAACTCCGGCTTCTCCTTGAAGAGCATCGGACCCGGCTGGAGGCCCCAGATGATCAGCCCGCCGAGCATCACCGCAGCGGTGGGCGAGCCGGGAATGCCGAGGGTGATCATCGGGAGCAGCGAGGCGCCGCCGGCGGCGTGGGCGGCGGTCTCCGGCGCCACCACGCCCTCGATCTCGCCCTTGCCGAAGCGCTCGGGGTGCCTGGAGAACCGTTTGGCGAAAGCGTAGCTCATGAACGAGGCGGGGGTGGCGCCGCCCGGCTTGAACCCCATCCAGAAGCCGATGAAGCAGCCTCGGATGAAAGTCCGGTAGTACCGCGGGAGGATCTTCCATGTCTGCCAGACGACCCGTGGATTGATCCTGGCCGCGGTCCCCTTGAACGACAGGCCCTCCTCCATCGTGAGCAGGATCTCCCCGATCCCGAAGAGGCCGATGACCGCGACGATGAAGTCGAACCCCTTCATCAGGTCGGTGAAGCCAAAGGTAAGGCGCAAGGCTCCGGTCACGATGTCCAGCCCCACCGAGGCCAGGATGAAACCGATGAGGATGGAAACCAGGGACTTCAGCGGACTGCCGCCCCCCAGCCCGACGAAGGCGGAAAAGGTCAGGAGCTGGATGGCGAAGAACTCGGGCGGCCCGAACTTGAGCGCCACCTCCGCCAGCAGCGGCGCAAACAGCGTGATCAGGATGACGGAGAAGAGCGCTCCGACGAAGGATGAGGTGAAGGCCGCGGTGAGCGCCTGCCCTCCCTCCCCGCGCCTGGCCATCGGGAAGCCGTCGAAGGTCGTCGCCACCGACCAGGGCTCCCCGGGGATGTTGAACAGTATGGAAGTGATGGCGCCTCCGAACAAGGCCCCCCAATAGATGCTCGTGAGCAGGATGATGGCCGAGGTGGGCGGCATCGAGAAGGTCAGCGGCAGAAGGATGGCGACGCCGTTGGCACCGCCGAGCCCCGGGAGCACGCCGATGATGGTGCCGAGCGTGATGCCGATGACCGCGAGGAACAAGTTGTGGGGCTGGAGCGCGACCTGGAAGCCGAGGAGCAGATTCTCGAAGCCCATGGCGCTAGTAACCGAGCCAGGTTTCCAGGGGCCCCTTGGGCATCGGTACCAGGAACCAGGTCTCGAAGACCAGGAAGGTGATGAGGGAGAAGCCCGCGCTCACGACGAGCACTGCCGGCCACGAGTGGCGGCCGATCCAGCGCATGTAGCACCCCATGTAGAGCGCCGCCGCCAGGTAGAGCCCGAGGAACTGCGTGAGCAGCACGAAGGCGGTCGCGGGCCCCAATACCTTCAGAACCGGGGCGACCCCGGCGCGAGGGATGAACGGAGCGCGGTCGCCCCGCCGGAGAGTCTGGGCGACGATGCCCAGACACGCGGCGATCATGATCACACCCAGCCAGAAGGGGAAGAAGCCGCTCTTGGGTCCGTCCGTACCCCACCCGATGCCCAGACGCAGCGCATCCCACAGCGCCAGGAGGCCCATCGCGATGAGCAGCGCCGCCGTGCCGAGATCCGCTACGCGCATGGACCGGACGCTACTTCTTCAGCAGCCCTCCTTTTTCCATGAGCTCCTTGTGCTGCTGCTCGGCCCCCTCGAGCCACTTCACGAACTCCGGGCCCATGAGCCACGACGGCTTGAGGGCCCCCTGGTTCAGGTAGTCCTTGAACTCCGGCGTCTCGTAGACCTTCTTGAGGAAGCCCTGGTACCAATCCGCGGCCTCCTTGGGCATGTCGGGGGCACCGAAGATGCCCCGGAGCATCAGGTACTGGATGTCGGCGCCCAGGGCCTCCTTGACCGTCGCGATGTCCTTCCACTCCGGGATCGGGATGCGCGCCCCGTCGAACACCGCGAGCGGCCGGACGCGGCCGGCCTTCCAGTGGCTCGCGCACTCGATGGGGTTGTTGACCGTGGAGTCCACGTGCTTGCCGACGAGGTTGACGCACACCTCGCCGCCACCCTTGAAGGGCACGTAGGTGAACTTCACACCCTGCGTCTGCTCCAGGAGGATGGTGATGATCTGGTCCTCCTGGGCGGTCCCCGTACCGCCCATCTTCATCCGGTTATCGCCGCCCGATCGCTCCTTGACGGCCGCGATGTACTCCTTGGCGGTCTTATGCGGGGTCTCGGCGTTCACCCAGAGGATGAACTCGTCCAGAGCCATGCGCGCGATCGGCGTGAGGTCCTTCCAGTTGAACGGCACGCCGGTGTGGAGCGGCGTCGTGAAGAGGTTCGAGAGCGTGATGATGATGGTGTGCGCGTCCGCCTTCTTGCCCTTGACGTGCAGAAACCCCTCGGCGCCGGCCCCGCCCGACTTGTTGACCACGATGAACGGGCGCGGGGAGAGCTTGTGCTTCTCGGCGATGCCGGCGATGAGCCGCGCCATCTGGTCGGCGCCGCCTCCGGTCCCCGCCGGGATGACGAACTCGATAGGCTTGGTCGGCTCCCAGGCCGCGACGGCGGCGGCGGGCGCCGAGACAATGAGGACAGGGCCGATGAGCAATCGCGTGAACCGTCGCCAGTGACGTGTCATGTGTTATCCTCCCCTCAAAGCTCGCGGTTCGGAGAAATCGGAGGCCAAGAAGTCGAGGCCTTATTACACAAACAGGTGGCGGCGCGCGAGGTTCCCCGGCTAGAGACGCACAAGGGCCAGGCCCCCACGACGAGCCTGGCCGTCGAATCACAAGCGAACGGTTACTTCCCGGGCGTCTCCCTCCGGAACGGGATCACCCCCGGGATCTCCCACTTGTCCCACATCTGGTCCACCTTGGCCTGGAAATACTCCAGGTCCTCCTCGGTGAAGTGGGCGAAGCGGCCCTGCTTGAGCAGATACTCGCGCACGGGCTTGCGCGGCCGGCCCTCCACGATGGCCTTGGTCTTGCCGTAGTGGCGGACCACGCCGTCCTCGACCTCGTAGAGCGGGAAGATGCCCGTCTCGATGGCCAGCTCGCCCAGCTCATGAGAGAGCATGGGGTCGTAGTCCCAGCCCTTGGGACAGGGATCGAGCGAGTGGATGAAGGTGGGGCCGCCGATGGTGAGGGCGCGGCGGACTTTGTTCATCATCTCCACCGCGTAGGAGGCGCAGACCGTCGCCACGTAGCGGCACTCCGTGTGGCCGGCCGCCAGCATGCCGGCCGTGTTCTTCTTCCAGCGGGTGTGGATGAGGCGCTTCACCTTGCCCGGGGGGCTGAAGGTGGTGTTGGCGCCGTACGGCGTCGAGCCCGAGAGCTGGATATCGGTGTTGGCGTAGGACTCGTTGTCGTAGAGCAGGATCAGCGAGTTGTACTCCTTGTGGGTCAGGGTCGCCGAGATGGCGCCGAGCCCCATGTCGGCGCCCCCGCCGTCGCCGCAGAAGGCGATGACGTTGATTGGCTCCGCCTTCATCTTCCCCTTCTTCATGAGCGCCTTGAGCCCCGCGGCCGTCCCGAGGGCGGCGGATCCGGAAGACCCGAGCTGGGTGTGCATCCACGGCACCACCCACGGCGTGGTGTAGTACGTGGTGTTGGCCACGTACATGCAGCCCGTGGACCCGAGCACGATGGTGCGGGGCCCGGCCGCCTTGACCATCAGCTTCATGACCAGGGCCGACTCGCAGCCCTGGCAGGTCCGGTGCCCGGAGGTGAAGTACTCCTCGATCGCGACCTTCTTGACGCCCTTGAAGGGCTCGAGAATCTGCGTGGCGTTGGCGAAAGTCTCGGCCATTTTCCCCTCTCCTTATTCCCGGACACCCAGCCAGTGGGTCTTGGGGTCGGACTTCCCGGACTTGGCGGCAGCGTAGCACATGTCCGTCGCCTTGTAGACGTCCTCCAGCATCACTTCCCGGCCGCCCAGGCCGCAGATGAAGCTCATGAGCGGCGGTCGCTTGTCGGCGTTGTACATCGCCGCGCGGATCTCGTTGGCGACCACGCCCGAGTTGAAGGGCGAGCCGAACGAGTAATCGCGGTCGATCACGCCGATGGCGCTGGCGCGCGAGAGCGCCTTGACGAGGCGGTCGGTGGGGAAGGGCCGGAACCAGCGCGGCCGCACCAGGCCCACCTTCTTGCCCTGGGCGCGCATGTTCCGGATGCCGACCTTGAAGGGCAGCGAGATGGTTCCCATGCCCACGAGGATGATGTCGGCGTCCTCCGTCATGTACTCCTCGAACCACGGGTTCTCGGGGCCGCGCCCGAACACCTTCCGGAAATCGACGTAGGCCTCCTCGATCACGGTGGCGGCGCGATTCATGGCCTCGTCGTTCTGCCGCCGGATCTCGATGATCCAGTCCTCGTTGGCCTGCGGGGCCACGGTGATCGGGTTGTCGGGATGCAGGAGGAGGTCGCCGCGGTTGTACGGCGGCAGGAACTTGTCCACCTTGGCCTTGGTCGGCACCTGGCAGAGCGCCTGCGAATGGGTGAGGAAGGCGCCGTCGGCCGACATGGCGATGGGCAGGAAGACACGCCGGTCCTCGGCGATGCGGTAGGCCAGCAGCGTCGTGTCGAGCATCTCCTGGGCCGTGTCCACCCAGATCAGCATCCAGCCCAGGTCGCGAACAGTCAGCGCGTCGTTGTGCTCCACGCCGAAGGCGCCCGGATCGTCCAGCGCCCGGTTGCCAACCATCGCGACCATGGGCACCCGGAGCGGCGGCGTGACGGTGAGGCACTCCATGGCGTACATCCAGCCCACGCCCGAGGAGCCGCAGAACACCCGGGCGCCGACGGTGGACGCATGCTTGACAACCTCGAACTGGCTATGCTCGCCCTCGGCCACGATGTACTCGGCCACCAGCGTGCCGTTGGCGATCTTCTTGGCGATGGCCTGCATGACCGTGTCATAGGGCCGGATCGGGTACGCGGTGACCACGTCGATGTCGGCCAGCGCGAGGGCCTCGGCACAGGCCTCGCTGCCGGAGATGAGCATCTCCTGGTCGTCGCTTACAACGGGCGCCACTTTCGCCTCCACCATCTTCTTGTTCTCCTTTGACCTGTCGCGCGCTACAGTCTCTTGCTGTCGGCGTTCTCGCCGGGAATGCCCGCGATGATCTCGCTGCCGCCCAGATCCAGGTCCCGTTTGATCTCCTCCTCGTACTGGCCGCGGAAGCGGAACCCGTGGGAGCGGACCACGTGTTTCTTGTCGTTGATCTTCGCCGTCATCCATACCTGGTACTTCGCCTTGTCCTTCCGCCACATCTCCCACTGGCTTGCGTTGTCCTCGAAGGCGGCCTCGCTCACCATGGTGATGCAGTCCTTGGCCGGGCACACCGCCTCGCAGACGCCGCAGCCGCAGCACGCTTCCATGTTGGCGTCATAGAGGCCGTCCGGGGTGACGTCGAAGCAGGAGTCCGGGCACTGGATCCAGCAGAGCGTGCACTTCACGCACTTGTCGAAGTCGATCACCGGGCGCATGGTGCGCGTGGTGAACTTCTTGAAGT
>WNGB01006555.1_pt1 | contig 17061 bp, 20 predicted proteins | sample 5400681 | NCBI WGS metagenome assembly WNGB01 (sample SAMN13153367, study PRJNA577476) | soil metagenome | isolation source: 115 cm soil or saprolite under grassland replicate 2 | place: USA:California | collected 2016-06-15 | reverse complement strand
TCACAACACCATCATCGGGCCGCACGTCTCGGGTGTCAGCGTAGGTCAAGGTCACGGGAATGGATCATCCTGTCTCGCCCTGCAGTTGGCTCACATCTCACGCGCTACGGCGTGTCCAACTCGACCTTGACAGAGAGGGGGGCGGCGACGTTGAACACGCCTTGGGCGCCACGCGCGACCTGGTCAAGCAGGAATTGAGCGAGATCACGGACGTCAACGGGCTGGATGCTGCGATCCGGGGCCGGCACAAGGACCCGACCTCCCCGCCGCATGCGGTCCAGCCACCACGGCAGACGCCCGACATACTCGTAGCGACCTAGCACCACGTGTGGCCGCAGCGTCAGGAGCCTCTCGTCGCCGAACGCGTCCCGGCAGGCAAGCTCACATCCGACCTTCAACGGTCCGTAGGCATCCGGATCCCACGCCCGCGTACCCGGGTCGAAAACTGGATCGCCCTCCCATAGCGAGGAAGCCTCGCTCACCGGAGCATGCGGCCAATCCCGGTACGCCGAGATGGTCGAGACGAAAACACACCGATCCACGACGCCCGCCAATGCCCGCGTCGATCGGTGTACGACCGCGGGTACGCTCCCCGAAACGTCGATCAGCACGTCCCAAGGACCATGACCGGCCAGCCGCTGTAGGTCGGCAACATTCTCGCGATCACCGTGAATCACATCTGCGCCACTGGGCACGGCCCCGGACCGCCCCCGGTTGAACACCGTGACCTTCAAGCCACGGCGCAGGGCGTCCTCAACAACGACCCGCCCGACAAACCACGACCCGCCCAGGACCAGAATCCGCACCGCCCTATCCTGCACCAGTTCGACATCACGCACTTCACGGTCACGTCGATCGCCCCCACGTCGTTCACGCACTGTCATGGTTACGTGACGGCATCATTGCTGGTCAACTGGCTCAGCGGGTCCATTACCTGCCGCGACCAGGCGACTCGATCCCAGGGGGAGGGTGAGCGGGCTCGATGTCAGGCCCGGAGCGGACCGGCAGCGGCCCGCGGTCAGGTCTCCTGACGCGGCCGAGGTCAAGCCTGTCCGTCTCGGAGCCGTTTCGACAGGCCGACCTTGAGCCCGCTCAGGTGGTACTGGCTGCCTGAAGGGTCGTTCGCCAGAGGTGGTCACACGCGGTCAGCGCCGACGGACACGGCCAAGGCATCCGCCAGGTTAGACACCCAGGCGGCCCCGCAGCGCGAGGCAACCCTCGGAACCAACCATTCCGATCCGGGACATGCCCACGCAGTACCTCGGCCACCACGGCAAGCGTGCGCTCTGCCGCGTTCCCGGCCCGGCGGGTCGCTGTCCACAGCGGACTCCCGTCCAGCCTGAGCGAACGACCAGCGGTGCTGGCGCCCTCCGCATCACCCCGCGGGCACCCTCGAACATATTCGGCCCACCCGTCCGGTTGTCATCTCAGGCCGGACCGGTGGTGCCCAACCCTGCCTCGACTGACCGGACGCGCCGCCGAGCAGCTCCGACCGCGTCGCGCCTGGCAGGAGCGAGACAACGGCAATGACCGGGTGAAGATCACCATGGTGGTTTCCCGTTTGTAGCAAGGGCCGCACGACACGCGCGCCAAGCAAGCGGCCGGTCGTGCCGGGCGCGACATGGGTGTCCAGCGTGCGTTGTGCCTCGGCCAGCTGCTCATCGGCCCTCACCGCGTAGTACGTCGTCGCAGTCATCCCTTGCCCCCGCCTCGGTCGCCCCATCGCAGCCCGTCGCCCCGGCCTCTGCGTGTGATCCCGGACGCCCAGGCGCAGAGCCGCAGAACGCGCCTTCCGGTCGACTGGCCAGGCAGAACAGCAACTCCGCGTCGACCCAGCGGCCGCCAGCCGACAATCGCGCCGAGTACGTCTCAACCTCGGCGCGCAGGATGCCTAACCCCTCGGCCAGCGCCACCGCCAACTCGCGAGCCGCCGCCGGGCTATCAGCGGCAAAGTCGAGATGCAGGGTGTAGTGGCAATCCCGCGCCCGCTGCGCGTTCCACATCAACGGGCCCTGCACATCTGTGTGGCCCGTGTCCCCCGCCGCCAGGCCGGCACCGCCGTTGCCATTGACGCGGCCCGTGCCGTCGGAAGCCTCGCGCCGCTGGCCGCTGTCCAGAGCCGCCGTCATGTGGTAGCGGCGCACCAAAGCCTCCACATCATCATGGGCGGCGAGCAGCACACCATCCGCACCGAGTTCGCGGTCGCAGCGTTGCCAGAAGCCGCGTGGGATCTTCTGCCGTCCGGTCTCGACGTTGCCGATCGTGCTGCGCGAGTAGTTGGCCCGAGCGGCAAGATCGACTTGGGTCAGGCCGGCGCCTTCCCGCAACGCAGCAAGCCGGCGACCGAGATCCCTACGCGCCTCGGCAACTTGTCCGGGCGTGATCATTGCCAACTCCCCGTCGCGTCGCTCGATCGGCGCGGCATCCACGCCCGCTACCGGCACGGTCTCGGGCCGGTCCGGCTCCCGCCGCGCGGCGGACCGCAACAGAACCCGCACGCCAGAACGCTCGCCCAGCTGTGCCCTCACGGCGGTAGAGCCGGCACCGTTCACCCGAACAGCGAGGGCGCTCCCTGCTCTTGCCTCGTCATCGACGCTCATGACGGTGACGCCTGCCACCCCTCGACTCTGTGCGCCGCCTCGAACCGGCTGGGCTGGCCGGCGCATTCGGTGCACCGCAGGACAGCGCCGCAGGCCGGGCACCAGCGCGACGAGCGTTTCAGCGTTACCAGCCCAGCGACGAAGCCCAGCAGTAGCGCCGACAAGGCGGCTATCACGTAGCCCATCACGCCTCCTTCGATCGCGTCCGAAACCCGCTCCCCGCTCCGGCAGCGGCTATCCCGTCAGCCCTTGCGAGGTCTTGCATGTGCGGCGGCTTGCGTTGGGAGCACCGCCGCAGCCGCCGCACACGCCGTACTTCGCCAGGCCGGTCACCCGATGGCACGGACCCTTGTCACGAACCACCGGGGAAGCCCGTCGCCGAGCAGCATCGCTGTAGCCGGCCGGTCACAGCCACGGATTGATCGCGACTGTGCCGCGTCATTGGGACGACTTTTCCCCGTCATCTCGCAAGACGGCGGTGACAGCGCTGGCCCCCGTCGCGGACCCACGGTTACCGTCAAGGCCACCAATGCCGGTGCAGCGGACGACCGAAGGGGGCGGCAGTGATCGAACGCGGCCAACCACGCACGCTCCTCGAAAAGATCATCCGCGAGAGCGAGTACACGATCGAGGAGTGGCGTACTCGCTTCGACGACATGGCCAGCAAGATGGAGGAGAACGCCACCCTGTCCGTCCGGCAGCTTCAGCGGTGGATGGCAGGGGATGTGGACGACGCCCGGGCATCGTCCAAGCGGGTGGCTGCTCAACTGTGGGGATACCCCTTCCCCAAGCTCCTCGCGCCACCGGGGGTGATGGCGATCCCAGTGCCCCCCATCGTGGACGGAGCGACGGCACGCGGAGCTGCTGACGTCGCCGAGTTCAGTATCTTGGAGGAAGTCACGATCATGGCAGCGCACGAGTCGAGCCGCCACGCCGCCGAGTCCGACGGCAGCGTCAGCCCCGCCGTCATCGACCAGGTGCAGGCCGAGGTATGGCGGCTGGCCCGCAACTACGCCGACATGGCGCCGCTTCGGCTGCTCGCCGAGTCGCGTCAGGCCCGCAACCTTGCGTACACGGCGCTTGACCGGACCAAGCGACCGACGCAAACCAAAGACCTGTACCTCGCCGCCGGGCAATTGTGCGGACTGATGGCCATTGCCTCGTTCGACCTGGCCGTGTGGGATGCCGCCGCCGAGCAGGCCCGCGCGGCGCACGTGTACGCCGAACTGGTCGACCACGCAGGGCTACGCGCCTGGGCGCGCGGCACCCAAGCGTTGATCGCGTACTGGACCGGTCGACCCAGGCAGGCTGTCGTCCACGTGGAGGCCGGACTCGACCGCGCGCCCGCTGGCGCTGCCGAGGCACGTCTGCGTTGCATCGAGGCTCGGGCCTGGTCGCACATCGGGGGTGACCCGCGTCGGGCCACAGACGCGCTCCGGGCCGCCGACGAGGCACACTCCGCCGACCGGGGCGGTGATGACTTGCATGACGAGATCGGTGGCGAGTTCGGGTGGGGACCGTCTCGCCACGCCGCCTGCGCGGGTACCGCGCTCCTCGCGGTCGGCGACGTGGCCGGTGCGGTCCAGCGGGCGCGTCGCGCTCTTGAACTGCTACCTGACGACCCGTTCGGCGGCCTGGTGACCGAACGCGCGCACATTGATCTCGCTGCCGCCGAGCTGGCGCTCGGACACCTCGACGCCGCCGAAGAGGCCCTCACCCCGGTGTGGCAGGTTCCGATCCCGCAGCGCCGCCATAGTCTGACTGACCGGCTGGCGCAGATGGCGCGCGTGCTGGGCAGCGCGAGATGGCATGACGATCATCAGGCGTCGCAGCTCCGGGACCGCATCGAGGTGTTCAACACGGAGGCTGAGGCGCGCGCCCTACCGTCGGCGCAGGGATAACTCGGCGGCCCACGCTGCGAGCAACTCCGCCTCGCGAACCGGGTCGAGGCCGTGCTCAGCCTGCCGTTCGTGCGGTACGGGCCGCTCGACCTGCAACCACCGCCAGGTGTCTAGCACCGTGTCGGGCAGCGGCCGGCACACCAACCCCGCCTGACGGGCGCGGGACGCATCCACCGCCCAGGTACCGGCAGGAGTGCGCCACAGCGGGACCTCGGTCCACTGGCGCACGCCTCGGTCGGCCAGCCATTGCGCGTCGACCCATACCAGCTCCGCGCGCGAGCCGGTCGCCTCTACACATGCGTTCAGCAGGTCACCGTATGTCGCGTGACCATGCGGGGCGGCGACGTTGAATGCTCCGCCCGATCTGGTGTCGATCAGGCGTAGCGTGAAATCGGTAAGATCACGTACGTCAACCGGTTGGATCGGCTGCCCCGGATCGCCAGCGGCGAGCATCCTTCCGCCACGCGCGGCCCGGCCGAGCAGGGTTTGAAGCCGGCCCACATACTCGTACGGGCCGAGCACCACGCCCGGCCGCAGGATCAGCGCCGCGTCGCCGTACACCTGGCGTACCGCCTGCTCGGACCCGGCCTTCAGAGTGCCGTAGGCGTACGGGCCGGGCATGGCGGCGATGTCGTGGTCTGTCTCTCGGGCGTCCGGGCGAGAAGGCCACAGCGGCGACGACTCGTCAACCGGCTCGTGCGGCCAGCGCCGGTACGCAGAAACCGTCGAGATCAGCACGTAGCGGGTGGCAACTGGCCGCAGAGTGCGGGCGGTCAGCAGGGCGTCGGGCGGCTCATACGCGCTTGTGTCGACGACCGCGTCCCACGGCCCGAGCGTGGCTAGCCGTTCGAGGTCAGCGGGGGCAGTCCGGTCGCCTCGCACCGACTCCGTACCGGGCACGTCCTTGCCCGTGCGTCCTCTGTTGAAGCAGGTCACCTGCCATCCCCGGGCCAATGCGTGCTCTGCGAGCGTACGGCCGAGAAACCATGTTCCTCCGAGGATCAGCAGGCGCATGGGTCCATCATGCCGGCGGTTCCAGGTGGCCGGGTAGCGGACCGTGTCATCCACGCGCACCGCACAGCCGGTCAATGAGCGCGGCCAGCAATGCCGCCCGGTCCGGCATCGCTGTGGCGTCCACCCACTCGCTGCGCGCATGGGGATGCGCGCCGACCGCGCCCAACCCGTCCAGGGTCGGCACACCGATGGCGGCGGTGAGGTTGCCGTCCGACGCGCCGCCCGAGCGCACGCCCTCCGGCGGCGGCAGGCCGACGTCGCGGGCCGCCGCCTGAGCCACGTCCAGCAGCGGCAGTGCGACCGCGGATTCCAACGGGTACCGGTTGACATGCCCATCGACGATCAACGTCGCACCGGGCAGTCGAGGCGCCAGCCGGCGGATCCCGGCGTCCACCCGGTCCAGTTCGCTTCGGGTCCACCCCCGTACGTCGACGTACACGCTTGCCGCTTCCGGCACCGTGTTCGCGGTGGTGCCCGCCGCGAGCACTGTCGGGGTGACGGTAGTGCCGTCCGCTGGGGCGGACAACACCTCCAACGCGAGTACCTGATGCGCCAACTCGATGCCGGCGTTCACCCCCAACTCCGGCTCCAACCCGGCGTGAGCGGCGCGGCCTTTCACGAGCACTCGGTACCCGGCGACACCCTTGCGGGCCACCTTGACCGCGCCGCCGTCCGCGCTCGGTTCGCACACGAGGACGGCCTTGACCTGGCGTGCCTCCTCCTCGATCAAGGATCGGGAGGTGAGCGAGCCGATCTCTTCATCAGATGTCAGCAAGAAGCTGACCTTGGAGCGGTCCGCTACCAACTCGAAGGCCGCCAGTGCCTGGACGATGCCTGCCTTCATGTCGAACACACCCGGACCGCTCGCCACTCCGTCGCGTACCGTCATGGGCCAGTCCGCGACCGTGCCGAGCGGCCAGACCGTGTCGAAGTGGCCCAGCAGGAGCACGGTCGGATCGGGCGCACGCCACAGCAGATGAGGCATCCCGTCGCGCTCGACCCGTTCAGCCGGACGGCCGACCGTGTCATCACCCCACGCGGCTAGCAGATCGGCGCAGCGTCCGAGCGCGTGCAGCACGCCGGACGGCGATTCACACGACACCAACTCCGCTAGCCGGTTGACCATCGCGTCCGCCCGTCGATGCGCTGTTTCCCGCAGGTCGCTCCGCCACACCACACATAGATCCTCGCACCGCGAACTCGCTGGAAGCGGGAACCGACGACTTGGTATCACTGCGGCCTGCGGCAACTGGGGACTGGGCGGCGTCCTCGCCGGACCGGCCGGTGCTCGATCTCACTTTGCGGGTATGTCTGCTCGCCCAAGTCACGGTTGTCGGGCTCGCGTTGCAGTTCCCGCTGTTATTCGCTCGGGGCACGGCTGCTGCCGTCTGACACCAATAGCCGGTCGCCTGTGGGGCGGTGCCGGCCCAGAGCCGACTCGCTGTGCAAGACAGACCATTGACACAGCCGGCCCGGGCGGTTGCGTGGCGACCTCCCTTCGCATCCGGCGCCGGCTAGGCTCCTGCAACGTGCGGACACATCCAGGCACCGAGGTTGGGCATGACGGTCCTGCTCAGGAGGTCGAGGTCAAGTACCTGATCTTCGACAGCCAGGCTGTGATTGGCCAGCTCACGGCCCGTGGGGTGAGCATGTCGGCGGCGGTACATCAGGACGATCAGGCGTACGCGCCGGTCGGCTGGGCATATGACCAGCCCAAGATTGGCGTGCCGTTCGCCCGCCTGCGTACCCAGGACGGTAGGCACCTGTTCACGGTGAAGAAGCCGCTGGACAACGAGATGGCCTGCCTGGAGCACGAATCCGAGGTCGCCGACCGGGAGCAGATGCACGCGGCGCTGCTGGCGATGGGCTTCTACCCCACGGTCCGCATCGTCAAGACGCGCCGTGCGGGCGCGCTCGGGGACCTGTCGCTGTGTGTGGATGAGGTTGAGCACGCCGGCGTGTTCCTGGAGGTCGAGCGCCTCGTCCCGGCCGGTGAGTCGGGTGAGGCGGCCCAGCGGCGGCTCGACGAATTCGTTCGATCATTGGGCGTGCCGGTCGAGCGGACCACCGACACCTACGACTCGCTGATCCGCGCGGCCCTGCTTGCCCGAGTCTGAGCTGCGCTGTTCGCGGCGGTGTGCGGCCGGTCGCGTGGTGAAGGTGTGGTCTGCGACAATGCGCTGACAGTGCGTTGATCCACGGCCGGGGAGGCTGCCATGATCAGCCCGGAAGCGGTCGCTGAGGCACGTCGGCAGCTGGGCAGGCAACTCGCGGCCCTGCGCAAGGCGGCCGGGTACAAGACGCAGCACGAGTTCGCGCCACTGACTTTCTACACCCGCAGCACGCTCGCCAACGCCGAAACGGGGCGGCAGCGTACTGGCCGGGCGTTCTGGCGGCGCTGTGATGAGGTGTTGTGCACCGGAGGGGTTCTCGCCGCGGGCTACGACCGGATCGAAGCGATGGTGGCGCAGCAGCAGGAGGAGACCGCGCGTACGTTGCAGGCCGACACGCTCGCAACCATCGGGCAGAGCCTGTCGAGCACGGCGGGAGGCGGCGACCTGTCCTGGACGCCGAATCTTGCCCAGGCTCTGGGCGAGGCGGTAGGGCTGTGGGGTCAGGAGCCGGTCGATGCCGACGGCGAGGCGATCGACGCCGCCGCGGCCCGCGAGGTGGCCCTTCGCTGGTTGACTGCCCCACCGGACTCGTCGCTGCCGCGGCGCGGCGCTCGCCGGGTGGGCCAGGCGGACGTGCAGCGGCTGCGGGCGGTCCGCCGCACGCTCAAGGCGGTCGACAACGCCCACGGCGGCGGCACCGCGTTGCCCATGGCGGTGGCGTACCTGCGCCGCGAGGTGGGACCGCTGGTGGGCGGCAGCTACACCGACAGCACCGGCCGGGCGCTGCTGGGTGCTGTTGCGGAGCTGACCCTCGATGTGGGCTGGATGGCCTACGACAGCGCCAGCCACCGGTGGGGCGCCCGGTACATGACCCAGGCGCTGCGGCTGTCGCACGCTGCCGGCGACCGGCTGTTCGGTGGGCGGGTGATGGCCGCGATGAGCCATCAGGCGTTGCACCTGGCCGAGGTCCGGCTGGCCGTGGATCTGGCCCGGGCGGCGCAGCTCGGCGCCGGGCAGGGAGCGCCACCGCGGGCACGTGCGATGCTCGCCGCGATGGAGGCGATGGCGCAGGCGGCCGACCAGAATCCGCGCGGGGCCACCGCTGCGTTGACCGCGGCCGAGAAGGCGTTGACGCGGGCCGGATCCGTTGATGAGGAGCCGGACTGGTTGGACTTCGACGAGGGCGGTCTGTGGGGCCACGCCGCCCGCGCGTACCGCTACCTGGACAACGGGGCGGCGTGCGAACGCCATGCCGCGCGGGCGACCGCGCTGTGCCAGCAGTCCCACGGGCGCACCCGCGCGCAACGGCAGGCCATTCTGGCAACGGGCCAGCTGCGCTGCGGCAACGTCGACCAGGCGGCCGACACCGGCCTCGCTGTCGTCGCGGCAGCGTGGACCCTGACCTCCCGCCACGTCGACCAGGAGATCGCCAGCCTGGCCCGCGCCGTGCAGCGGACCGGGTCACGGTCGGCCACCTGCACCGACTTCCTCGACCAAGCCCGCGTCTACCTCACCACCCGCACGGCGGCCTAACCGCTACCGGTTAACCACGACCTGGAACACCTCGGCCAACCGCCCCTCGGAAAGCCCCGCGGCGGCGGTGTTCGCCGCGATCCGCCCGCGCAGATACGCCGCCAGGTCGTCGCGGTGGGCGGTCTGGCTCCCGTGCGCCCGCACGGCCATCACCTTGCGGTCGAACGTGTCGGTGACGTCCACGTAGTGGTTGACCTGCGGGCTGTTGATCAACCAGATCTCGTCGACCGTCCACGGCTGCAGGCCCTCCTGCTCGCGCAGGGCGGTCAGCGCGAACGGGTTGCCCGCGTCGGGGTACACCGCATGCAGGGTGAGTGTGCCGGTGGCCAGGTGGTCCGGGTGGCACGAGCGGAAACGCTGCCAGTTCCACTCCGGACTCCACGTGATGATCCGCTGCGGTCGCACCCGGCGGATCGCACGGACCAGCTCGACGTGCAACTCAGGGCTCGTCGCTAGCAGACCGCCTTCGTTGCGCCCGAGGAACCGGACGTCGCTCACCCCGAGCACGGCCGCGGCCTTCTGCTGCTCGGCCCGCCGGATCCGGGGGATCTCCACGCGGGGCACGCGCGGGTCGAATCCGCCTGCCTCACCGTCGGTGAGCACCAGGTAGGACACCTCGACACCGGCGGCCGTCCACGCGGCGATGGTGCCACCGGCCCAGAATTCCGCGTCGTCGGGGTGGGCGATGACCGCCAGCGCCCGCTGCCGGTCCTCCACGCCCGAACTACCCATGCCGTCACCTCGCCCCACGTACGCCACACCGAGGTGACCCTATCGCGGCCGCGCAGGTGGTGATCTTTTAGAACAGAGTGCCGACGTCGGCCAGCCCGCCCGGGTCGCCCGGCAGGCGGACGACCGCCGGCAGGTCGAGGGTAAGGCCGACCGCGGCGTGGTCGGCCAGCTTCTGCTCCCGGGGTTCGTGCAGGTAGGAACAAGCTACGACGCGCTCGGTCAAGGCGGCTCCGACATGGAAGTAATCGAACCGGTAGCCGTTGCCGGACCTGCCGATCCAGCTGTGCGCCTGGACACCGGGCGAACATTGTTGGTGGGCGTCAACGAGGCCCAGGCAGTCAAGGGCATCAAGCATCTGGTACTCGAAGGGCAGAAACCCGCGGTAGGGCGGTTGGTGGTCGCGGGTGATGACGTTGTAGTCGCCGCCGATCACCAGCCAGGTCCGCGTCTCGTCGGGGAGCCGGTCCAGCACGGCCAGCAGCGAGGCGATGAAGCCGCGTTTGCGCGCCACCTTGTCGGGTGCCCGGTCGCTGGACGGCACGTACACCCCCACCACCGCCAACTCGGGTCGGCCGTCGATCGTGGCGGCGGCCACCCGGCCCGGCAGCGTCACACCGGCGACGAAGTCGGGCCGCGCGACGAGCGGTACCCGGCTGATTAGGGCGACTCCCCGGTCGCCGGCCGGGTCCGGTGTGTGGATCACATCCAGGCCGGCGCGGCGGCACTGGTCGAGCAGGTACGCCGTGCCGTCACCGACGCTGGTCTCGGTCAGGATAAACACGTCCTCATCCCGGCCGTCGAGCCAGCGCAGCAAGGCCTGGGCGCGGGGCGGGGCGGCGGCCTGAATGTTGAGGGTCAGCAGGGACAGCATGGCACTCCGGCACAGCTCACGGGTCGAGACGGTCGAGGATATCGGCCACGACCCGGTCGGGATCCTTGCCCCGGCAGTCGATGAGGTGCTGCGGCCAGTCCTGGCGGCGCAGGAATGCGTACGCCTTGCGGTACAGCCCCAGTTCCTTGGCCGGGGTGCCGGTGAGCTCCAGCCGGGTCAACGCCTGCCGCTGCGCCAGCCGGCCGGCGATGACGTCCGGGTCGTCTTCCAGGTAGAACGTGGTCGCGGGCAGCACGTAGCGGTTGTAGCTCCAGATCTCGCGCAGGTCGAGCCCGTCGAGGCACTGCAGCACCAACGAGGACTGCACGTACCGGTCGGTGACGACGTGGCGGCCATCGTCCAGCGCCGGGATGATCTCCACCTCGATATGCGCGGCCCGGTCCGCGGCCAACGCTAGAGCCAGCGCCCGGCCCTGCAGCACTGACTCAGAGCGGCGGAGCAGCCGACCCAGCGGTGTGTCGGTGGGTTCGGTGGTCAGGTGCACCGGCCTGCCGGTGCGAGCCTGCAGCCGGGTGGCCAGCAGCGCCGCGACGGTGGTCTTGCCGACCCCGTTGGGGCCCTCCACTGCGAGGAATGCGCTGCTCACGGCCGGCTGGCCAGTGCCGGCAGGACCCGCAGCCGCCGGCCGACCGGGACCACCGGGCACTGCTCGCTGTCCACCTCGCCGATGAGCTGGCCGCGGGAGACCAGCGCGGCCGGGCAGCCCTTGCCGCAGACGCCGGCGAGCTGGCAGCCCCCGCAGGTGGGGTTGGCGCCGACGGTGAACCGGTCGTGGAACTCGTAGTCGTCCAGCGGGCCCGCGACATCGTGGGCGAGGATGTTGCCGACCAGGAAGTCGGTGTCCGGGTAGCGGGACTGCGGCGCACGGGCGGCGAACACCAGGTACGGGCAGACCCCGACGGTGCCGTCGACGAACACGTAGATGATCTTTCCGGCGTCGCAGCCGCCCAGCGGCTTGTTCTCGTTGGGGAACCGGATGTGCACCAGGTCGAGCCGGTCGGCGAAGCGCTGGGTGAGGGCGTGGATGGCGCGCATCGTCTCGTCCGGGGCGGCCAGCCGGCCCTGGCTCTTCACGCCACGCCCGAAGGCGGACAGCGGGTTCATCAGCACGTATTGGGCGCCGACCTCGACCGCGAACGCGCACAGGTCGGCGAACTCGTCGGGGTCGGTGAGCGTGTTCGGGGTGGACAGCAGCCCCTGCAGCAGGCCGGCCTCGGCGAACCGACGGGTGGTCGCCACGGTGGTGGCAAACGACGACCGGTCGCCCCGGAGCTTGCCGTGGCTGGCCGGCCGGAATCCGTCGAAGGACACGTTGATGTGCACCTGGCCCAGCTCGGCCAGGTACGCGATCTGCTCGTCGGTGGTCTGGGTGGCGTTGGTGCATATCCCGACCGGCAGCCCGGCGCCGACCACGGCGTCGCAGAACGCGAGGATGTCCGGGTGTACGAACGGCTCACCGCCGGTGAGCGTTAGCCGCGCGACCCGGGCCTCGATCAGTCGGGGCAGAACCAGGTCGACAAACACGTCGACGGGCATGTCCCCACCCTCCGTGGTGGAGGACACGAAGCAGTGGGCGCAGTGCAGGTTGCAACGTTCGGTGATCTGGACCAGCGCCTTCCGGCCGTCGCCGCCGACCGAGGTACGGAAGTAGCAGCTGCTGGCGTGCGTGTCGACAATCAGCGGTCGTGTCACTGGATGCTCCCTTGCTGGCCCATGATCAGCAAATCTGTGCGCCCCGCAACCGGCCGGTCGCGGCCTCGATCGGTCGTGACCTTCACACCCGTCGCTGCACCGCCTCCTTGCGGCGAGCCGGACCAGAAGGCTCCGGGTTCCGGAAGCCGTCCGGCGGAGGAAGGATCGTGCATTCCGGCGACAACGCCGGCATGGTTGCCGGACGGGGTTGGAGATGGCGGCAGACGGCCGATCATCACCCCCGTTTTCCCCAAACGTGTAGTCGGGACGTCCGGCTGCCTCGCCGCGACGGAACTGCGCTAATCTCGCCACACCCAGAGGCGTGTCGGGCAGTGTCAACACCTGGCACTGACAATTCATTGACACCACGGGCAACGAAAGGACTTTGAGCCCGACGATGGTCACCCCGCAGGACATCGCCGCCGCGAAGGAGACAATGGGAGCGCAACTCGCCGAGCTGCGCCGCGTTGCTGGGCACAACCAGCACGCGTTGGCCAAGCTCGTGGTCACCTCACGCAGCAGCATCGCCAACATCGAACGGGGCCGCCAACCCCTCCGTGGCAACCTTGATTGAGGCAGGTCGCACTGCTAAATCATTGATCTGAGGGCGAGGTTGGAGTTCCACCCCGTGAGTTCCAGTAGCCAGGCACCGGATCCTGAGGTGCCGGCCCGGGCGAAGACCCGGACGTTCTCCGCGGCGTACAAGGCGCGGATCCTGACCGAGTACGACAGTCTGGACAAGGCTGGTAAGGGCGCGTTGCTACGCCGGGAAGGTATCTACTCGTCGTTGATCTCGGCGTGGCGTGCGCAGCGTGATCAGGGTGCGTTGCGGGCCTTGGCGGCGCCGGTGGGTCGGCCGCAGGCCGATCCTGTGGATCGGGATAACGCCCGGCTACGCCGGCAGGTCGCCCAGTTGCAGGCCGAGTTGGACAAGGCCCGGCGGGTGATCGAGATCCAGGGAAAACTCTCCGCACTGTTGGAGCAGCTCGCGACCGACAGCCAGAGCAGCGGGAGCGAGCCCACGCGGTGATCGATGAGGCGATCGCGGCGTTGACACCATTGATCGGGACCAGGGCGGCCTGTACGGCGACCGGCCGGCCGCAGGCCAGCTACTACCGCCGGCATCGTCGATCAGCGGCCCCACCCAGACCTGCGCGGCCACGCCGGCCGCAGCCGCAGGCCCTGTCAGCGGCCGAGCGCGAGGGTGTGCGGGCGCTGTTGAACAGCCCGGACTTCGTCGACAAGGCCCCGGCGGCGGTGTATCACGAACTGCTGGACGAGGGGGTGTACCTGGCTTCAGCCTCGACCATGTACCGCATCCTGCGTAGCCACGATGAGGTACGCGAACGTCGCCGCCATGCCACGCATCCCGCGCACGTGAAGCCGGAGTTGTTGGCCACAGCCCCTAACCAGGTGTGGAGTTGGGACATCACCCGGCTACGCGGCCCTGCGAAGCGGGTCTTCTACCACTTGTACTCGATCATTGATATCTATTCCAGGTACACGGTGGGGTGGATGGTCGCCGCCCGGGAGGACGAGCACCTGGCCGAGCGGCTGATCGCCGACACCCTGGCCAAGCAGCAGATTGGTGATGGGCAGTTGACCATCCACGCGGACCGGGGTTCGTCGATGACTTCCCGCACCGTGGCGCAGTTGCTGTCCGACCTGGGCGTGGACCGCAGTCATTCCCGGCCGCGGATCTCCAACGACAACCCGTTTTCGGAGGCGCAGTTCAAGACGTTGAAGTACCGGCCGGACTTCCCCGAGCGGTTCACCAGCATCCAGGAGGCCCGGGCGCATGCCAAGGCGTTCTTCTGGTGGTACAACCATGAGCATCGCCATTCCGGCGTCGCCTGGCACACCCCGCATGATGTCCACTATGGACAGACCGAGGCGGTGCGGGCCGCCCGCGCTGACACCCTCGCCGCGGCGTATGCCCGCCATCCCGAACGGTTCGTGCGCAAGCCACCGCAACCACCAGTGATCCCCACCACCGTGTGGATCAACGAACCATCACCGGAGCAACCCCAGGTGATCTCCTCGGTCGGGCAGTCACCGACCGAACCCCTGGTTCTCGGGCGGCGGCAAGAGGTCGCGTAAGCGACCGAGCGAAGCGAGGCCAGCCTCTTGCCACCGACCGAGGCTCGGGGTACGCCCCCGGGTGCCCGACCGAGCAGATCACCACCCCTGATCTCCGAGCAGGGCCAGGGGTCTGGGGGCAGCGCCCCCAGAACACCACCACCAACCGATCCATTCAACGAAACCCCGAACCAGCCGCCTCAAAACCGTTGGCACGTTCCGACTCGGCACCCGTGACTTTTGGCAGCGCTGCGACGAGATACTCCACGCCAAAGGAGCACTCGCCCACGGCTACGACGAGCTCCGCGCCCTGGAGAACCGGCAGCGCCTGGAGGCCGCCGAGGCCATCGCCACCAAACGCGGACGAATAATCCATCAAGCTGTCGCCACCAGTACTGGGCGGTCGGCGACACCGGATGATGTGCCCACGCAGCATCGGAACGCCGACCTTGACGCGGTGCTTGACGGGTTACAGGCCACTCTGACCATCTACCGGCCGGTCACCGGGTCGGTGAGCAGCGGCCGACCGCTTCCTGCCCTTGCCGCAGCCACCGAACACCTGCACGACGCGTACCAGCGCACAGACTACGGCGCGGCTGCGCGTATGCTCCCGACGGTCCTCGACGACGTGCAGGCGTCGGTGATGGACTCCAACAGCACCGGTCGTCAGCAGGCCCTGCATACGCAGGCCGTCGCCTATATTGCCGCGTCGAAGCTGGCCAGCAAGGCCGGCGACGGGCAACTCGCCTGGCTCGCAGCCGACCGCGCGGCCAGCGCGGCCCAACTGGCCGACGCGGCAGCCCTGTCGGCCGTGGCCGCCTACCAAGCCGCATGCGCGCTGCTGCTCTTGCCCGCCAAGCTCGCCGACGCGGAAGCCATCGCAGTCACGGCGGCCGAGGACATCGGCACAAATATCGCCGCAAGGGACACCGACCTACTGTCGGCCCGCGGCTCGCTGCTGCTACTCGCCGCCTTGATCACCGCGCGACGCAACGACGGACGGGCCGCGCGCCAGTACCTCACCCAAGCGGCGAGCGCCGCCCAGCAACTGGGCCGCGACGGCAACCACCTGTGGACGGCATTCGGGCCGACCAACGTCCTCCTCCACCGCATATCCGTTGCGGTCGCGCTTGGCCGACCAGACGAGGCGACCAGCATGGGCGAGACGGTGGACACGGCCCGACTGCCCAGCACACTGATAGGCCGGCGTACACAGATCCACCTCGACCTCGCCGCCGCATGCGCGCAACGACCGGACGGCGACTCGCTCGCGGTCCTGCACCTGCTGGAAGCCGAACGCGTCGCCCCGCAGGCGGTGCGCGTCAACGCGGCGGCACGGTCCCTGCTGGCCAGCCTGCTCGCCCGAGAACGGCGCGCCGTGACCCCCGGGCTCCGGCCACTCGCTACGCGGGCAGGGGTAGCCGCCTGACCATGAATGCCCACCCACGCGCCACCGGACTGGTTCTCTACCTCGTTGTCTGCGCCGCGCCACCGGCGCGACGCATTGGCGAGCTGGTCGAACGCACCCAACGCCTCGGCTGGACGGTATGCGTTATCGCCACCCCACAGGCGGCCTCATGGATCGACATCGACCGGTTGGCGAGCCAGACCGGGTACCCGGTCAGGTCTGACTACAAGCACCCGGACGACCCGGACGTGCTCCCGCGAGCCGATGCGATCGCTGTCGTACCCGCAACGTTCAACACCATCAACAAATGGGCGGCCGGCATCAGCGACACCTTCGCCCTGGGCATCCTCAACGAAGCCCTGGGTCTCGGCCTGCCGATCGTCGTCGCCCCCTACGCCAAGGCGCCCCTTGCCGCCCACCCAGCGTTCGCCCGCAACCTCGCCCTTCTCCGCGACACTGGGGCCACTGTCACACCAACCGAAGCGATTCGGCCCGGCACGCCCGACGAGCCGTTCCGATGGTCCGTCATCACCGATGCGTTGCCAGGCTGAACCCCGCGGCGGCGGCGTTCCCGCACACGCCCGCACACGCCCGCACACGCCCGCACACGCCCCCGCCGGCTCAGCCGGCTGCCCGCCACGGCCGCACAGCGACCAGGTCTTGACCGGGCAACGCTTACCTGGGCCGCGCACCAAGTCCGTATCCGCCTCGGACCCCACCGTGTCATTGAGCAGCGCCTCACCGATATCGAACACAAGACTTGATCAAATCCGTCCTGTCGCCTGATCTCGGGCATCGTGCGGGATCGCGGGGCATCCCCACCATCACCCAGCTGGACACGTGTCAACAGATTGTCGGGCCTTCCCGCGGTCGTTGCCGACAACCGAAGTCGTGCACTGAGATGCACCCCATCCACAACGGGTGGAGGGGAGGCGAATGCGGCATGCTGCGGCAGAACGCGGCTCGCTCTGTCGATGATGTTGAAGGGCGCGCCGTATACGGCATTAGAAGAGTGTCGGTAGAGCGGTGGCAGAACGGCCTGTCTCAGTACGGTCATCGGACCCCGCTGCGTCGGCAGTCGCTAACGTGCAGATGT
>WNGB01022517.1_pt1 | contig 17063 bp, 19 predicted proteins | sample 5400681 | NCBI WGS metagenome assembly WNGB01 (sample SAMN13153367, study PRJNA577476) | soil metagenome | isolation source: 115 cm soil or saprolite under grassland replicate 2 | place: USA:California | collected 2016-06-15 | reverse complement strand
CGATCCGAATCCAGCGAGTGCTGCTAATGTAATCCGGGCTGCCAAGGCCCACGCGTTTTCCACCCTTCCAAGCCATCGTCTCGGCAACCTTCGCCCTGATTGTGGAAGGTTGTTTGGGGGGCAACTTTGCCTCACGCACGTGATACTGTTTGAAAAAGACGCCATGATTGAGCAGCACAACGAGGTTCGCCTTTCGTTTAATTACCATGGAAAAATCTGGATGCGAAATGAGCAGACGGTCGCCAATGTGCAGCATCGTGCCGCTCATATTATTCATGCGCATGATGAGCTCCGGAGTCGTTTTCAGCTTGCGCGCAATCTTCGCCAGCACGTCTCCTGACTTTACGATGTACTCCGTTTTTTCCGGCGACGGATAACGCGAGAGCAAAATGTCGACATTTACTTCGCCAAGCAAATCCTTGGCTTCTTCCAAGTGCAGTCCGGTAGGGTATTTTTGAATAAAGGCAATCAGCGCCTCGCGCGCTTCGGCGAGTTTTCCTTCTTGCCGCAATTGCGCCGCTGCCTGAAATTCAGGAAGACTGATATCGGGCACAGGTGCAGGAGGAACCTCTCCACGTTGCTCCTTTTTCAACTCGATTTCTTGCTTGACGAAAGTGTTGTAACCAAACCAGGCGGCGCCTCCGAAGATGATCAGCGCCAGTAGCAACACGAAGAGCCATTTCATGGACGGTAGAGCGCGATTGTGAATCCGCGCGAAATCCAACCCGCGTAAATGGTCAGCCAACCCCGAGGCGAACCGGAAGCTCGTATTGTTCCGGGCAATCGAAAGTCCATTACAACAAGAATCGTCCGCGAGGCGTGAAACGCGCCGGTCAATCTAAACCAGCTATTCTACGAACCCTCTTTGCCGGACTCGAGCCCTGGAAAGAAGCGGTGCCAGAGGCGGCCGATCGTCGGCTCTTCCTGGTTGCTCCAGGTGAAATGGCAATCTAGGCAATAAAACTCCTTCGGAATAATCTTGAGCGCGCAAAGTATACCAACCAGCGCCGGGGTCATGAATTTGCGAGTCATCTGCGGGTACTCAATGTTTGAAGAGCCGCATTGCGGGCACCGAATCAGGGCGGCGGAAATATCGGGATCGATCGCCTCCCACTCGACCATAAGGCTTTGCGCTTTTTCGAAGTCGTTGTCATCCACCATTACCTTGGCATTCGCTTGCGGACGCGACATGAAGCCGACCTGCTGCAACGGCGCTTCATTATGAACGTCGGCCTTCAGGCCTGCATCGTGGAAACGTCGTTTCAGTTGCCTTGCTTTCGCTGGCTCATTAAACGTGGCAATCGTCACCATAAATTCGCGCGCCTGCTAGCCGCGCATCTCTGATCAAACATCAAATCTTCATTGGTTGCAAGGCAGGGACGCAGATGAAAAATGACGAATGTCGAATGTCTAATGACGAAGGAATGACGAAACCACAAAACACTATCAAAGCCTCTGATCATTGATCCGTCATTGGGTCATTCGGGCTTAATTCTTCATTCATCATTCGGATTTCGTCATTTTCCACATTCGTGCTTCGCCATTCCATTTTGCTTCGTCCTTCCTCCTACTGGAGACCCGTTGGAGGAAACCATTTGTAGAGCATTAAATAGACAAGCACTCCGGTAACGGAAACATAGAGCCAGATCGGGATCGTCCAACGCGCAATCCGCCTGTGGCGATCCCACCGGCGACGAAAAACCTGAACCAGCGTCAAAATCACTAGAGGCAACGTGACAAAGGCGAGCAGAACATGCGAAGCCAATATCGGAAAGTAAATCGCGGCGATCCATCCCGTGTATCCCGACGATTTTTCGCCGACGTGCGCGTGGTAAGTGATGTAGCCAACCAAAAAAAATGTGGATGAAGTCACGGCGGTGATCATGCAGACCATATGCCGCCGCCACGCGCCATGCCGGATGAAGTACCAGCCCATTGAAATAAAACAAGTGCTCACCAAATTGAGGGAAGCGTTAATTGCTGGAAGATCGGAAATAGAAATCACGTTGAAGCGTTGAACTATTACAGCGTTAAACTGGTCTATCGCTGCAACGCTGCAACGCTTTAACACTTCAACGACACTATGCCGCCCGTCCTCGAAGCCCCCCAGGTTCGGCCTTCGGCACAAGATCGACCATCGACTTGGGCGCGTGGAATCGTTGTGAGCTTACTGCGTTTGGCGATTGTCGCCGCGATTTTCGGGGTTCTCGGCGGCGGTTGGTACCTGGCAAAGAGAGGCTTCGGCCGGCAGTGGCGCTCTCTGGTGGTCGAAGAATTGCACAAGCGCGGGGTCGAAGCCTCCGTTGGACGATTGACACTGGATCCGTTCCGCGGACTCGTCGCAAAAAATATGCGGATTTTCGACTATAAGAACCGGGAGAACACGCTGGCCCTCATCAGCGAAATCTCGCTCGATATCAATTATGCTGCGCTGATCCATCATGAGTCATTTCTCAACGCGCTCGATGTGCGGAATGCGCAGATCACCCTTCCACTTAGAACGCCGGAGGGACGAACCGAGAAAGTGCAACTCAATAATTTCCGCGCCCATATCTATTTTCCACCGGAACAAATTTACGTCAGCCAGGCAGAGGGAATTTTTTGCGGAATTCGGATTTCGGCGAGTGGACAGTTGATCAAGCGCGAGAATTACAAGCCATCGCCGCCGATTCCAGAAGAAGAATGGAGAAGGCGAGTCGCAATGGTGCAATGGCTTGTGAATGAATTGCAGAAATTCAACTTTCCCGCCGTGCCTCCCTCGCTGCGGGTGAAGTTCACGGGAGACGTCGCAGAAATCGAGAATGCGCGAGTCGAGGCAACGCTGCGCGGAGATCGGGTGCAACGAGGCAATTACGAAATAAGAAACCTGTCTGCCGCCGCCGAATGGAGGGACCAGCATCTGGATGTTACGCAGTGCGAGTGGAGTGACCACCTGGGTACTTTTGCCGGTCGCGCCGATTGGGACCGGCAAAGCAACCGTGCGAATTTTCAGATGCGCAGCAGCCTGGACCTAAGGGTTTTTCTCGATGCTTTCGAGCTCAGCGGTCCGGTCGCGGACGTCACATTTCACTCACCGCCCCTGGTCGAAGTCTCTGGCTCCATAAATTTCGAGGCGAATCACCTTCGACCGGAGGTGATCGGCCACGCCGCCTTTGCCCGATTCACTTACAAAACGGTGCCGTTCTCTGATCTCACGGCTGATTTTTCCTGGAATGGCGAACGCACATTGCTACAGGACCTGCGCTTGCGCCATCAAACCGGCCAGCTCAGGGTCGATCTCTACGAGGCCCCCGGCGATTTTCGGTTAAACGTCGAGAGCACAATGGCTCCAAGCGCAATCCGCGCGATTGTCCCTCCGGCCCTGGATGATTTTCTCCGGCAATGGGAGTGGCAGCGTTCGCCTGCCATTCGTCTCTCGATCCGGGGCGAGGATCGCAACCCAGAGAATTGGCGAGGCGATGGAACCATCGCGCTGGAGCGGGCCCGATTCCGCGGTGTGTGGATGAACAGCGCGAGCACGAAAATTCATTTTGCGGATGGCGCCATCACTTGCCAGGATTTTCGGGTAGTGCGCGATGAAGGGACCGGGACTGGCAATTTCACCTACGATTTCAAAAAACACGAGGTCCGCATCGCAAACATCAAAAGCTTGTTGCATCCTGCCGAGGCAATTTTTTGGATCGATCCCAAGCTTTGGAAAACCGTTCTGCCGTACAAATTTCGGCGCCCGCCCACGGTTATCGCCAATGGCGTTTATCAGTTTCGTGGCGGCAAGAACACGCACCTGGAGATCAAGGTCGATGGCGCCAATGGAATGGATTACGTCTTCCTCGGGAAGACGCTGCCATTCGACCGCGTCGCGGGAAGATTGCTCTTCACCGACAACCGATTGCAAATCGCCGATCTGCGCGCCGCGCTTCTTTCCGGCACGCTATACGGAAAAGCCGACATCTCACTGGCGCGAAATGATTCCCGTTATCAGGCGAATATCTCCGTGAGCGGAATCGATTTTCCGCCGCTGACCGATTTGTACTACAACTACAAGACGGCGCACGGGCAAATGAGCGGCAGTTATGATTTTACCGGTCTGGGCAGCAATCCGCGGACGATGCGCGGAGGCGGAAAAGTGGAAGTGACCAATGGTGATGTTTTTGCAATCCCAATTTTCGGACCGCTCTCAGGAATTCTCAATCATATCGTCCCTGGTAGCGGATACAGCATCGCCCACCAGGCGAGTGCGACTTTTAAGATCAACGAGGGAATTATCCATACGGACGACTTCGAAGCAGCCAGCACGTTCTTCAGCATGCTCGGCCACGGCGATATTCATTTCCTCGATGACAAGCTCGATTTCAATGTGCGGCTCAACATGAAAGGGCCCGGCGTCCTGCTTATCCCAGTGTACAAACTTTTCGAATACACTGGCGAAGGCAGCCTGAAGAAGCCGGACTGGCACCCCAAGAGATTCTGAGGATTGCTGATTGTTGAGTGCTGATTGCTGATTTGAAATGAAGCATCCGCGTAACCGCCGATTGCAATCGCGCTCACAATCAAAAATCAGAAGTCCGAAATCAGAAATTCTTCTGGGCGCGCATATGTCGATCGCTGGCGGCGTGCAAATGTCGATTCAACGCGGTTGTTCGATTGGGTGCAGCGCCATGCAAATGTTCGTGAAGAACAACATGCAGTGGTTCGCTCGACCACTGACCCGCCAGGAAATTGGCGCGTTTCTTAAACACAGCCAGCGCCGCGAATTATTGTCGATCTTCGCGCACGCGAACTATCTCATCAATCTCGCCGCCACTAATCCACAATTCCATGCCAACTCGTTGCGGGCTCTTGCTGAAGAATTGATTCGCGCCGATCAACTAAAACTGCCGTTTCTGGTGTTGCATCCGGGCGCGCATCTCGGCGCAGGCGAAGAGGCCGGGCTCGAGAAAATTATAGAATCGATTGACTCCGTGCTCTCTGGAATTCCGAAAGTGAAGACGCGGATCGCGCTGGAAACGACCGCCGGCCAGGGTTCATGCCTGGGAAGCACGTTCGAGCAGCTCGCCTACATCATCGGCCGGGTCCGCGAGCCGGAGCGGCTCTGTGTTTGTCTTGATACCGCACATATTTTCGTCGCGGGTTACAATATCGAGAGCGAATCAGCGATCCGAAACACATTTCGCGAATTTGATCGCGTCATCGGACGCGATCGTCTCGTTGCAATTCATGTCAACGATTCCAAAACTGCTCGCGGCTCGCGCGTCGATCGACACGAACATATCGGCAAGGGCAAGATTGGTCTTGAGGCTTTCCGTTTCATCATGGGCGACCAGCGTTTCCGCAAAATTCCCAAGGTGCTGGAAACGCCGAAGAATAAGGACCTCGCCGAGGACGTGCAAAATCTAAAGACGTTGCGCGGATTGATCGAAACCGCGCCGCATTAACTCAGCGCGTCATTCTGAACGAAACGAAGAAACCCTCATTCTCGCTCGATCACACAAGCGAATTAGCGTGATTCATTACGTTGTGTGAGGTCCCTCGCTCCGCTCGGGATGACCAAGCAATTTATTTGATCAGCCGAATCGTAATCGGATAGCGATAGAACTTACCTTCGCTTGCCTGAATGGAGGCGATAATGACGAGAACCGTGTTCAGTACCCAAAGCGCGATCAGAATCGGAATGCCGATAAGCACAATGCAGAGAATTGCGGCAATGGCGTCATAAATCAGCATCGAAATCTGGAAGTTGAGCGATTCTTTTCCATGGGCGTCGACTTCCGGGGAATCCCCGCGTTTCACCAGCCAAACGATGAGGGGGCCGAGGAGATGCCCCAGAAAATGCAAAAATAATCCGAGCAAAGCTGCGGCGTGGCAAAGCACGCACCAGGTTCGTATATCAGAAGAGGCGCCCGGAGCGGGTGGGGGAGCCGGCATTGGCTGTTGATCCATAGATTTATCCTTTCAGGCGGAATTTGGAGCAAGCGTCCGGCTTGCCGCGGGAAAAGGCAAGTCAAAGACTCGCGCCACCTTTATCCTTTCACGCGCTCGATCTGCGCGCCGAGTTCGCTCAATTTTTCATCAAGGTGTTCGTAACCGCGATCAATGTGATAGACCCGGCTCACTTCGGTAATTCCGTCCGCCTTTAATCCCGCAAGCACTAGTGCAGCGGATGCGCGGAGGTCGCTCGCCATTACCTGCGCGCCCAAAAGACGATCGACCCCTTGGATCACCGCAGTTGCGCCTTCCAGCTGCATTTGCGCTCCCATGCGTTTTAGCTCCGCGACATGCATGTAGCGTTGCGGGAAAATATTTTCCGTCACGACGCTGATACCGTCGCTTGTGGAGAGTAATGCACACATCTGTGCCTGCATGTCGGTGGGAAAGCCCGGATATGGTTCGGTGATTAATTCCAACGCCTTGGCTTCCCCGTTTTGCGAGATCGAAATCGAGTGATCCGCAATGTCGATTGGAAAACCGCAACGGGTCAGCGCATCTGTAACCGAGCGCACATGCTCCGGCTCAACCCGCTTAACGGTAACTGCTTTGCCGCAAATTGCGCCCGCCACAAGAAATGTCCCCGCCTCAATTCGGTCAGGGATAACAGTATGTTCCGCTCCATGCAGCGCGGGCACTCCTTCAATGATGACACGCCGCGTTCCGGCGCCTTCGATCTTCGCGCCCATCTTGTTTAAAAAATTGGCAAGATCCACTACTTCGGGTTCTTGTGCCGCTCCTTCGATCACAGTCACGCCGTCTGCGAGCACGGCGGCCATCATCACGTTATCGGTGCCGAGGACAGTCGGACCGAATTTGCCCCGCAGATTGATTACGGCACCGGTCAGCTTCGGTGCAAAAACTTTCACGTCGCCACCCTCTACGCGCACCGCCGCGCCGAGCGCTTCGAAACCCGTGAGATGCAGATCAATTGGGCGATCCCCAATGACGCAACCACCCGGCAGCGAGACAGTCGCTTCTTTGCAGCGGCCCAGCAGCGGTCCAAGCACACAGACGGAGGCGCGCATTTTGCGAACGACATCGTAAGGTGCCACCGATTCAACCTTGTCAGCCGTGACGCTTACCGTGCCGCTGGCCCGTTCTACTTGCGCACCGAGATGCGCCAGAATTTGCAGCATATAATGCGTGTCGCTCAGGTCAGGCACGCCATGAACGACGCACGGCTCCCGGCTGAGCAATGTTGCGGCCAGAATCGGCAGCGCGGAATTCTTCGAACCGCTGACCTTGATCGAACCGGATAGCGGGTGCCCGCCGTGAATGAGAATCTTATCCATATCTTGCGAAAAGGAATCGAATCACACCTGAATAATCGTTTTTCGAATCAATGTCGCGGTATTTTTTTTCCGCCAAGACAGAAAGAAGGCCTTGGCTCTGGCCAAGCCCGATTTCCAGGGCTAGCAGTCCGCCCGGACGAAGCCGCTCCGGGACCTGCTCAATCAATTCGTGCACCAACTCGTCCCCCCGAGCGCCGGCGAAGAGAGCAACATCCGGATCGTGCAAGACTTCCCGCGAAAGAGTATGTCGATCCTGCGTGGCGATATACGGAAGATTCGCAACGATCACGTCGAATCTTTCATCCAGATTTTCAAGAAGATGGCTTTTTCTCAATTGCACGCGTCCACTTAAACCGAGCCGGATCGCGTTTTCTCGCGCGAGGGCGAGCGCATCTTCCGAAACGTCGACGGCGAAGACGTGTCCACGATTCTCGATTCTCGATTCTCGATTCTCGATTCAACGAGCTCCACCAACTCCTCGGTTTCGGGGCGGGGAACGAGCGCGCGATTATCGCAGAGAAAAATGTCACCGCAAAATTCCACGGTGCCGAGCAAATGCTGGAGTGGCTCGCCCTGGCCTCGGCGTTGAACAAGTTCGCGCAACGGCGCGAGCTCCGCTTCGCCAAGAGTTCGCTCGAACTCGAGATAAAGTTCCATGCGTGTGCGGCCGAGCGCGTGCGCGAGCAGGTGCTCGGCATTCAGTCGCGGATTCTCGATCCCGCGTTTCTTGAAATACGCGGTCGTGGATTGCAGCACATCGAGCACCCTCATGAGGTCCTTCGACGCATATATTCACTTCTGAACTGTTCGAGACGCTTAACATCACTCAGATCTTTTTCTCGTCCTGTGGCCTTTTTGCTCGCAATAATGTCGTCGAGCGACGCAACCGGAAAGCGCCCGGCTTCCAAGACGCGCCGGCTTTTCGCAGATTCAAAGCTTTCAATCCCATCCGGCGCATGAATCAGGTCCAGCGCAAAGGGTCCGCCTTTTAACAAAATAATCTCGCTTCCGGTCAAGATCGACACCGTCGAGGCCGCATCGAGATCGAAGCCCAGGGAACGCAGCGCTCGCAAGACGCGCTCGGCGTTTTCACGCGAGCGCGGCAGAAAAATATCAATGTCCTGAGTGGTTTCAGGGTAACCGAGCAGGATCGCACCGCTCTTGCCGATGAAGAGATAATCGACCCCTTCACGAGTGAAAGCCGCGGCGAGCTCCTCCGCCTGGGCGGGCGTGAATTTGCTTTCAGGCATTCTCTTGGTGCGCCGTCATCCGACGGTATCCGAGATAGGCAGGGAGGTTCTGGTCACACCAGTTCCGATACTCCTCCATCGTGGGAAAGGCGCGGAACGGCGCATCGTCGAGCACCGGTTTATAAACATGGCAGAAGCCGTATTTGATCCGCGTCATCACATCGCGATCCAATCCTCGGCGGCATTGCTCGCGCCACGCTTCATCCTCCGAGACTTTCATCCGCATAAAATACGCTTTCATATCATACTGTCATGCTACGCCTCATACCGTGTCATTCGGAGCGAATCGAAGGAGAACAATAAGAGATTTCGCTTCCCCCTCGACATGACAGAAGCGGACTCCTCACACGACCGCCGACTCCTTCAAGCGTTCCGCCACATCAGCGGCTTGCAGGGACTTAATTAATTCGCCGAGATCGCCCTCCATCACGCGGTCTAAATTATAAAGCGTCAAACCAATACGATGATCGGTTACGCGGTTCTGCGGAAAATTGTAGGTGCGAATCTTTTCTTCACGGCCGCCCGTACCGATCTGGCCACGGCGCTGGGCGCTATATTTTTCCGCTTCTTCGCGCTGCTTCCGCTCCAGCAACCGCGCACGCAGGATACTCAGCGCTCGTTCTTTATTTTTGATTTGGCTTCTCCCATCCTGACAACGCACGATTGTGCCTGTGGGAATGTGCAAAACCTGCACTGCGGAGTCAGTCGTATTTACGCCCTGGCCGCCGGGTCCGCCGGCACGCGAGACTTCAATGCGCAAATCATCCGGCTTCAACTCAAGATCAACATCTTGCGCTTCCGGCAAAACCGCCACCGTGGCTGTTGATGTATGAATACGACCTTGCGCCTCGGTTGCTGGAACACGTTGCACGCGGTGAACGCCGCTTTCGTAACGCAGTTTCCGAAAAACAGATTCGCCGGAAACCCGAAAGATCGCTTCCTTTAATCCACCCAAATCCGACGGACTCGATTCGAGGTCCTCGGTTTTTAAGCCGGCCGCTTCCGCATGGCGATGGTACATCCGGTAAAGATCGGCCGCGAAAATCGCCGCTTCGCTGCCGCCGGTCCCCGCCCGAATTTCGACAATTGCATCTCGATCTTCATTCTCGTCGGGCGGAAGGAGGCTGATTTGAATTTCGCGCTCGAGATCGCGAACTCGTTTTTCCAAGTCGGGGATTTCGTCGTCGGCCATCGCCGCGATCTCCACGTCACGGGAAGTGGCGAGTTCGCGATTGTCGTCCAGTTGACGCCGCGCTGTTTCGAGTTGATTCCAGCGCGCAAGCAGTTCCTTGATGCTGGCATGTTCGCGCATGATTTCGCCAGCACGTTTGCGGTTGTTAAACAGACGAGGATCTGCGATTTCGCGGTCGAGTTGTTCGAAGCGTTCGCGTTTGCGTTCGATGAGGGAATCAAGATCCATAACGATGTAGCGGCGGCTGTATCAGCCGCACTTGGAGCAGGCGCTCAGCGAACGCCTCTACGACAGTCTAAGCTTTCTTGTTTGTCCGCGCGGCTTTAGTGCTGCCGTAGCGGCGCGCGAATTTTTCGACACGCCCGGCGGTATCGACGAACTTCTGCTCGCCGGTGAAAAATGGATGACAAGCAGCACAAATACCGATCTTAATATCCCGACGCGTCGAGCGGGTGCGATAGACCGCGCCGCACGCGCAGACAATATCGGTATCGTAGTACTCTGGATGAATGCCTGTTTTCATCTTCAAAAACGAGCGCGAAATCTAATCGCGCGGAGCTGCTTACGCAAGCGATGAAATCGAGCGACGCGTTGCTTGCCGCCTGGCGGCGCATCCTTGGGCGCGCGAAAGATTCACCCGCGATTCTCAACACGCGCGGCGAAGTGGTGCGAAAGTTTTCAGAGATCGATGAGTTCGCGCGCGATTTCGAGAGGAAGATTGAAACGTTTAGCGCCGGAAACGTTATCGCGATCCAGATCGGGAACCACGAAGATTGGGCATCGATTTTGATCGCTTGCTTGCGCAGACGACTGGTTATTCTCCCGCTGGAACAATCAATCAGCGACCAACAGCGCGATGCCGTGCTGAAGATTTGCCATGCCAGGGCTGTAGTGTCCGCTGTCCCCAGCGGAAGCTCCCCTGCGCTATTTCGGCTGAAGACAGCCGACGATACAGCAAATTGGGGCGAGCATTCGCCATCGCTTCTTAAATTGACCTCGGGCACGACGGCCGCCCCGCGGGCGGTCCGATTCCGGAGCGAGCAACTGCTCGCCGATTGTAATCAGATTTGCGACACGATGGGAATCAGCGATGTCGATTTGAATTTTGGGGTCATTCCAATTTCGCATTCTTACGGATTCAGCAATTTGCTCATACCGCTGATCGCCCGGGGCGTGCCGATGGTGTTGAGCCGGGAACGGCTGCCGCGCGCTGTGCTTGCCGATCTTGCCCGGACCAACGCAACAGTCTTTCCAGGAATGCCCGTTTTCTATCAGGCGTTTTGTGAAATGGAAGACGTTCCCGCATTGCCGCAGTTGCGGCTCTGCATTTCCGCCGGTGCGCCGCTGGCTACCGCCGTGGCGCGGCAGTTCCGGCAAAAATTTGGACTGCTGATACATTCGTTTTACGGCGCGTCGGAATGCGGTGGAATGTGTTATGACCGCGCAGGACAAAACGAGGAAGAAGGTTTTGTCGGTCAAGCGGTGAAAGGCGTCGCCATTGAGATGGTTGATCCAGACGCGCCCGCGAGCCGGATTCGGGTGCGCAGTGCCGCTGTGGGCGATGGTTATTTTCCTGAATCCGACGAAGCAAAACTTGGCGGCGGACTTTTTGTCCCCGACGACCTGTTGAAGAAAAAGGCGAACAGATTCCGACTCGTTGGTCGGACTTCGGATATAATAAATGTTGCCGGCAAAAAAGTGAATCCGGCGGAGGTGGAAGTGGAAGCGCATTTGCTACGTTTTAGCGGTGTGCGCCAGGCGGTTGTATTTGGGCGCGCCTCGGTCCTGCGCAATGAAGAAGTGGCGGCATGCGTGGTCGCCTCGCCAGGCGTAAGCGAGGCTCAACTGTTGGAATTTTGCAGACGCGAATTGAGCGGCTGGCAGGTCCCGAAGCGGGTTTTTATTCTGGATGCAATTCCGGTGAATGAGCGTGGAAAAATCAGCCGGCATGAGCTAGCACGTCGTTTCGCGGCGTTGTAGCCGCCTTGCTCTGTCGCGTGCCGACGCGCGGCGCGAGTGAGCGCGGGGAGGAGGTTACAACAATGCAGGCGACGGGCCTCGAGAGATCGCCGTTGCGATGGTTGGGTTCTTGAGTAAAGCCTTCAAAGAAGCTTATTAAAACCATGGAGGACCATTATGCCAAACTCATCGGGTAAACCAAAACCGAAGAAAGCTCAAGGCGAAGCCTCAACTAGCGAAAGGCAAGATCAAACCAGCAGCGAGCACACCCCACAGGAGTTGGAGACCAAGGCTCAACAGCCTCCTACTGATTCGGAAGACACCGTCCAATCCGAGAACTGGTGGAACCCGTCGCCACCCGTCGCCGAGTGGGCAAAACCCGCCAACGCCACTTTTGCTCCCGCTACGGAAGCCGATCCTCTGAAGGAGTCGGCTACGGCGGATGTTTATTTTTGCGGACGCACGATCTTGCTTCCCTTAAATCGCGCGCTTCTAGCGATTGCCAAAGAGGAGCTCACAGGCGTGCTGCGGGCATTCTGGGACCAGGAACCGATCGAACTTTTGGCAAAGGACGGCGCGATTGCTTTCGTCACTACCCGGGATCCCGATCTCTATTGCCCGGAAGCGCCTGCCGTCCTTGCCAACGTCGATACGCAAGTTGTTGCCCAGGCACGCGCCCAACAGAGTAAAACGGGAGCGCCGTTGTTTCTTACTCTTGCCCGGCAGGAATCGATTCCACGCCAGCCAGCGATGGAGTTGGTGCGGCATTATGGGCAAAAACTTTTCTCCCAACTTTGGACCGCGCAGGGAGTGTGGATCATGTTTGAGAAGAATGCCGGTCTGTTGGGTGACGCTCCCGAGGTGTCTGCGGAGACGAACGTGGATAACTGGGCTCTGGAAACGTTGCGTTTTGTGGAGAACGTCGATCAACAAGCAAGGTGCGATCCAACATCGATTCCGGCTTACACCAAAGACGGTTTTGAATGTGTTCAGAAACTGAAGCTGACCCCCGACGAGGCGCAATTTGCCTCACAATTCAACGGCATCAGATCCGTCCAGCAAATTGCGAAAAATCTGCGGCTCGATTTGAAATCTACCCATCTGATGCTGTTCCGATTTCTCGCGCTTGAAATTGTGGAGTGCTGGCCTGCCAGCACGGCGACAAAGCCGGAGCCGAAGAGTGTCTTTCAGCGGTTCAAACGCCTGACCGGCCGCGGTCGTTAGCATCACCCCGAAGACTTTTCGGGGCGGTCGCTCATGAAGAGAAGAGTTCTCGTCATCGATATCGGCGGCACACACATAAAACTGCTTATGTCGCAGCGCAATCAACGGGTGTTTGCATCAGGGCCGCGCATGAGACCGGAACAATTGATCACGAAACTTGAAGAGACCGCGCGTGGGTGGAAATTTGACGTGGCGTCCATCGGTTTCCCAGCGCCCGTGCGCAAGGGACGCATCATAGGCAATCCAAAGCATTTGGGTAAAGGATGGATTGGTTTCAATTTCGCCAAAGCGCTCCGCGTACCGGCGCGCCTGATCAACGACGCGGCCATGCAAGCGCTTGGCAGTTACAAAGGGAGCGGACGCATGCTCTTTCTGGGCCTCGGAACCGGGCTCGGCTCCGCGCTGGTGTGGGATAAGACCTTGATGTCGCTTGAGCTTGGTGACCTGCCGTATCCTGACGGACACATCATCGAAAATTATCTCGGCGTTCCAGGCTTGGCGCTGCTGGGCCAAAAAAAATGGAAACGAGAAGTTCTGTATGCAGTCGCGCAACTGAAGAGAGCCTTCATTGCGGATTACGTTGTCTTAGGCGGCGGTCTCGTGCATCGTTTCCATCGATTGCCAGAGGGAGTTGAGCGCGGACGAAATGAAAATGCATTCCTGGGCGGAATACGCTTGTGGGAAGTCGAGAAATGTCAAACTAGCGCTGTCTGAATTGAGCGTTGAGCGTTTATTTTCTCCCATCAAGTGCCAGGGAGGGGACTCGAACCCCTAAGGATTTCTCCACCAGATCCTAAGTCTGGCGCGTCTGCCAATTTCGCCACCCTGGCTTATCTGGTAGTTCACATCGAAGAGCGGCGTTGTGCTAGGATTTGTACTAGAGCGCAAGCCACACAGCGATCAAGCCCTGCCAGACTTAAGCATTCGCGTTTCTGTCAAATGTCTTGTTCTACCCGTCTCGTGCCGATTGTCGGGACAACATTGTAAGGGAAGCCGTCGGATTTCGACTAATGAGCAAGGAAGCCGCTATGAAAACAAAAAACTCGCGTTTCGATAAGCTAGTTGCTCGTTATTATCCCGCTGTCTACAGCTTCGCTGCCCGATTGACCGATGACCCTCGCGAAGCGGTCGCACTCACGCGAGACGCATTCAACAGCACGCGAAAGCAACTGCGAAATCGTCGCGATGAAGTCCTGCTTGCGTCCATACTGATCTCCGCAGTAATCCGCGCAGGTCTTTCCGCCGCTTAAGTCCGAATGCGCGCACCGCTTTCTGAGAGCCTCAGTCTCTGGAACCGACTGGTTTTAGAAGGCGGGTAGCTTTCCGAAAAGGAATTGGAACGGGATCGGGCTGCGCACGGCCCACGCGTTTTCGTCGTGTTTCGCTTCCGGGAACGCAAGGTAAAACAGCTCCGATCCGGGGCGGTATCCTTTCCATATGAGTCGGTCTCTCATGCTACGTGTGGGTTCGTAGTTGTCGGCTGGCCAGCCGCTATCGAGATAGATCCGGAGTTGCCTTTTCGGCTCGGCAAAGACGCGCTCGAGCAGGTTGTCCCGGTAAGCAAACGTACTTGAAAGGCACGCGACCTTGCCGAACACATCAGGCCATTGCCATCCGAGATAAAAGGAAACCACGCCTCCGAGGGACGATCCCATCACCGCGGTGTTTGATGACCCCGCCAAAGTCCGGTATTTCGTATCGATCAGAGGCTTGAGAGTTTCGACAATGAACCGGCCGTAATCCTCATAGCCCGGCGACGTGTACTCGGTCATTCGGTCATTAGGATGAATCCCGACGACGATCACTTCTTCGATCGCATTCATCTTATCAAGCATCCCGAGCACTTCGTCTGTCCTCCAAGTGTTCCCGACAAATGCTTCTTCCTTGAAGAAAAGATTGTGCCCGTCGTGCATGTAGATGACGGGATATTTTTTGAGCGTGTTCTCATAATAACCGGGTGGCAGAAAGACGCGGAATCGGTGCTGCCTCCCCGATGGACTGGCGAGCGGGGGCATCAATTCGCAGACGCTGCAGAGCGTCTCTTCGCGAAAATACGGATGGATTTCCAAAGGCGCGCCCGAAGTTGCGACTGCCAGAAAATTTTCTCCGCGCGACCACAGTGTGGCGCTACCACAAAGCAGGACTGGTTTGAAGTAAAAATATGGCCGCTCTGTCTCGACTTGAAACTCGGAGACACCACCGTTCGCTCCTATGGAGCGGGCCTCGATATTCGCATCCCAATTTTCCTCCGTGCGAAGCGCAATTCTCCCACCATCAGTGGGATAAATGACGCGAATCAACTGTTTCTTCATCACTCGCGTCTCCCTGATCATGTTCGCATTGACACAACTTCGTCGCGCAGCTCGCGCGCGATCTCTTTGCGATCGCCAAGCCGAATTTTCGGAAGGGAAAACGAGCACTTCGAGCGAACTTGACGTTTGAAAAAAAGATTAAGTAAGTGCGGCACCAGGGTCATGTCCCGCCAGTAGCAGACCTCATCGGCGACCGAACCTTCATCGAGCGCGTATTCGATGGCCGCAGCCGCAACTGGACATCGAAGTTGCACGGCTGATTCCAGCAAGGCCGACTTGAATGGCAATACCGTCGAGCCGTCTGAACTTGTCCCTTCAGGAAACAAGACCACGAGCGAGCCGCCAGCAACTGCTTCCCGGACAAGATCGACAACATTTGCGCTCGCCAATCTGTGCTCGCGATCGACAAAAATTGTGCCGGCGGCACGAGCCAACCATCCAAATAACGGCCATGTCGCGATATCGCGCTTGGCGACAAACACACACGGCCCGATCGAGCTGAGAACAATCACGTCGAGATAGCTAAGATGATTACACGCCAAGAGGCCGTATGGCGGCATTGAACCACGCGTTGATACGCGAACCCCAACGACGCGGCATGCGAATCGGCTCCAGCGCTGAAGCCACGCAGTGCGCACGTGAAGACGCTCGCTACGAGCAATAAATGGAATCGTGGCGCTAATTTCCACGAGAGCGAGCGAAGAGAAGAATCCCACCGCGAATGCGCGCCAGATTCCAAGAAGTGTGGTGCTCATCCGTCTAGGTGTAGCCGAAATCGGCAACCCCGGTCGACAGATTTGAAATCTAACGGGATCAACGATCCCACCTGAGGCGGGTTGCTTCATCGGAGAAAATGCGCGCGAACAATTGCGGGCAACGTGTGAAGATCGAGCAGGGTGAGGAAATCGATTGTGCCGAACTCCCGATCCATTGCAGGCGGTCCACAGATTTTTGCGCCGATGGCAAGATATGCACGCAGCAGCTTCGATGACGCGCCGCAGGTTGTTGTAGTCCCGCGCATGCGGGATGACCCCGGCCGGCCTGTGGGATCGCCTCGTTCTAAGCCGGGATCATCGATCCCGGCTACATCTGCAAAACCCTGACGCGGTACTGTCCGCCACGCCGGTTTCACCAGAAATTTCGAACGCAACTGCTGATACATCGCCGCGCCTTCCCTGGGGTCCTGCGAAGTGAGCGAACTGCATCCGACCAAGAATCGCGCTTTGCGTTCGATTGCGTAGATAGCAATGCCGCGCCAGAGAAGGTGAAGTAAATTGAAATTGCGGTGCTCAGCATGCGCGCATGCTCGCCCCAGCTCGATCATTTCGCCGCGCAATGGTTCGTAGGGCGTGAAGTCAAACTCCCGCTCGCTGTAATAGCCGATATTCGCTGCGGCACGCGCGCCGGTTTGCAATCGATATGTGCCGACGATTTCATCTGTCGCGACGTCTTCGACGATCAGGTGGTCGCAAACGTTGTCGAACGGATCGACATCGAGCCCGGTGAAATGCGACTCCACCAAACCCTCGTTCAGTTCGAGGTTGAAAACCTCAAACCGCAACCGCTGGGCGCGACGCACCTCGTCCGCGCTTTGCGCTAGGCGCGCCACGTACTTTGGCCGCCTGGCTTTCGCCGTCTCGGTCGATTGTTTCGCTTTGGTCAGGATGTTCAATTGTGTTCTCCAATAATTTCACGGCCAGGGCTGTCCAGCCGGTTTGATGACTTGCGCCGCAGCCACGGCCGGTTTCACCGTGGAAGTATTCATGGAAAAGCACCAGATCACGCCAGTGCGGATCGGTCGCGTATTTGGAGATCTCGCCATGACATGGTCGCGCGCCGTCTTTGT
>WNGB01006553.1_pt1 | contig 17063 bp, 13 predicted proteins | sample 5400681 | NCBI WGS metagenome assembly WNGB01 (sample SAMN13153367, study PRJNA577476) | soil metagenome | isolation source: 115 cm soil or saprolite under grassland replicate 2 | place: USA:California | collected 2016-06-15 | reverse complement strand
GAGGCCACCAATTCCGACGCGACCGGTAAGGCGCTGGCAAGCTTTACCGACATTTACTGGATCATCGGCGGCAGGCCTAAGGAGGGGGGCTTGGCAGGGCTCGAACCGTTCTTCCCGAGGATCGCGCGCGCATATCTGATCGGCGAGGCGGCGGACGCGTTCGCGCGCCAGCTCGGCGGCGCGGTGGCCCACGTGCATTGCGGCACCCTCGATCAGGCGGTCGCAGCTGCCGCTTCTGATGCCAGCCGCTCTCACGCCGCCGAGCCGGTCGTGCTGTTATCGCCGGCTTGCGCCTCTTACGACCAGTTCGCCAATTTCGAGAAACGCGGCGAGGCCTTCCGCGCCATGGTCATGGGCCTCGATGGGGCAAAGAGCGTGAAGCCGAAACAGGAACAGGCGGCATGAGGCTCACCCGCGCCGACCGAAGCGTGCTGTCTGACTGGTGGTTCACCGTCGACCGGCTGATGTTCTTCGGCCTCCTCTTGCTCATGGGACTGGGCCTCGTTCTGTCCTTTGCGGCGAGCCCGCCGATCGCCGCGAAATACGATCTCGAGCCGTTTCACTTCGTGCGTCGCCACGCGGCTCTGCTGTTGCCCTCGGTCGCCATCATGTTCGCGGCCTCGACGCTCACCCCAAAACAGATCCGCCGCGCGAGCCTCGTCATATTCCTCACCGGCATCGCGCTCATGGCCCTGATCCTCGTGCTCGGGCCCGAGATCAAAGGCGCCAAGCGTTGGCTTCAGATTGGCGTCATCTCGATCCAGCCGTCCGAATTCGTGAAGCCCGCCTTCATCGTGCTCACTGCCTGGCTGTTCAACGAGGCGCAGAAGCGCCGCGATGTGCCCGGTATCGAGCTTGCCGTCGCGCTCTACGCCGTGTTCGCTGTCCTCCTCATTATGCAGCCGGTTTTCGGCCAGACGCTTCTTGTCACCCTGGTATGGGTCGCGCTGGTCTACATGGCCGGCATCAATCTCGTCTGGATCGGAGCGCTCGGTCTTGCGGGAATGGCGGGGGTCGTCTCGGCTTACTTCCTCGCGCCCCACGTGGCCTCGCGCATCGACCGCTTCCTCAACCCGGCCTCAGGCGACACCTACCAGACCGACCGCTCGATCGACTCCTTCCTTCATGGCGGCTGGTTCGGCCGAGGGCCCGGCGAAGGCACAGTGAAAGACGTGCTCCCCGATTCCCACACCGACTTTATCTTCGCGGTGGCAGCCGAGGAGTACGGGCTGATCGCCTGCCTCATCCTGCTCGCTCTATTCGCCTTCATCGTGCTGCGCGGTTTGTCGAAGGCGTCGCAAGAGCCTGACGGCTTCATCAGGCATGCGGTGGCCGGCCTCATCATGCTGTTCGGCCTTCAGGCGCTCATCAACATGGCCGTCAATGTCGGGCTGCTTCCCGCCAAGGGCATGACGTTACCCTTTATCTCCTATGGCGGCTCCTCGCTGCTCGCCATGGCGCTGACCATGGGCTTTGCACTGGGGCTCACGCGCAAGCGCCCCATGGCGGGGCGCGTCAAGCATAGCGTGCCGGCCGAGCCCGACCAGGAGCATGCCGACGTCAAGGAGCAAGCGGCTTGAGCGGGCGCCCGATCCTGCTCGCTGCGGGAGGCACGGGCGGGCATCTCTTTCCTGCCGCGGCACTGGCCCAGGAGCTCGCCCGCCGCGGCTACGCGGTCGAGCTCGCCACCGACATCCGCGCCGAGAAATACGGCGTCGAGTTTCCGGCTCGCGCCATTCACCGCATTCCGTCGGCAACCCTCACGAGCCGAAACCCCATCGCGGTCGCGGCGACATTCTCACGCCTTGGCATCGGTTTCCTCGGAGCGCGTCGCTTGCTCAAGGAGATCGACCCGAGAGCCGTCATCGGCTTTGGCGGCTATCCGACGCTGCCGCCGATCATCGCCGCGAGCATGCTGAAGATCCCGACGGCCATCCACGAGCAGAACGCGGTGATGGGTCGCGCCAACCGGCTGCTGGCTCCGCGCGTGCGCGCGATCGCCACCAGTTTCGCCGGCGTGCTCGATGGCGCGCCGAAGCTTGCCGCCAAGGCGACGCGCACCGGCAATCCGGTGCGGCCGGCGGTGATCGCGGCGGCCGCGGCGCCCTATGCGCCACCCGACCCGACCGGTCCGCTGCGCCTGCTCGCGTTCGGCGGCAGCCAGGGCGCGCGCATCATGGCGGATATCGTGCCGCCCGCGATCGAGCGTCTCGAGTCGCACCTGCGAACGCGCTTGGCGATCGTGCAGCAGGCGCGCGAGGAAGACCTTGCGCGGGTGAAGGAGGTTTATGCGCGGGTGAAGGTGACGGCCGAGGTCGCGCCGTTCTTCACCGACCTGCCGGCGCGGATCGCGGCGAGCCATCTCGTGGTTGCCCGTTCCGGCGCCTCCACCGTGGCCGAGCTGGCGGCGATCGGCCGGCCCGCCATCCTGGTACCGCTCCCGCACGCGCTCGATCAGGACCAGGCCGCCAATGCCGGCGTGCTCGAGCGGGCAGGAGGCGCAATACGTCTCCCCCAAGAGGCGTTCACGCCCGACCGGCTGGCGGCCGAGATCGACGCGCTTGCCAGTGCGCCGCAAAAGCTCGTAGCAATGGCCGGCGCAACGCGCTCGCAGGGGGCCATCGACGCCGCCGAACGGCTGGCGGATTTGGTAATGAAGACAATGGCAAAGAAAGCGTTTTCCGGCGAAGTGGGCACCGGTTCGCCGTAGAAAACGCGTCAAACGTAAGAAGGTTTAAGGGAGTCCGCGATGAAACTGCCGCGCGACATCGGTCCGGTGCATTTCGTCGGCATCGGCGGCATTGGCATGAGCGGCATCGCCGAGGTGCTGATGAATCTCGGCTACACGGTGCAGGGCTCGGACGCCTCCGACAGCGCCAACGTCAAGCGGCTGCGCGACAAGGGCGCCAAGATTTCCGTCGGCCATTCGGCCGGTCATCTGGGCGACGCCGCGGTGGTGGTGGTGTCGACCGCCATCAAGCGCGACAATCCCGAGCTCACGGCGGCGCGCACGCAACGGCTGCCGGTCGTGCGCCGGGCCGAGATGCTGGCCGAGCTGATGCGGCTCAAGAGTTGCGTCGCCATCGGCGGCACTCACGGCAAGACCACCACCACCTCGCTGGTCGCGACGCTGCTGGACGCCGGCAACTTCGATCCCACCGTCATCAACGGCGGCATCATCGAGGCCTACGGCACCAACGCGCGGCTCGGCGCCGGCGACTGGATGGTGGTCGAGGCCGACGAGTCCGACGGCACTTTCCTCAAGCTGCCGGCCGATATTGCCATCGTCACCAACGTGGACCCGGAGCATCTCGACCACTTCAAAACGTTTGAGGCGGTGCAGGAGGCGTTCCGTGACTTCGTCGAGAACGTGCCGTTCTACGGCTTCGCGGTGATGTGCATCGACCACGAGGTGGTGCAGCAGCTGGTCGGCCGCATCGAAGACCGCCGCGTCGTCACCTATGGCGAGAACCCGCAAGCCGACGTGCGCCTGGTCGATCTGGCCCACGAGCGCGGGCGCTCGCGCTTCGGCGTCGTGTTCCGCGACCGCGCCGGCGAGGACGTGCACGAGATCAAGGACCTCACTTTGCCGATGCCGGGGCGCCACAACGCGCTCAACGCCACCGCGGCGATCGCGGTCGCGCGCGAGCTCGGCATTTCCGACGATATGATCCGCAACGCGCTGCAAGGCTTCGGCGGCGTGCGCCGGCGCTTCACCCGCACCGGCGAATGGAACGGCGTCCCGATCATCGACGACTACGGCCACCACCCGGTCGAGATTGCCGCCGTGCTGCGCGCGGCGCGGGAATCGAGCAGCGGTCAGGTGATCGCCGTGGTCCAGCCGCATCGCTACACGCGCTTGTCCTCGCTGTTCGAGCCGTTCTGCACCTGCTTCAACGACGCCGACACCGTGATCGTGGCGCACGTCTACCCGGCGGGCGAGGCGCCGATCCCGGGCGCCGACCGCGACTCCCTGGTGCAAGGCTTGCGCGCGCGCGGACATCGCCAGGTGATCCCGCTCGACGGCCCGCAGGAGCTGGCGCGCATCGTCAAGCGCTTGGCGCAGTCGGGCGACATCGTGGTCTGCCTCGGCGCCGGCAACATCACGCAATGGGCCTATGCGCTGCCGGGGGAGCTTGCGGCGCTCGGCGCGGTGGCGTAACTGCGCGGCCATGACCTTCCCCGATATCGTCTCTGAATTGAAAGCATATATGCCCGAGCTACGCGGGCGTCTGCTTGCGAACCAGCCGCTGGCCGAGCTGACCTGGTTCCGCGTCGGCGGGCCGGCGCAGGTGCTGTTCATGCCGGAGGACGAGGCCGACCTTGCTTATTTCCTTAGGCGCCTGCCGGCCGAGATTCCGGTCACGGTGATCGGGCTCGGCTCCAATCTGATCGTGCGCGACGGCGGTGTGCCCGGTGTCGTGATCCGGCTCGGCCGCGGCTTCGGCGAGGTGAAGGTCGAGCCCGGCGCGCGCATCCGCGCCGGCACCGGCGTGCCCGACGTCAAGGTGAGCCGCGCCGCGCAAGAGGCCGCCATCGCCGGGCTCGCTTTCTTCCGCGGCATTCCGGGCGCCATCGGCGGCGCGCTGCGGATGAACGGCGGCGCCTACGGCCGCGAGACCAAGGACGCGCTGGTCGAGGCGCGCGGCGTCGACCGCCAGGGCCGCGTGCGCGTCTTCGCCAACGGCGACATGCATTACGGCTATCGCCATTGCGGCGTGCCGGACGACGTCATCTTCACCGCGGCGGTGTTCCAGGGCGAGCCCGGCGATCCTGCGAAGATCGCCGCCGAGATGGACAAGATCACGGAGTCGCGCGAGGCCACCCAGCCGATCAAGAGCCGCACCGGCGGCTCGACCTTCAAGAACCCGCCCGGCCACAAGGCCTGGCAGGTCATCGATGCCGCCGGCTGCCGCGGGCTCAAGGTCGGCGACGCCCAGGTGTCGGAAATGCACTGCAACTTTCTGATCAATCTGGGCAGCGCCACCGCTGCCGACATCGAGACTCTGGGCGAGACGGTGCGGACGCGCGTGAGGGAGACTTCCGGTGTCGAGCTCGAGTGGGAGATCAAGCGGATCGGGGTGGCGAAGTAGGCTGGACAGCGCGATGTCGAAGAGCGATCCCATCCTTGTCATCGGCGGCGGGCTCGGCGGGCTCACGACCGCGCTCGCGCTGGCGCAGCGGGGCCGGCCGGTGCGCGTGCTCGAGGGCGCGCCGGGCTTCGGCGCCATCGGATACGGTATACAGTTCGGCCCCAACGTTTTTCACGTCTTCGAGCGGCTCGGTGTCGGTGCCGAGGTCTTGCGCGATGCCGACCAGCCGCCCGCGGTCCTCATGCTCGATGCACTGACCGGCGAAGAGGTCACGCGGGTGCCGACCGGGCCCTCGTTCCGTGCCCGTTTTAAGTATCCCTACATCATCATTCACCGCATCGATTTGCATAACGTCCTGCTCGACGCCTGCCGGCGCGTCGGTGCGATCGAGCTCGTGCCGGACGCCATGGTGTCCCAGTTCGAGGACCGGGGTGACCGGGTCGCGGTGACGACCGAGGACGGCCGCACCTTCGAAGGCCCGGCGCTGATCGGCGCGGACGGGGTGCGCTCGCGCACCCGTGCCCAGATGCTCGCCGACGGCGACCTGCTGCCGAACGGCTTCGTCGCCCACCGCACCATCGTGCCGATCGAGCAGGTCACCGCGGACGTGCCGCGCGACGTGGTCGTGCTGTGGGGCGGGCCGGGATTCCACATCGTCCACTACCCGCTGCGGCACGGCACCCTGTTCAACATCGTGGCGGTGTTCCGGAGCTCGACCCACTCGGAAAAAGGCGATGTCGCCTCCTACCGGGCCGAGTTGCAGCACACCTACCGCACCGCCCATCCGGGGATGAAGGCGCTGCTTGCGATGATGGATCTCGGGCGACGCTGGGCGGTCGGCGATCGCGATCCGGTCCGGCGCTGGCACCGCGGCCGGGTGGCGCTGATCGGCGACGCCGCCCATCCGACGTTGCAGTCGCTCGCCCAGGGTGCCTGCATGGCGATCGAGGACGGGCTGTGCCTTGCTAAATTCATCGAGGCATCGGACGGCGACTACGAGACGGCCTTTCGGCGCTACGAAACCGCGCGCTCCGTGCGGACCGCCCGCGTCACGCTGGAGTCCCGTTATTTGTGGGAGGTCTATCACGCCGACGGCATTGCCCGTGAGGTGTATTGGCAGACGCTCGGTGAGCGCGCCGAACAGGACGTCTTCCAGTGCCTGGCCTGGCTCTATGACGGGTTTGCGCCGCCGGCCGTCGCCGAACGCGCGCCGAAACGCTCGACGGCCCGCTAATTCTCGATTCTATTTGGGACGCAAGCGAATCAGCGATCTCCGCTGACACCAGGTCTGCTAGGCCATGAGCAAGCACGTCGCCGTTCTGATGGGAGGCTGGTCGGCCGAGCGCGAAATATCGCTGCGTTCCGGCAAGGCCTGCGCCGAGGCGCTCGTGCGGCTGGGCTTCCGGGTGACGCGCATCGACGTCGGCCGCGACATCGCCACGGTGCTGGGCACCGTGAAGCCCGACGTCGCGCTCAACGTGCTGCACGGGCGGCCGGGCGAGGACGGCACGCTGCAAGGCATCCTCGAAATCCTCGCCATCCCCTACACCCATTCCGGCGTCATGGCCTCGGCGGTCGCCATGCAGAAGGACGTGGCCAAGGAGCTGTTTCGCGCCGCCGACGTGCCGGTGCCGGAAGGGATCGTGGCGTCCCGCTTCGATGCCGCCAAGCGCCACCTGCTGCCGCCTCCTTACGTGATCAAGCCGATCGCCGAGGGGTCGAGCGTCGGGGTGTTCATCGTCACCGAGGGCCACGATCATCCGCCGCAAGAGCTCTACCGCGACGACTGGGCCTATGGGGACCGGGTCATCGTCGAAAAATACATTGCCGGCAAGGAGTTGACCTGCGCGGTGATGGGGGAGGAGGCGCTCGGGGTGATCGAGATCGTGCCGACGGTACGATTTTACGACTATGAGGCCAAATATGCCCCAGGCGGCTCTAAACATCTGCTGCCGGCCCCGGTTTCACCCTTTGTTTACCAACAGTGCCGAAGAGTAGCGTTGGCGGCGCATCGCGCGCTCGGCTGCCGGGGCGTGAGCCGGGCGGATTTCCGCTACGACGACCGGATCGAGGGGACGGGAGGACTGGTCTGTCTCGAGGTCAATACGCAACCTGGCATGACCGAGACGTCGCTTGTGCCCGAGCTCGCGGCGCACGCGGGCATTCCGTTCGATGAGCTGGTGCGATGGATGATCGAGGACGCCTCGCTCAACCGCTGACGTGGATCGCGCAAGGCGCGCGGCCCACCGGGCACGCGGCGGCCGGGGACATGCAGGATGCGGCGGCGCGCTTCCGCTTCGGGCGGCTGGTGCAGCGCTGGGCGCTGCTGCTCAACACGCGGCTGCCGCGCGGGGTGGGCGCGACGGCGTCCGCCGCCATCATCCTGGCGAGCCTCGCCTACGGCGTCGTCAAGGGCGATCACATTCCCACCCTCGTCACCGCGTTGAAAGACGCGCGCGACGGCCTCGCCAATGCGGCGGGCTTCCGCATCGTCGCGATCGCGCTCGCGGGTCATCTCCACGTCAGCCGGGAGGAGGTTCTCGCCACCGCCGGCGTCACCGGGAGGAGCTCGCTGTTGTTCCTCGACGTCGAGCAGGCGCGCGAACGGCTCAAGACCAATCCGTGGATCGCCGACGCCACCGTGCTCAAGCTCTATCCCGGCGAGCTGCAGATCGGCATCAAGGAGCGGGTGGCCTTCGCGCTCTGGCAGAAGGACGGCCAGGTTTCCGTCATCGCCGACGACGGCACCGTGCTGGAGCCCTATGTGGCGCCCGGCCTGCTCCGCCTGCCGCTGGTCGTCGGTCGCGGCGCCGACACCCGGGCCAAGGAATTCCTCGCGCTGCTCGATCGCTATCCGCAGATGCGCGACTTCGTGCGCGCCGCGGTGCTGGTCGGCGAGCGGCGCTGGAACTTGCGGCTGAAGAACGGCATCGATGTGCAACTTCCGGAATCCGACGCTGCCTCCGGGCTGCAGCGGCTGGTCGCGCTCGATCGCGAGAAGAATCTGATCACGCGCGACATCGTCGCCATCGATCTGCGGCTGCCCGACCGCGTGACGGTGCGGTTGTCGGACGCGGCCGTGCAGGCGCGCGCCGACGCGCTCAAGGACAAGAAGCCGAAGAAGAAGGGCGGTGCCGCATGAGCGCCCTTCAATTCGGCCTCACGCCGAAGATGAAGCCGCTGGCGCCGAAGCGCTCGGCGCTGGTCGGCGCGCTCGACGTCGGCACCAGCAAGATCGCCTGCCTGATCGCGCGCCTCAAGCCGCGCCCGCCGCAAGAGGTGCTGCGCCAGCGCAGCCACTCGATCGAGGTGCTCGGCTTCGGCCACACGCTGGCGCGCGGCATGAAGGCCGGCGCGGTGATCGATCTCGCCGACGCTGAAGGAGCGGTGCGCCAGGCCGTCGACGTCGCCGAACGGGCGGCGAAAATGCAGCTCCAGTCGGTGGTGGTCTCGGTCTCCGCCGGCCGGCCGGCGAGCGAGCTGTTCTCCGCATCCGTCGAGGTCGTGAGCTCGATCTCCGAGCGCGATATCGCCCGCGTGCTGGCGGCCGGCAGCCGCCATTCGGTGCGCCCGGGGCGTGCCGTGCTGCATTCGCTGCCGATCGGCTACGTGCTGGACAACGCCTCCGGCATCCGCGATCCGCGCGGCATGCTGGGCCGTCGCTTCGGCATCGACATGCACGTGGCGACCACCGACGTTTCGGTGGCGCGCAACCTGATGCTGGCGATCGAGCGCTGCCACCTCGACGTCGAGGCAATGGTGGCGAGCCCCTATGTGGCGGGGCTTTCGGCGCTCGCCGACGACGAGGCCGATCTCGGCGCCGCCGTGATCGACATGGGCGCCGGCACCACCACCATCGCGGTCTTCGCCGGCGGCCGCTTCATGCACGCCGACGGCTTCGCGCTCGGCGGCCGCCACGTCACGATGGATCTGGCGCGCGGCCTCAACGCCCGCATTTCCGACGCCGAGCGCATCAAGACCTTGTACGGCAGCGTGCTCACCGGCGCCGCCGACGAGCGCGACATGATCGCGGTGCCGCCGGTCGACAACGACGAGCGCGAGGCGCCCCAATTCGTTTCTCGTGCCAACCTGGTGCGCATCATCAAGCCCCGCATCGAAGAAATTCTCGAAATGGTCCGCGACCGACTGGCGTCGTCGCCGTTCGCGAGCGAGCCGCGCGGACGCGTGGTGCTCACCGGCGGGGCGAGCCAGCTCACCGGGTTGAGCGGACTTGCGACGCAGATCCTCGGCCGTCCGGTGCGGATCGGCCGCCCGCTCGGCATTTCCGGCTTGCCCGAGCAGGCCAAAGGACCGGCTTTTGCCGCCGCTACGGGACTCTTGATCTACCCGCAGTCGGCGCATCTCGAACATTTCGAACCGCGGCCAACGCGGCACTCGGCAACAGGGAACGGCGGCTATATCGCACGGGTCGGACGATGGCTTCGCGAGAGCTTCTGATGACTCGATCAGGACAGACCCATCGGCCGGTGGCGGACCGGCCCGACCCCGGCGGTAATTTCCGCGTTATGAAGAGGCAGACATGACCATCAACCTGAAGATCCCCGACATCCGCGAGCTCAAGCCGCGGATCACCGTGTTCGGGACCGGCGGTGCCGGCGGCAACGCCGTCAACAACATGATCGCGAGCGGCCTGCAAGGCGTCGACTTCGTCGTCGCCAATACCGACGCGCAGGCGCTCACGATGTCCAAGGCCGAGCGCATCATCCAGATGGGCGTGCAGGTCACCGAAGGTCTCGGCGCGGGCTCGCAGCCCGAGGTCGGACGGGCGGCGGCCGAGGAGGTGCTCGACGAGATCCGCGACCATCTCCAGGGCGCCCACATGGTGTTCGTGACCGCCGGCATGGGCGGCGGCACCGGCACCGGCGCGGCTCCGGTCGTGGCGCGTTGCGCCAAGGAGGCCGGCATCCTCACGGTCGGCGTCGTCACCAAGCCGTTCCACTTCGAGGGCGTGCGCCGGATGCGCGTCGCCGAGAACGGCATCACCGAGCTGCACAAGGTGGTCGATACTCTCCTTATCATCCCGAACCAGAACCTGTTCCGGGTGGCGAACGAGAAGACCACCTTCGCCGACGCCTTCGCGATGGCCGACCAGGTGCTCTATTCGGGCGTCGCCTGCATCACCGACCTGATGGTGAAGGAGGGCCTGATCAATCTCGACTTCGCCGACGTTCGTGCCGTGATGCGTGAGATGGGCAAGGCGATGATGGGGACCGGCGAAGCGTCCGGCGAGAAGCGCGCGCTGTCCGCCGCCGAGGCCGCGATCGCCAACCCGCTGATCGACGACGCCTCGATGAAGGGGGCGAAGGGCCTGCTGATCTCGATCACCGGCGGCAAGGACCTCACCCTCTACGAGGTCGACGAGGCGGCGACCCGTATCCGCGAAGAAGTCGACCAGGACGCCAACATCATCGTGGGCGCGACCTTCGACGAGACGCTCGAGGGCATCATCCGGGTGTCGGTGGTGGCGACCGGCATCGACCAGGCGCTGTCGCAGCAGCGCGCGGCAGCGGCGCCCGAGGCCCGCATCGCCGAGCTCACGCAGAAGCTGCGCTCCGACCAGCAACGCGCCGAGCGTCTCGAGCGCGGCGAGACGCGCATGGTCCCGCTCGCAACGCCGACCATCCCCGCGAGCCCGCCGGCGTCCATGCCGGAGGCGATCGAGAACGCCGCGAAGGCGGCGGTGGCGGCGGCGCTGCTGCCGATGGGCGGGCACGAGGAGGTCACTATCCGTCCGATCCAGCCGAAGCCCTCGCTGTTTCCGGAGACCGCACCGCCGCCGGTGGGCGAAGCGCCGGCGCCGCGGAATTTCATCCCGCCGCCGCCGGAGCGGCCCGCCAATCGCACGCCGCGCATGCCGCGCATCGACGAATTCCCGCTTCCCGGGCAGAACGAGCTGCGGGCGAAGCGCGGCGAAGGGATCGACAACGAGCAGCCGGAGAAGCGCAGAGGAGGTCTGCTGCGGCGGCTCGCCGCCGTCGGCCTCGGCCGCCGCGACGACGACGAGCCGGAGAAAATGCCGAGCAACGTCCGCCCGGTCCGCCCGGCGCCGCGACCGGCCGACCGTGCTCCGCCCGCACTCGACCGTGCGCCGCCGCCGCCGCGTCCGACCGCCCGGCCGCCGGAGCCGCGGGGTCCGGAGCCGGTGTCCGAATACGCCAGGCGCCCGACTCACCAGGGGCTCGATCCACATGGGCGACCGGCGCCTGTGCATAATAGCGTGGAGGACGATCAGCTCGACATCCCGGCGTTCCTGCGCCGGCAGGCGAACTGACCGCACCCCAGCGTCCAAGCAAGCGGTCCCGGCGCGAACCGCCGGGACCCGCGCCGGGGCACCGGCGCGCCCTCCGCGCTACTATCTAACCATTTGAACAAAAATAGATAATTGCTGACGCCTTGGCCCCCAACGGAGCCCTCCCGACACCTCGCAGGCGGCGAGTGGTCGACCCCGAAGGCTGCTCGACGCAGCCGATTCGCGCCCCGCGGACGGCGGGATTGCGGCCGCTTGATGGTAACAGTCGGTAAAAAAGCGTGAGTTGGACTTCCCCGCAACCGTCGCTAAGCTTCCCACGTCAAAGGGGTTTTTGTCGGGGGACAGCGCGGCCGAATCCTTGCCCGCCAGTGTTGGTCAGCCTAATCGATGGCAAGAATGCGACCGCCGACGTCGCCCAGGTGATCAGCCTCGCCGCCGCATCGCGGCAGGATAGTCTGTGGGACGGGAATGAAAGCCGGTAGGCAAGCCACGCTTCGCGATCATACCGCATTGTTCGGTGTGGGCGTCCATTCCGGATTGCCCGTTACGCTCGCCCTCCATCCGGCCGACGCGGGTAGCGGACTACGGTTCATCCGCACGGGTGCCGACGGCCGACACGATCGCGAGATCCCGGCCGATATGGAGGCGGTCACCGCCACCGAATTCGCCACCGTGCTGGGGGACGAGTCCGGCCCGCTGGTGTCCACGGCGGAGCACGTTCTGGCGGCGCTGTCCGGCCTCGGCATCGACAATGCGGTGGTCGAGATCGACGGTCCCGAAGCGCCGATCATGGACGGCAGCGCGGCACCGTTCGTGGCGGCGATCGATCTCGTCGGCATCGAGGCGCTCGACCAGCCGCGCCGCTATATCCGGGTGCTCAAGCCGGTGCGGGTCGCGATGGGCGACGCCTACGGCGAGATCGGGCCCAATCCGCGCGGCTTCCGCATCGAGGCCGAGGTCGAATACGACCATCCGCTGATCGGCAACCAAGCATTTGTCATCGACATCAAGCCGGACAGCTTCCGCCGCGAGATCGCGCGCGCGCGCACCTTCGGCTTCATGCGCGATGTGGCGTCGCTGTGGAACGCCGGCTACGCGCTCGGCGCCTCGCTGGAGAACACGCTCGTCGTCAGCGAAAACCGCATTCTCAACCCGGAAGGCATGCGCTTCCCCGACGAGTTCGTCCGCCACAAAGTGCTCGACGCGGTCGGCGATCTGGCGCTGGCCGGAGGGCCCTTGCTGGGCACGTACCGCTCCGTGCGCGGCGGCCACAAGCTCAATCACGCAGTGCTGTGCGCGCTGATGTCCGATGCCGCCGCCTGGACCTGGGTCGACGCGGATACCTTGCGCGCCCCGGCCCGCGGCCATGCCGATGTGGCGGTCGGGCGGGTCGCCCCGGCTTTCGGGCCGGATATCTCCTGATTCAGCGCTAGGGTTGGTTCCGCCTGCCACATTCCGGGCGGAATGTCCGCCTATTTTGCCAACCGGAGCCGCGAGTTACCGGATTGATCGGCCGGCGCGGCGGCCGGTTGAACCTCGCACGGGGACGGGATTCATCCGATCCATGGTTGGGCGTTCACACACGATGAATGGCCTTGCGCCGTTGCGACGCGTGCTGCGTCTGGTGGCGTGCGCGCTAGTCGTGGCGTTGCTGGCCGGCTGCAGCCTGTTCGACACCGACAAGGTCGTTCCCGACGAGCCGGCCGACAAGCTCTACAACGAGGGTCTCTACCTCCTCAATCAGAAGAAGGACCCCAAGGAGGCGGCCAAGAAGTTCGAGGAGGTCGACCGCCAGCACCCCTATTCCGACTGGGCGCGCAAGTCGCTGATCATGTCGGCCTACGCCTATTACGAGGCCGGCGCCTACGAGGAGTCGATCACCGCAGCACGGCGCTACATCACCTTGCACCCGGGCAGTCCCGACGCGGCCTATGCGTACTTCCTGATCGGGTCGTCCAATTTCGACCAGATTGCCGAGGTGTCGCGTGACCAGGAGCGCACCGAAAAGGCGGTAGCGAGCCTGGAAGAAGTCGTCCGCAAATATCCCAATACCGAGTATGCGGTCGCCGCCAAGCGCAAGGTCGAGATCGCGCGCGACCAGCTCGCCGGCAAGGAGATGGAAATCGGCCGCTGGTACATGAACAAGAAGGACTACACTGGCGCGATCAACCGCTTCAAGGTGGTGGTGACCCGCTATCAGACCACGCGCCATGTCGAGGAAGCGCTGCTGCGGCTCACCGAGGCCTACATGACGCTCGGCATTGTCGATGAGGCGCAGACCTCCGCTGCCGTGCTCGGTCACAACTTCCCCGACAGCCGCTGGTACAAGGACGCCTACAATCTGGTGCAGTCGAAGGGCTTGCAGCCCCAGGAGAATAGGGGTTCCTGGATCAGCCGGGCGTTCCGGTTCGGATAGGCCGACAGCAGACGTAGCTTACACACACCGTCAATGGCCGGCCTTGTGCCGGCCATTGACGTCTTTGATGATAGCGAATCTGCAAAGCGTGCTCGGAACAAGCGTCCGGGCCTGACGAAACGCAATTGGGAACACGCATGCTGGCTCGGCTCTCGATCCGCGACATCGTCCTGATCGACCGGCTCGATATCGACTTCACGTCGGGTCTCTCGGTGCTGACCGGCGAGACCGGCGCCGGCAAGTCGATCCTGCTCGATGCCTTCGCGCTGGCGCTGGGCGCGCGCGGCGACGTCGCGCTGGTGCGCCAGGGCGCCGAGCAGGGGCAGGTGACCGCCGCCTTCGAGCTGCCGGTCTCCCACCCGGCGCGGGCGCTGATGGCGGCCGACGACATCCCGGCCGAGGACGAGCTGATCCTGCGCCGGGTGCAGTTCGCCGACGGCCGCACGCGCGCCTTCGTCAACGACCAGCCGGTGAGCGTGCAGGCGTTGAAGCTCATCGGCGCGGCGCTGGTCGAGATCCACGGCCAACACGACGAGCGCGCGCTGGTCGATGCCGCGAGCCACCGCCGGCTGCTCGACGCGTTCGGCGCGCTCGAACGCGAGGCCGAGGAGGTGGAACGCCTTTGGGACGCACGCCGCGCGCGCGAGGCGGAAGCGGCGGCGCTCCGGGCCGAGGTCGAGCGGGCGCAACGCGAGGCCGACTGGCTGCGCCATGCGGTCGAGGAGCTCGAGCGTCTCGCTCCCGAGCCGTCGGAGGAGACCGCGCTCGCCGAGCGGCGCACCGCCATGATGGCGGCCGAGAAGGTGGCGGGCGACCTGCGCGACGCCCACGAGGCGGTGGCGGGGGCGCAGTCGCCGGCGCCGGCGCTGTCGGCCGCGCTGCGCCGGCTCGAGCGCCGCTCCGCCCAGGCGCCGGCCCTGATCGAGCCGGCGGTGCGGTCGCTCGACGCCGCGCTCACCGCGATCGAGGACGCGCGCGCGCATCTCGACGCCGCGCTGCGGGCGGCCGACCACGATCCGCGCGAGCTCGAAAAAATCGAGGAGCGGCTGTTCGCGTTGCGCGCCGCCGCGCGCAAATACAACATGCCGGTCGACCAGCTCAAGGCGCTGGCCGCCCGCTACGCCGCCGATCTCGGCCTCATCGATGCCGGCGCCGAGCGGCTCGCCGTGCTGGAAGGTTTGGCGAGCGAGGCCCGTGAGGCCTACCGCATCGCCGCCGCCGCGCTCTCCGAAGCCCGCGGCAAGGCCGCCGAAAAGCTCGACCAGGCGGTCAATGCCGAATTGAAGCCGTTGAAGCTCGAACGGGCGAAATTCTCGACCGAGATCGTCACCGAGCCGGAGGCGCCCGGCCCGCACGGCATCAACCGCATCGAGTTCTGGGTGCGGACCAATCCCGGCACCCGGCCGGGCCCGCTGATGAAGGTGGCGTCCGGCGGCGAGCTGGCCCGCTTCCTGCTGGCGCTCAAGGTGGTGCTGGCCGACCGCGGTTCGGCGCCGACGCTGGTGTTCGACGAGATCGACACCGGCGTCGGCGGCGCGGTGGCCGACGCCATCGGCGTGCGGCTCGCGCGGCTGTCGCGCCGGGCCCAGGTCATGGCGGTCACCCACGCGCCGCAGGTCGCGGCCCGCGCCGACCGCCACTATCTCATCAGCAAGAGCCCGCTCGACAAGGGCAAGCGCGTCGCCACCCGGGTGGCCGAGGTCGCCGCCGACAAGCGCCGCGAGGAGATCGCGCGCATGCTCGCCGGCGCCGAGATCACCGCCGAGGCGCGCGCCGCCGCCGAGCGCCTGATCAAGGCGGCGGGGTAGGGGGCCCCGACAGGCAGATGCGCAGGGGCTATTCTTGCGGTATTGTTGTAGGGGTTCAGGGGTCAGCCGGTAATGAAGATTCTTGTGATCGACGATCACGTCTTGATTCGTCAAGCAATGCAGGGCGTGCTCAAGAAACTAAGGCGCGATGCCGTCGTGCTCGACGCGCAGAATTGGAAACAGGCGACGCAGGTCATCGCGGACCATCCGGACATCAGCCTTATCCTTCTTGACTTGACCCTGCCCGATCGCGACGGCTTCTCGGTTCTCGCGGAATTGCGCGAACGGTATCCAACGATTTCGATCGTGGTGCTATCGGCTGTGCAAGACCCTGACAATGTCATGAAGGCGCTCGATCTTGGCGCGCTCGGTTACATCCCAAAATCCGCCCAGGGCGACGTGATACTCAATGCCCTTCGTTTGGTAATTTCGGGGGGCATTTATGTCCCCCCGGAAATTCTCGCGCGCGAGGAGCGGTCGCATGTTACGCCGAGGCAACCCGCCGGCGATCGATCTCAGGTTTCGCCCGCAGATTTCGGCCTGACCGATCGCCAGCTGGAGGTGCTCGCGCTCATGATGCAGGGCAAAAACAACAAGACGATCTGCAGAATGCTCGATCTGGCCGAGCCCACGGTGAAAAATCACGTCACCGCCATTCTCAAGGCATTGAAGGTCAGCAATCGTACGGAGGCGGTGGTCGCCGTCAACCAGTTGGGGTGGAAGCTTCCCACAGTCGCCAAGCCGTGAAATCTGTTGTCTATTTGGGAATACCGCCGCTCAGGTCCCTCATGCTGCCTTAGTGAACGTGGGCGACCTGCCGCTTCTTTAATACCTGCGTGAGCGTGGCGCGTAACGCCAGCGGGTCCACCGGCTTATGCAGCAGAGGGTAGCCCTTCGAGCGGGCTTCGCGCAGCGGCCCGGGGTTGGTATCGCCGCTCATCAGGAACGCAGGAATCGGAGCCGACAGCACACTGCGCATCCGCATGATCGCCTCGATGCCGGTCTTGCCACCGCACAAATGATAGTCCGAAATGATCAGGTCTGGCGGCTGATCGTATTCGGCCAACCCGGCAAGCGCGGCGCTGTCGGTGCTTGCGGTAACAACACTGCAGCCCCAACTTCGGATCAGCCCGCCCATCCCCTCCAGAACAAGCGGATCGTCATCGATGACGACGACGAGCTTGCCGTTGGACGCATCGAATCGGGTTCGGCCCGAAACCGGCGCTTTGACGATCTCGGCAGGGGCGCGAACCATCGGTACCGCGACCGAGAAGCAGGAGCCCTTGTCCAAGGTGGAATTCACTTCAACCGGGTGGCTAAGGAGCCGACCCAAACGGTCGACGATGGCAAGGCCGAGGCCGAGACCGCCACGTTGATCGCGATCGGATTTGCGGAGCCGGTAGAACTCGCCAAAAATGTGCTGCCGCTGGTCCTGCGGAATCCCAGCCCCTGTGTCCCATACCTCGATTCGCAAC
>WNGB01016982.1_pt1 | contig 17064 bp, 19 predicted proteins | sample 5400681 | NCBI WGS metagenome assembly WNGB01 (sample SAMN13153367, study PRJNA577476) | soil metagenome | isolation source: 115 cm soil or saprolite under grassland replicate 2 | place: USA:California | collected 2016-06-15 | reverse complement strand
CGCCCGGGTCGACCACTCGGGAACGCAGCTGTGCGGCGGCCAGCGCGTCGTCCACACCGACTTCGGCATCGCCTCGACCACCGAAGACGGCGCCGGAACCGCCACGGGCGGCATCGTCGGGAGTCCGGCGTACATGGCGCCCGAGCAGGTCCACGGCGACAAGGTGGAGCCGGCGTCCGACCTGTACTCGCTCGGCGCGACCCTGTATGCCGCGGTCGAGGGGCGATCGCCCTTCGGCAGGGGCGGCAGGGCTGCCACGCTGGACGCCGTCGTCACCGACCCACCGGCGCCGTTGCTGCGCGCCGGGCCCATCGGACCGGTCATCGAGGGCCTGCTGGCCAAGGACCCGACACGGCGGTTGGGTCCCGACCAGGCGCGGGGCGCGCTCCGGGCGATCCAGGGCAGCGAGCGCCGCCGTCCCTGGTCGATTGCCGCTAGCGGGTAGGCCAGGATGCCGGCTGGCCGGAGGCGAGATTGGGGGCTCGCCGCGACGACAGCAGGCCGCCGGTGCGCGATCGTCGGTATCTAAGGTCGGTTCGGCCACGGAGGAGGAACGCAGATGCGCGTCTGGAATGGCAGCAGGCTCGGAGGGCCGCGGCGCCCGCTGGTGGCGCTGGTGGCGCTGGCAGCGGCGGCGGTGTTGGCGGCCGGGTGTGGCAGCAACGACTCGGGTTCGGGAGGATCGGGTTCGCAGGGGACGAGTTCGGGGGGATACAGCTACGGCGGTGGTGCCACCGCCACCACCGGCAGCGGACCGTCCGGGGTGGCCACGGTCACGGCCGCCAGCAGCAGCCTGGGGATGATCCTGGTGGACGGCAGCGGGCGGACGCTGTACCTGTTCCAGAAGGACCAGCCGGACCGGTCGGCCTGCAGCGGCGCCTGCGTGGCGGCCTGGCCGGTGGACCCCAGCAGCGGCACCCCGAAGGCGGGCAGCGGCGTCAAGGCCTCGCTGCTCGGCACGATCCAGCGCGGTGACAACACCACCCAGGTCACCTACAACGGCCACCCGCTGTACTACTACGCCGGCGACAGCCAAGCCGGACAGCACAACGGCCAGGGCGTGGACGCCTTCGGCGCCAAGTGGTACGTCGTGACCCCAGCCGGCGAGGCGGTCCCAGGTGCTTGATGCTGCGCGATCCCCGATCGCGTCGTTGGCCCTGCGGGTCGGCACGGCCGCCGCGCTCGACTGGCAGAACGCGCCGGCCTACGACGGCGTGGCGGCCACCTTGAGCCAAGGGGAGCTGTTCCGGGCGGAGGCGGTCGTGGCGGTGGTCGTCGGGCTGTGGGTGCTGGTGCGACCGCAGCGTGGCGGCTGGGTCGCCGCGGCGCTGGTCGGCGCGAGCGCGCTGGCCGCGGTGCTGCTGTACCGGTACGTCGATGTCGGGGCGCTTGGCCCGTTGCCGGACATGTACGAGAGCACCTGGCAGGTGCCGGGCAAGCTCCTGTCGGCGTACGCCGAGGGCGCCGCCGTCGTGCTGGCGGGACTGGGTCTGCTCATCCACCGCACCATGAGGCAGTAGCGCCGTGCACGCGGCGCCAGCTGGGCTGGCCGACCGGAGGAGCCGCAGGAGCCAGCTGGTCACTCCCGGTGGAGCTGGACCCGGCCGCCGGAGAGCCGGACGCGGACGACGTAGCCACCGGACCGTGGGGCGTCGGTGGTGCGCCATACCTCGCCCTGCTTGACCAGGCCCTGGTCGCCGAAGTTGTCGACGCTGACGCCGTCGACCCGGAGCTCGCACGCGGCCGTTCTCGGCAGGTAGAGGTCGACCAGCCCGGAGGACACCTGCAGGTCGACCGGGACCTCGGCGGCGGGTTCGCCCAGCCGGACCGCCACCCGCGAAACGCCTGCCTCGACCCGGACGCCGCGGACGTCCAGCTGGCGCAGGTTGAGGTCGGCGGTGATGGTTCCCGCCTCGACCTCGACCCGCCAGGCCAGGCCGGTGGTGAGCCGCACCGCCCAGTCGCTGCCCCGGTTGCGGGCCAGCAGCCCGTGCTGGACCGGCGCGCGCAGGTCGAGCACGGCAAGCTTGCCGTCGGTGGTGACCTGGTGGCTCGGCTGGCCCTGGCCGCGCAGCTCGGCGGTGTACAACCCGGATGCCGCCGGGTCGATCCGGAGCTGGCCGCCGCCGAGGGTGGCGCGCAGCAGCGCCTGGGTCGCGCCGGCGGGGACCGGGGCGCTCGGTCGGGCGATCACGGCCGGGTTGGGCGAAGTCAGCGACAGGGCGATCGGCCCGACCACGGCGACCACCAGCACGACCGCGCCGACCGACCGCAGCGACGCCCTGCCCACCCCACGCCCGACCCGCTCGAGGCCGATGCCGACCAGCGCGAGGGGCACCGCGATCAGGACCGTCTGGACGATCGAGGTGACCCGTGTGGCCAGGGCGAGCACGGTGACGGTGAGGCCGGCCGCCAGCACCACCACGCCGGTCCAGTAGGCCCCTGGCCGCGGCTGGGCGGACCAGCGCTCGTCGGGCTCGTAGTAGGGCAGCGGCTCGCCGGCGGGTTGGGCCGGCTGGGCGACGGTCCGGCCGTATGGCCCGTCGGGGTCGTGGATCCCGCTTGTCACCTCGCCCTCCCGGTCGGCCTGTAGGGGCCCCCGAGTATCCGCCCTCAGCGGCCCAACGGTGAAATCGAGCGTTACTCGAACATTCCCGTGAGCCGGTCGGTCAGGCCGGCGGCGGTCCGGCGGGCCTCCTCGAGGCTGCCGACCCGGGCCGCAAGCTGGTCGCGCAGCGTCCCGGAGGCCAGCCCGCGGAGGTTGAACGCCACCGTGGAGACGCCGCCCTCCAGGCCCGCCCGCAGCAGGTGGGCGGCGACCAGCTGGTCACTGGCCGTGCGGACCAGCCCGACCCCCGCCAGCTCGGCGGCGAGGGCGAGCCCCTCGGCGGCCAGCTCGGCGGTGACCAGGGGCACCTCGGTGGCGTCGACCCTTGCCGCCTCCGCCGCCCTGGCGGCGCCTGGGTCGCCGGCGGTCGCCCGCGCCGCCCGGACCGTCGCCACCATCCGCTCGTAGACGCCGGCGTCGGTCCGCTCCTGCTCGACCAGGGCGGCGCGCAGCCGATCGGCCTCCCCGGCCAGCCACTGCAGGCGCTCGGCGTCGGCCCGCTCGGCCTTGCGCGCGCCGATCCGGGCCACCATCGTGAGCAGGGCGCAGCCGAGCGCCCCCGCCATCGCCGACGCGCTGCCGCCACCCGGCGTGACCGTTGGGGCGGCGTAAGCGTCGAGCCAGGCGTGCTCGCCGAGGCGTGGTCCTCGGCTCACTGGCGGACCCCTGCCGGAGGGGTCCGGGGAACGTGCCCCGGTCGGTCGCGGAGGGCCTGTGCCAGCCGCTCCTCGAGCAGCAGGTCGGGGCTGAAAGCTTCCAGCTTCAGCTCGGCCGGGTCGACGCCCGCCAGCGCGGCCGCCGGCACCAGGCCGACGATCTCCGAGCGGACCACCTGGGCGCCGGCCGCCTCGGCCATGGCGGCAACGGCCGCGTAGGCGGTGGCCGGCGGGGTCACCCGGAAGTCGAGCAGGTTCATCGACACCTGCGCCAGCCCCCGCGCCGGCAGGGCGACGCCCATCGCGCGGACCGCCGGCAGGCCGCCGTCCCGCTCCCGCACCGCCGCAGCGATCCGCCTGGCCAGCTCGACGCCGCCGCCGGCCAGGTCGACGTTGTAGGCGACCAGCGGACCCCTGGCGCCGACCGCGGTCGCTCCGGCGGTCGGGTGCAGGCCGGGACCGCCGAGGTCCGGCGCCGACCCGCCAGCCGGCGCCTGGCGGAGCGCCTCGAACCCCCTGCCGCGGACGGCGGGTAGCGCGGCCCGCTCGGGGACGCGGGCGGCGGCACCGTACAGGTAGACGGGGACGCCGGCCTCCTCGGCGATGCGCCTGCCCGCCCGGACCGCAAGGGCGGCGCAGTCGAGGTCGGGGTCTCCCCCGCCGCGGAGCACGCTGGCGCCGCCGAGGGGAACGAACGGCAGCACGTCGAGCGCGCCCATGCGCGGGTGGACACCCCGGTGCCTGGTCAGGTCGATCAGCCGGGCGCAGGCCAGCGCGCCGGCCACGGCCGCCTCGACCAGGGCCGGACCGGGCCCGGCCAGGGTGACCACCGAACGATGGTGGTCGGGGTCGGAGGAGCGGTCGAGCACCAGCACCTCCGGGCCGGCCCCGGCGAACGCGGCGACCAGCTCGTCGACCACCTCGGCCCGGCGCCCCTCCGAGAGGTTGGGCACGCACTCCACCAGCCGGTCGGCGTCCATCAGCCGGGGCTCCCTTCGGCTCCATGAGCCCTCCGGACCCCCCAATCGACCGGGGGGCTACCGCCTTCGGCTCCATGAGCCCCCCGGACCCCCCGGTCGACGGCGCCGTCGCGGGCGATCACGGTTCCGTCCTTGACGACCAGGGCGGCCAGGTTCACCCCCAGGTGGTAGACCAGGTCGAGGTAGCTGCGGCCGGCCAGCACGACCAGGTCGCAGGCGGAGCCGGGGGCCAGCCGGCCGGCCCGCCCGGCCCGGCCGACCGCCCTGGCGGCGCCGTCGGTGGCGGCCAGCACCGCCTCCTCCGGGGTGAGGCCGCCGTGCACGCAGGCCAGCGCGACCACCAGCTGCATCGACTCGCAGTAGCAGGTGCCCGGGTTGCAGTCGGTCCCAAGCGCCATGGTGACGCCGGCGTCGCGGAGCACCTGCACGGGCGCGGCCCGGCCGGTTCGCAGCAGGAAGCTGGTGCCTGGCAGCAGCACGGCGACGGTGCCGGCCGCGGCCAGCGCCTTGGCCTCCTGCTCGTCGAGGTGCAGCAGGTGGTCGGCGGAGACGCAGCCGAGCTCGGCGGCGAGCGCGGCCCCGCCGGTCGAGCCGAGCTCGTTGGCATGGAGCTTCAGCCGCAGGCCATGGCGGCGCCCGGCCTCCAGCACCCGGCGGGACTCCGCAACGGTCAGCGCACCGCGGTCGCAGAAGGCGTCGACGAACTCGGCCAGCGGCGCGCAGACCGGCAGCATGTCGCGTTCCAGCAGGTCGAGGTAGGCGGCCCTGGCGCCGCTGAACTCGGCCGGGACCAGGTGGGCGCCGAGGAAGGTGGGGACCACCTCGACCGGGGAGCTGGCGGCGAGCGAGGCGAGCACCTCCAGCGAGCGGCGCTCGTCGTCGACGGTGAGGCCGTAGCCCGACTTGGCCTCAAGGGTGGTGGTGCCGTGCCTGGCCGCCTCGGCCAGCCGCCGCCCGGCCGCCGCCTCCAGCTCGGCGTCGCTCGCCGCCCTGGTCGCACGGACCGTGCGGTGGATGCCGCCCCCAGCGGCCAGCGCCTCCTCGTAGCCGACGCCGCGCAGGCGGGCGGCGAACTCGTCGGCGCGGTCGCCGGCGAACACCAGGTGGGTGTGGGCGTCGACGAAGCCGGGGAGGACCGCCTGGCCGGCGGCGTCCAGCCTGGTGGCGTCCTCGGCGAGGGTCAGGTCGGGCAGCCCCGCCTGCGGGCCGGCGTACACCACCGTGCCGGCGGCCGCGGCCACCGCGGCCCGCTCGACCAGCCCGAGCGGCCCCTCGCCAAGGGCCGGGTCGGCGGTGACCAGCTGCCCGACCCCGGTGAGCAGGAAGTCCACCCTCACGAGGAGACTCCCGGGAGGTCCATTCCCCGCTCGCGGGCGACCGTCAGCGCCTGCTCGTAGCCGGCGTCGGCGTGGCGCATGACCCCGGTGCCGGGGTCGTTGGTGAGGACCAGCTCGACCCGGCGCTCGCCCTCGTCGCTGCCGTCGGCGACCACCACCACCCCGGCGTGGATGGAGCGGCCGATCCCCACCCCGCCGCCGTGGTGGACGCTCACCCAGCTGGCGCCCGAGGCGGTGTTGAGCAGGGCGTTCAGGACCGGCCAGTCGGCGATCGCGTCCGAGCCGTCGGCCATCGCCTCGGTCTCCCGGTAGGGGCTGGCCACCGAGCCGGCGTCCAGGTGATCGCGGCCGATCACGATCGGCGCCTGCAGCTCCCCCGTCCGGACCAGCTGGTTGAAGGCGAGCCCGGCCTGGTGGCGCTCGCCGTAGCCGAGCCAGCAGATGCGGGCGGGCAGCCCCTGGAACCGGACCCGCTCTGCGGCCATCCGCAGCCAGCGGACCAGGTGCTCGTCGTCGCCGAACAGCTCAAGCACCGCCCGGTCGGTGCGGGCGATGTCGGCCGGGTCGCCGGAGAGGGCGGCCCAGCGGAACGGCCCCTTGCCCTGGCAGAACAGCGGCCGGATGTAGGCGGGCACGAATCCAGGGTAGGCGAAGGCGTCGGCGAAGCCGGCCGCGCGGGCCTCGCCGCGCAGGTTGTTGCCGTAGTCGAACACCTCCGCGCCGGCCCGCTGGAAGCCGACCATCGCCTGGCAGTGGCGGGCGATCGACTCGCGGGCCTGCTTGACGTAGCCGGCCGGGTCGGCGTCGCGGGCGGCCGGCGCCTCCGCCGGGTCGATGCCACTCGGCAGGTAGCCGCCGAGCGGGTCGTGGGCCGAGGTCTGGTCGGTGACCACGTCCGGGTGGAAGCCAGCGGCCAGCAGCTCGGGGAACACGTCGGCGGCGTTGCCGACCAGCCCGATCGAGACCGCCCGGCCCTCCGCGGCCGCCGCCTCCGCCCGCTCGACGGCCTCCCGCAGGTCGCCGGCCTGCTCGTCCAGGTAGCCGCCGTGCAGCCGGCGGGCCAGCCGCCCCTGGTCGACCTCGACGCAGAGGGCCACGCCCTCGTTCATCGTCACCGCCAGCGGCTGCGCCCCGCCCATGCCGCCGAGCCCGGCGGTGAGCACGACCTTGCCGCGGAGGCTGGGCCAGCCGTTGGCCGCAGCCAAGGCCGCGAACGTCTCGTAGGTTCCCTGCAGGATGCCCTGGGTGCCGATGTAGATCCAGGAGCCGGCGGTCATCTGCCCGTACATGGTCAGGCCGGCCGCCTCCAGCTCCCGGAAGCGCTCCCAGGTGGCCCACTCCGGCACCAGCAGCGAGTTGGCCAGCAGCACCCTCGGCGCGAACGTGTGGGTGCGGAACACCCCGACCGGTTTGCCCGACTGCACCAGCAGGGTCTGGTCGTCCTTCAGCCGCCGCAGGGTGGCCACGATCCGGTCGAACGCCTGCCAGTCGCGCGCCGCCCGCCCGGTGCCGCCGTAGACGACCAGGTCGTCGGGCCGCTCGGCGACCTCCGGGTCGAGGTTGTTGCACAGCATGCGCAGGGCGGCCTCCTGCTGCCAGCCGAGGCAGGACAGCTCAACGCCGCGGGGGGCGCGGACCGGCCGCGCACCTTCCATCGCCATCGCGAATCCGCTCCTTCCCGCTAGGTCAGCTTTCCGACCACCCCTTCGGCGGCGGCGACCAGCACCCCGTCGGCCACCTGCCGCTCGACCGTGGCCAGGTCGGGGGCGAGGTAGCGGTCGACCTCCAGCGCCGGCACCTCCCGGCGGAGGCGGTCGAGGGCGGCGGCCACGGCGGCGCCCGGCCGCAACGGCGCCCGGAGGTCGATCGCCTCGGCGGCGCACAGGGCCTCGATGGCCAGGGTGCGCCGCGCGTTGGCGAGTACCCGCCGCAGCTTCAGCCCGGCGGTCCAGCCCATCGAGACGTGGTCCTCCTGGTTGCCAGAGGTCGGGATCGAGTCCACCGAGGCCGGATGGGCCAGCACCTTGCACTCGCTGACCAGCGCGGCGGCGGTGTACTGGACGAGCATCAGGCCGGAGTTGAGGCCAGGGTCGCGAGCCAGGAACGCCGGCAGGTCGTGGTTGAGGGCAGGGTCGAGCAGCCGGTCGACCCGGCGCTCGGAGATGTCGGCCAGCTCCGCCAGGGCGACCGCCAGGAAGTCGAGCGCGAACGCCAGCGGCTCGCCGTGGAAGTTGCCGACCGACACCACCTCGTCGCTGTCGGCGAACACCACCGGGTTGTCGGTCACCGAGCCGAGCTCGCGCTCCACCACCTGGCGGGCGAAGGCGATCACGTCGCGGCAGGCCCCGTGGACCTGCGGCGCGCAGCGTAGCGAGTAGGCGTCCTGGATGGCGTGGTCGGAATGGCGGTGGCTGGCGAGGATCGGCGAGCCGGCGAGCAGCTCTCGCAGGTTGCGGGCGCTGGCCACCTGGCCCGGGTGGGGCCGCAGCTCGTGCAGCCGGGCCTGGAAGGGTCGGTCGGTGCCGAGCAGCCCCTCGATCGACATCGCGCAGGCCAGGTCGGCCATGGCGGCCAGCTCCTCGGCGTCGGCCACCGCCAGGCAGGCCAGCGCCAGCATGCCCTCGGTGCCGTTGACCAGCGACAAGCCTTCCTTGTAGGACAGGCGCAGCGGCTCGAGCCCGGCCAGGCGGAGCCCCTCGGCGGCCGGCAGCCGCCGCCCGCCGACCTCGACCTCGCCGACCCCGAGCAGCGGCAGCGCCAGGTGGGCGAGCTGGGCGAGGTCGCCCGAGGCGCCCACCGAGCCGTGCTCGGGGATCACCGGGGTCACCCCGGCCGCCAGCAGCGCCAGCAGCGCCTCCACCACCATCGGCCGCGCGCCGGAATGCCCCTGGGTCATGGTCCTTGCCCGCAGCAGCTGCATGGCCCTGACCACCTCGACCGCGAGCGGCTCGCCGATGCCGGTGGCGTGCGACAGGACGATCCGGCGCTGCAGCTCCTCCAGGTCGTGCGCTGGCACCGCGGTGTTGGCCAGCAGCCCGAACCCGGTCGAGACCCCGTAGACCCGCCTGCCCTGGGCGACCGCCCGTTCGACCACCTCGCGGGCGGCGGCCATGCGCTTGCGGCCCTCCTCGGCCAGCTGGACCGGCACCCGGTCGCGGGCGACCGCCACCACCTCGGCGACGCGCAGCGGTCCGCCCGTCAGGGCCACCCGATCGAGGCTCGCGCGCTCCTCGCCAAGCCGTGTCATGGGCGCATGGTAGGGCGGTGCCGCCGCCGCGTCACGTGACCGCGCACCTCTCGGTGTGATTGAAGCCGTCGATCGCTGGGAACCTGGGAATCAGTCGGGCCACGGTTGCATTGCCTAGGTAGGCTGAAGATACGGCACCTAGCCAACCCTCGATACGAGATCGGTATGCGGAATCTGGCCTCCAAGGGATGCAAGATCCTCTGAGTTGGGCCATGCTGGTGGTGCATCCCGGCGGCGACCGGGAGGAGCAAGGAGACGACGACATGGGCACCGACGACACGGGCACAAGCACCCCCACGCTGCAGCGCGAGGTCTGTGACAAGTGCGGATCGCGCATGGAGCTCGAGAGCTCGGCCTATGGCTTCGAGCGTTGGAAGTGCCCGAAGTGCCAGCAGATCGTCGGTATCGACCGCGACCCGGAGGTCGGCCACCGCTTCCAGATCGCCCGCGGGCAGCCGTGGAACTACTCGCCGGACGCGTTCAAGAACTGACCCCGACCTAGTACGGGGGTCCTACGGGGCCCTTCCTGGTTCCGGGCTCGCCGGCTCCGGAGCGGGCTCCTCCAGCTGGAGGGCGACCGGGTCGAGCCCGGCCCGCAGGAAGTCCAGCATGGCGGCCGCCCGACCGCAGGGCTTCTCCGCGATCACCTCGTGGCGGCCCACCCGGCAGCGCCAGCCCATGGCGGTCAGCGCGGCGACCTGCTCGGCGGCGCGGCGGCAGCGGTCGGCCAGCTGTTCCCCGAGCGTGCGCACGGCCGCGGCTCCCACGGCCGCGCCTTCGCCCAGCTCCCAGCCGGGCGCGAAGTACAGGTGAATCCGGCAGCGGACCAGGACGGCCTCCTTCAGCGCGAGCCGTCCGATGCTCCCGCGACGGCACGGCGCGCGGGTCCGGTCGTCCCCACCCCCCCTGCTACCATCCCTGCTGCCACCCACCCTGCCGCTCGAGGACAGCGCGTGCCCGAAACCGTCGTCCACCTGGTCCGCCACGGCCAGGTGGAGAACCCTGGCCGGGTGCTCTACGGCCGCCTACCAGGATTCTCGCTGTCGGCGCTGGGGCGGGCGCAGGCCGAGCTGCTCGGCCGCCACTTCGCCGCCGCCCCGCTCGGCGGGGTGGTCGCCAGCCCGCTGGAGCGGGCCCAGCAGACGGCCGCCCCGATCGCCGCCGCCCACGGCCTGCAGGTCCGCACCGACCTGCGCCTCACCGAGGCAAGCAGCATCTTCGAGGGTGTCGCCGGCAGCCTGGCCTGGTACATCCTGCGTCACCCGGGGATCTGGTGGCAGCTGCGCAGCCTGCGGACCCCGTCGTGGGGCGAACGGAACGTCGACCTGGTGGAACGGGTCCACGCCGCGGTGGACCAGGCCAGGCAGGAGTTCGCCGGCGGCCAGGTGGTGCTGGTGTCCCACCAGGCGCCGATCTGGGTGGCCCGGCTCGCCTTCGAGCACCGCCCCCTGACCAACTGGCCGGGTCGGCGGCGCTGCGCACTGGCCAGCGTGACCAGCCTGACCTTCGACGGCGACCGGCTCGGAGGCGTCGCCTACGCGGAGCCGGCCGCCGTCCAGGCGGCGCGCAGCAGCTCCCGGACCTCCTCGTCGGAGGTCTGGGGGAACGACCGGTAGGAGTAGCCGACGGCCCGGAACGGCCGCGGAGTCGACCAGCACGACCACCTTCCCCGCGAGGTCGGGCGCGGGCCGGTCGGCGCGGTAGCTGCGCTCGCGCCTGGCCAGCTCCAGCTCCTCGGCCTCGGCCACCCGGTCGATCACGGCGTCGTCGAGGCCGAGCCGGCTGGTGACCTCCTGGTTGCGGACACGCACCCCACCGCCGGCGATCGCCCCCATGGCCAGCTCCTCGTGGCCGGGAACGCCCAGCTTGCGGACGACGAACACGTCGAGCGGGGCCCGCAGGGCCCGCGCCACCCGCGCGCCGACGGGGACGCCGCCGCGGGGCAGGGCGAGCACCAGCAGGTCGGGACGGCCGGCCAGGTGGCTGAGCCGGGCGGCGAGCACGTCGCCGGCCTCGGCCCGGTCGCTGAACACCGTCCTGGTCATGCCGCCACCGGTCAGCGTGGCTCGTCGTCCTCGTCGATCGGCACCGGCATGGCCTGCTCGATGGCGTCGGCCTCTGGAACCTCGTCGGCGATCGCGGGCGGCTGCGGCCGGCCCGGGTCCGTCAGCGGTATCCGCTGCTCCAGGGCGTCGGCCTCTGGCACGGCATCCTCGCTCATCGGTTGGCGTCCTCCTTGCTCAGGAGCTTCCAGTTGGCGCTGCCCAGCACACCCCCTCCAGCTTGCGGCGCAGGTCGGGGGCCTGACATGACCTTCTTGGCGGCGGTCCGGCTCATCGCCCGGCCGGCCCCGTGGCAGGTGGGGTCGGGCAACTCGGGGTGGCCGGGACCGAGCGCCCTGGTCGCCCCTTGCGGTGCACACACAGGGTACGCCGCCGCCCGCCGACCTCGTGCTCGTCGAGCTGCTCGAACACCTCCTCCTGCGAGACGCCGGTGGCGCGGATGCCGATGTCGGCGGTGTGCGGGAGCAGCTCGAAGCCGGCCACGGGCGGCGGCATGGTGGTCAGTTCGGACCGAAGCCAAGGGGGTCGCGGTCGAACAGCCGCGACTCGATCGAGCGCAGGTTGGAGCGGGTGCAGGAGGCGCACAGGTAGGTCCAGCCGCGCACGCCGGTCTGGATCGTCCAGCCGGCGGGGAGCCCCGGGCCGCCGGTGTCGGCGATCACCGCGCAGTACTGGCACACCGGCGGGCGGGCGCCCCGCTCGCGCTCCTTCTGTCTGGCCATGCCCAGATTGTTACCCGCGCGCGGTGCGCTCGGCTACTCCTCCCCGGCCAGCAGGCCGAGCAGCTCGTCGCCGTACCGGTCCAGCTTGGACGGCCCGATCCCATCGACCGCCAGCAGCTCGCCGCGGCTGCGTGGCCGCCGCTCGGCCAGGGCGGCCAGGGTCCGGTCGTTGAAGACGACGTAGGCGGGCACCCGGTCGGCGTCGGCGCGGGCGCGCCGCCAGGCCCGCAGCCGCTCGGCCAGCGGGCCCTGCGCCCTGGCGCTGGCGCGGCCCACCCTGGTCATGCCGGAGGCCACCGCCCGCGGGCGGACCCTGGCGCCGCCGGGCGGGACCAGCTGGTCCAGGAAGCGGGAGGGGCGCCTTGGCTGCTCCCGGCCGGACGGGCCGGCCCGCCTGGCCGCCCAGGACAGCCACAGGTGCAGCCGCGCCCGGGTCAGGCCGACGTAGAGCAGGCGGCGCTCCTCGTTGACCTCGTCGGGGGTGCTGGCCTGCCGGATCGGCAGCAGGCCCTCCTCGATGGCGGGGAGCAGGACGGCGTCGAACTCCAGGCCCTTGGCCCGGTGGTAGGTGAGCAGGTTGACCCCGCCGCCGGTCCCTTCGGCCTCCTCGGCCGTCCGCCGGCCCACCTCGTCCAGGAAGGCGGCCAGCCCCGGGCCCTCCTCCGAGCCCTCCCCGGCCGCCTCCAGCCGCTCGGCGACGCCGAGCAGGGTCACCAGGCTGGCGTGGCGCTGGCGGGCCTCCTCGCCGTCCGGCTCCTCGTCGCGGCGGAAGCCGAACCGCTCGAACCAGATCGCCTCCAGGGCGTCGACCAGCCCGCCACCGGCGGCGCGGCCCGCGCGCGACCGCAGCACCCCGACGGCGCGCAGCACCTCGGTCCGCCGCCAGAACAGCTCGCCGCGGACCTGGTAGCGGATGCCGGCGGCGGCCAGCGCCTCCTCCAGCGGCGGGATCTGGGCGTTGGTGCGGACCAGCACGGCGACCTCGTCCGGGTCGACGCCCTGACCGGCCAGGCGGCCGACCTCGTCGACCAGCGCCTTGGCCTCGTGCTCGGCCGACTCGAAGGCGGCGACCGCCGGCTCCGGCCCCGCCCGGCGGGTGGCGGTCAGCCGCTTGCCTCCCGGCCGGTCGGGGACGCTGGCGAGCAGCCGGTTGGCCATCGCCAGCACCTGCGGGCTGGAGCGGTAGTTCTCCTCCAGACGGACCACCAGGGCGTCCGGCCAGCGCCGGGTGAAGCCGGTCAGGTACTCGGAGGTGGCGCCGGTGAAGGTGTAGATCGTCTGGTCCTCGTCGCCGACGACCGCCAGGTCGCGGCGGTCGCCCAGCCAGGCCTCCAGCAGCGCCTGCTGCAGCGGGTTGGTGTCCTGGTACTCGTCGACCGAGAACCAGCGGTACTGGCCGCGGAACTCCTCGGCGACGTCCTCGCGGGTCTCCAACGCCTCAAGCATGCGGACCAGCATGTCCTCGAAGTCGATCCGGCCGGCGCGCTCCTTGGCGCGCTCGTAGCGGCGGAAGACGCCGACGAACAGGTCGGCGGGCAGCGGCGGGGTACGGCCGGTCGCCTGGACCGCGGCCTGGTAGCTGGTCGGGTCGAGGCGGCGCGCCTTGGCCCATTCGAGCTCGTCGGCCAGGTCCTTGATGGCGGTGAACTTGTAGCCGCCAGGCAGGCTGCGCTGCAAGGGGGCGAGCAGGGGCGCCTTGGAGTCGAGCACCTCAGGCAGCCGGGTCTGGCTGAGCCTGGACCAGAAGTAGCGCAGCTGCCGGAAGGCGGCGGCGTGGAAGGTGCTGGCCTGCACCCCGGCGAAGCCGAGGGTGGCAAGGCGGCCGCGCATCTCTGCGGCGGCCTTCTCGGTGAAGGTCACGATCAGCACGTGCCCGGGGTGCACCGCGCCGTTGGCGATGGCGTAGGCGACCCGGCGGGAGATCACCCGGGTCTTGCCGGTGCCGGCCCCGGCGAGGATGCAGACCGGCCCGGCGGTCGCCTCGACCGCCTCCCGCTGGGCCGGGTTCAGGTCGTGGGTCAGGAACTTGGGGTGCACGGCTGCCGAGTCTGCCACACCGCCCCGACGGTGCTGCGGCGCCCGTCAACAGCTGGCGCTACTCCAGGCCGGACAGGGGGTCGTGGTCGGCGGTGCGCTGGGCGACCCTGACCGCCTTGCCCAGCTCCACCCGGGGGATGGTCCCGCCCGCCAGCACCCGCACCTCGGTGGCGAGCCCGAGGCGCTGCAGCAGCGCCGCGCCGACCTCGGCGGCCACCCGCTCGCGCTCGGCCTCCTCGCCGCCCGCGCCGATCGTCCAGCCGGCGGCCAGCTCGCAGGCCACCACCAGCTTGGGCATGGTGCTGGTGTGGTCGACCACCAGCAGGTAGTGGGGGGCGACCGCAGGCTCGGCGATCAGCACCGCCTCCACCTCGCTCGGGTAGACGTTGACCCCGCGGACCACCAGCATGTCGTCCTTGCGCCCCGCCACCTTCGACATGCGCGCCAGCGTCCGCCCGCAGACGCACGGCGAGCGGTCCAGCGAGGCGATGTCGCCGGTGCGGTAGCGCAGCACCGGCATGGCCTCCTTGGTCAGGGTGGTGAAGACCAGCTCCCCCCGCTGCCCCGCCTCCAGCGGCCGGCCGCTGTCGGGGTCGACCACCTCGACCAGGAAGTGGTCCTCGTTGACGTGCAGCCCGGCCTGCGCCTCCAGGCACTCGCACGACACGCCCGGCCCGATGATCTCGCTGAGCCCGTAGATGTCGAGCGCCTTCAGCGGCAGCAGCGCCTCGATCTCGGCCCGCATGGCCTCGCTCCACGGCTCCGCCCCGAAGATGCCCGCCCGCAGCGACAGCTGCTCGCGGGGCACGCCGGCCTCGCCGAGCGCCTCCCCCAGCCGGGCCGCGTAGGAGGGGGTGCAGCAGAGGATCTCCGGGCGCAGGTCGCGGATCAGCGTCACCTGGCGCTGGGTCTGGCCGGCCGAGGCGGGGATCACCGTGCAGCCCAGCAGCTCGGCGCCGGCATGCATGCCGAGACCGCCGGTGAACAGGCCGTAGCCGTAGGCGACCTGGGTGATCGTCCCCTTGCCGGCTCCGGCGCAGCCGAGGGCGCGGGCGCAGACCTCGGCCCAGAGGGCCAGGTCGGCGCGCGAGTAGGAGACCAGGGTGGGGCGACCGCCGGTGCCGGAGGAGCCGTGGACCCGCACCACCTGCTCGCGCGGCACGGTCAGCAGTCCCCACGGGTAGTGCTCCCACAGGTCGGTCTTGGTGGTGAAGGGCAGGCCGGGCAGGTCCTCCAGGGTGACCTTGGCGCCGGCGTCGACGCCGCCGTCGGCGAGCCGGTCCCGGTAGAACGGGCTGGTCGCCGCCAGCCGCCCGACGAGCGCGCCGAGCCGCTGTTGCTGGAGCTGCGCCCGCTCGTCCGGGGGCCATCGTCTCGGCCTGCTGGTCCCAGATCGGCATCTTCGCCTCCATGTCCGTCTCGTCTGCGGGATGGTAGGACGTCGCGCGCCGCCCCGCCGCCTGCGGAGTATCGTGAGTCCTGGGCGGGAACCCCGCCGACGACGACCCGGCAACGGCGCTGGGTGGCATCCCCCTACCAGCGCCTGCCCGGATGACGCAGGAGGCCAAGGTGGGCGTGTTCGACAGGATGGCCGAGTACGGGCACGAGCAGGTGGTGTTCTGCTTCGACCGGCAGACCGGGATGCGGGCGATCATCGCCATCCACGACACCGCGCTCGGCCCGGCCCGCGGCGGCACCCGCTACAAGGCCTACGCCAGCGAGGAGGAGGCGCTGGAGGACGCGCTGCGCCTGTCGCACGGGATGACCTACAAGTTCGCCTTCACCGACATGCCGCGCGGCGGCGGCAAGGCGGTGCTGCTGAAGCGGGACGGCACCGCCGACAAGCGGGTGCTGCTGCGGTCCTTCGGGCGTTTCGTGCAGCTGCTCGCCGGCCGCTTCGGCACCGGGCCCGACCTGGGCACCAGCGCCCAGGAGATGGTGGAGATCGCCCACGAGACGGACTACGTCTGGGCGATCGACGAGCGCTTCGGCGGCACCGGGGACTCGACCCCGCTGACCGCCGAGGGCGTGTTCGCCGGGATCGGCGCCGCCCTCGACGAGGTGTACGGCACCGCCGACCTCGCCGGCCGGCGGGTGGCGATCCAGGGGCTCGGCGGGGTCGGCGGCCGCCTGGCCGACCTGCTGGTGGGGGCTGGCGCCGTGGTGATCGGGGCGGACCTCGACCCTGGCCGCGCCAAGGAGCTGGCCGAGCGTCTCGGCATCACCGTCGAGGATCCCGAGGCGCTGTACGACGTGCCCTGCGACGTCTTCAGCCCCAACGCGGTCGGCGGGACGCTGAACGAGCACACCATCGGACGGCTCCGCTGCCGCATCGTCGCCGGCGGCGCCAACAACCAGCTGGCCGGCTCCGAGGACGGGCGGCGGCTGCAGGAGCGGGGGATCCTGTACGCCCCGGACTACGTGATCAACTCGGCCGCACCCTACGCGGTGATCGGCGCCGGCGAGCTCGGCTATTCGCCGGAGCGGCTGCTGGTCAGCGTGCAGGGGGTCGCGGAGGCGCTGCAGCTGATCTTCCGCAGGGCGCGGGCCGCTGGCCTGCCGACCGCGGAGGTGGCCGACCGGATCGCCGAGGAGCGGATCGCCGCGGCCGCCCACCTGCGGGCGCTGGCACCGGGCACCGGCGCCGCCCCGCGCGCCTGAGGGCGGACCGGACGAGCCGGCCGTACGGCCCACACGTCGCCGCGAACCGTGGCAAACTGCGCGGTACAGGTTCGGGGGAGGAGCCGCCAGGGCGATGGACGATCACGCGGGCCGCATCACGATCATCGCCTCCTCGACGATGGTCCACCATCGCATCAAGTGCATGATCTGCGACCGCCCGGTCGACCACCGTGTGGTCTTCATGACCAACGACGCCCGCGTGCTGCACGCCGGCTGCGTCCCCGACCACGTGAAGGTCCCGGTCGCGGTGCTGCTGCAGGCGATCCGCCGGCTGGAGCGGATGGTCGAGCGGGCCCGCACCAACGACCGCTACGACCCGGACCCTGGCCCCTCCCGGTCGACCGAGCCGCCGCCACTGTGACCGACGCCGCGTCGCTCGCGAGAGTTCCGGTTGTGTGGTGATATCAGGAGCCCCGCACCACCACGCAGGAGAGGTGACCCCCCGTGGCAGAGCAGCAGTCGCCAGAGATCAACACGAACATCCCGCAGACGGCCCGGATCTGGAACTACTGGCTGGGCGGCAAGGACAACTTCCCCGTCGACCGCCAGGTCGGCGACCAGGTTCTCGAGGCCTTCCCGGCGATCGTGGAGAACGCCCGCGCCTCCCGGGCCTTCCTCGCCCGCGCGGTCGGGTACCTGGCCGGGGAGGCGGGCATCCGCCAGTTCCTCGACATCGGCACCGGCCTGCCCACCGCCAACAACACCCACCAGGTCGCCCAGTCGGTCGCGCCA
>WNGB01006551.1_pt1 | contig 17065 bp, 18 predicted proteins | sample 5400681 | NCBI WGS metagenome assembly WNGB01 (sample SAMN13153367, study PRJNA577476) | soil metagenome | isolation source: 115 cm soil or saprolite under grassland replicate 2 | place: USA:California | collected 2016-06-15 | reverse complement strand
CGTTCAGTACGACGACCTGGAGCTGGGGCGTTGGACGGGCGGCAACCTCGGCTCGTTGCTCGAGTCTTCCGAGGTCGGGCGCCGCCTCCATGCGCTCACCGTCGCCGACAAGCCGGTCTGCAGCACGTGCAAGTTCCGGTTCCTCTGCGGCGGCGGCGACGTCGAGCACGCCTATTCCTTCAGCCTGGGACGTACGCCGGCCGACAGTCACCGCTCCTTCGACCATCTCGATCCCTACTGCGACCTCTACCAGGGCCTCATCACGGATCGCCTGTTCGCCCTCGCCCTGGAAGGCAGGGCCGCTCACCGCGCGGATACCGGCTTCAACGCCCCCGTCATCTACCATGCGATGGGCGAGGGCAACCTGGCGTGCGCGCCGGGTGGCGACCTCGAGGCCTACGCTCCGGTACGGACCTCGCACTCGAACTGCGTCCTCCCGTTGAGCCTCGACCGCCCGCGCGCCCTCGTGCAGGACTTCTACGGCCGCGCGGCCGAGCAGCCGCAGGCCGGGCTGTGCTGCCCGGTCAGCTATGACCGCGAGGACATCGCGCACATCCCGCAGGACGTGATCGACCGCTTCTACGGCTGCGGCGGGCCCATGAGCCTGGCCGGCGTCCAGCCGGGCGAGACGGTCGTGGACCTCGGCTCCGGCGCCGGCATCGACGTGTTCATCGCGGCCCGGAAGGTCGGCCCCACCGGACGCGCCATCGGTGTGGACATGACCGACCCCATGCTCGGCGTGGCCGGCCAGAACAAGGAAAAGGTTGGTCAGGCCCTGGGCTATGACGTGGTGGATTTCCGCAAGGGTTACCTGGAGGACGTGCCGGTCGAAGACGCGAGCGTGGACCTCGTCACGTCGAACTGCGTCATCAACCTCTCGCCCGACAAGCCGCGCGTGCTGCGGGAGATGTGGCGGGTCCTCCGGGACCACGGTCGCATCGTCGTCTCCGACATCGTGGCCGACGGCCTTTTGCCGCCAGGGCTCAAGGTGAACGTACACCTCTGGGGCGAGTGCATCTCGGGCGCGCTTCCCGAGGACGAGTTCGTCGCCGAGCTGGAAAAAGCGGGCTTCTACGGCGTCGCCCTATTAAAGAAGGAGTTCTGGAAGGAGCTCGAAGGCCACAACTTCTTCTCCGTGACCGTGCGGGGCTACAAGTTCCAGAAGAAGGCAGGCTGCGTCTTCCTCGGCCACCGCGCCGTCTACCTCGGACCGTACGTGTCCGTGGGGGACGAGGAAGGGCACCTGTTCCCCGTGGCCAGGCGGTGGAGATCTGCACGGACACCGTCGCCAAGCTCTCACACGCGCCGTACCAGGGCTCGTTTGCGATCCTCGAGCCGGGGATCGACGTGCCCGCGGCCTTCGCCGCCGCCTGCGGGCCGGGCTGCTGCTGAAAGGAGCCAGGAATGGCCGAGCAGGTCTACACCAGCCGCGTCCGTATCGAACGGGTGCGCGGCCCCGTCCGGCACGCGTACATCGCGCCCTTCGCGGAGCCGGTGCGCTTCGGCGTGCACGGCGCGATCAAGCAGTTCTACGGCGTCGAGCCGGACGAGGAGGTGCCGGCGACGCTCGACTACATGATCGCGGCCGTCGGCGGCTGACTGCTCGGCACGCTGGCGGGCGCGCTGGAAGCGCGCCAGATCCCGGCCGGGCGCGACAACGTCAAGGCCACGGTCGAAGGTGACGTCGGATCCCAAGACCGCGTGCTGCGCATCACCGCCATCCGCGTGCGCTACGAGCTGAGGGTCCCCGCGGGCAAGCGTGACGCCGCGCAGCGCGCGGTCGAGACGCATCGGCATCTTCGTCGCCGACAGCGCGGGAGACGCCGAAGCGCTCCTTCCGCAGACCGCGGGCCGGGTAGTGGACATGTTCATCCTCGCCCTCTCGCATGGGCTGGCGCCGGCGGAGCTCCGACGGCAGGTTCGGATGTGCCTGGACGGCGTCGGCGTCCACGCCACCTGCGTGGAGTGCAATCACGACCAGGTCCATGCCCTGTGCGAAGAGGTCCGCCGCGACTACGGGATCGCGGCCACGGGCCTGGAGCGGGACGAGTTCCTCCGCCGGGGAACCCCGCCCCACGCCCTCGAGCGGGCGGACTTCATCGTGACCACGCGCTTCCACGCGGGCGAGCTCCAGAAGCGGGCGGCCCGGCTTCACAAGCCGGTGATCGTGGTGTCCCTGGCCCCCGCGTTCGTCGCGGAGATACACCGCCTGGTGGAGGAAGGGCCGCTGTATTTCCTGTGCACGGATCCGCGCTTCGCGGCCAAGCTGCCCCACATATTCGCCGGTGTGCGCGCCACGATCCGGGCCGTCGTACTCGGCCGCGATTCACTGGAGGCGATTCCGCGCGAGGCCATGGTCTACGCGATGCCGAGCGCGCGCGAGCGGCTCCCGTCACGATGGAAACACCCACGGGTCGTGACCGCCCCCGGCGTATTCTCGGCGAGCTCGGCCCGGGCCATCCTCACCGCCATCGTCCTTCGGAATCTCCAGGCGATACGTGCGTCACGCGCGCGCAAGCCCGGCGGGGCGCGCGCCACGCGCGCGGCCGCGGCCTCCCGATGACGGGCCGGGCTTCGGCCCAGGGCGAGGGCCTGTACAACGTCGTGGTCATCGGTGGGGGGACGGCCGGTCTCGTCACCGCCGCCGGGACGGCGGGACGGGGCGGGCGTGTCGCGGTCGTCGAGAAGCACCGGATGGTCGGAGATTGCCTGAACTCCGCCCGAGGCCGGTCGCTGATTCATCCTCGATATGAACGTGCTCTCGGAGTTGATGAAGCCGATGCCGGCAGTGAAGGTCCCCCATTGGGTCGCCGGTCAGCCGGTCTCTAACCCCACCAGCATCACCCCACGCGGGTTCCTCCATCGCATTTGCCCTCGCGCAAGCGCCCGAACCTGCCAGAGGCGACACGCCTGGGTCACCTCCTCCCCTGATGCCAGGCTGCCACCGCTGAGGATGGGCCTTGCCACCGTCGGCGGAATACCGACGGAAGACATGAGGGAATACTCAGGTATTCCATGCGTGATATCATCGGTTCCATGAAGATCGGGGTCTCGCTTCCGGAGGACCTCGTCGCATTCGCGGATGAGGTAGCCCGGCGGCGACGTACGTCCCGCTCCGAGCTTCTCGCGCGTCTCCTGAAAGCCGAACGCGTACGGCAGCAGACCCAGGAGTACCTCGACCGCCATGGCTGGGACGTGGTGGACGACGAGGCGGCCTGGCGGAGGTACCAACGTCGCCGGACGGCCGAGGAGTACCGTGACGACGAGTGGTGAGGTGCTTCCTCGGCGGGGCGAGGTTTGGTGGGTCCGCGTCGACAAGCGACGGCCCGCGGTGGTCGTGCAGACGGACAAGGTCCGGGAGCCTCGCGTCCTGTCCTTCCTGGTCGTCCCCCTCACGAGTCGTCTTCACTTGGAGGGCCTGCCCGGCAACGTCCGTCTCGACCGTCGAGACACGCGCTTGCCGAAGCCGTCGGTCGCCAACGTCTATGACGTGCAGAAGGTACTTCGGGCCGATTTCATGGAGCGTCTGAGCGTCCTGCCTGGAGATCGTCTCTCCGCCGTCGGCGACGGCTTGCGCCTCGTTCTCGACCTCGATTGAGTCGGGCGCCCTTGACGCCCGGAGCTACTCTCGGAAGGCGCGCTCACTCGCAAGCCCATGTTGTGGCCCCGTGCACTGACTGGTCGATGGGGGCGCAGGCTCATTTCGGAATACCGACCGGACCTATGCCCGCTGGAGCATGTCGGGCCAAGGCCAACCCCAGCCGCAGCGCCTGATCAAGAATGCCGATGGGCGCCGGTGCGAGGCTGGCCACGCCGTGCCAGCGTAGTGCTCCGACCCGGCGCCGCCGGGAAACCAAAGAAATGGCATTCACGAGGTCACGGGTTCGATCCCCGTCAGCTCCACCAAATCCAGCAACCGCTTGGCGAGACGCTGGTCGTAGGCGCAGCCGCGCGGTGTCTACGCTGTGTCTATTTTGGGCGGCTCGAGGCAGCGGCCACGCGGGCCACCGCCCCTCCCCGACGCCGTAGGTGCGTGGGGACTCTCGCTGATCCGAAGTCACCCCAGGTCCTTGGTGTCGAACCAGAAGCCGAGGATGTCCGCGGCCGCAGCGACGCGCTGCCGAAGCGCTCGGCGGCCAGATCGCGGCCACTCACGGCGAGCGCACGAGGCCCACCGCTTGGACCTCGTGCAGGGGTATCCGTTGGCGCACGCCGTCCTGCTCGAACAAGGCCTCGTCGTAGCTGAGGTCGACCACGCGCCAGCGGGATGACCGGGACCACGGATCGCTCCAGCCAGGAGAGGATCCCGTGACGAGGTCGACGGAAAGCCCCTCGGCCATCGCCTTGCGCAGCACCTCTGTGAGCATCTGATCGTCGGGGAGCGCCCAATCGACGCCGAACACCTCGTCGATGAACCCCCACCGCAGCCGCACGTGGCCGTGGAGGACGCCGTAGCGGTAGTACGCGTAGAGGGACTTGACGTCGCTCTCGGTCCGACGGACGAGCTTGACGGTGTCGCCCTCGGCCACGTACTGCGCGACCTTCACCGGGTCGGCGAGGGGATGCCCGATCCCGGTCGAGGAGGTGATGACCAGCTCCGGGGTCACGTCCAGCTTCCTGCCCGCCCGGTTGAGCCGGAGGCTCTTCCTGGGCGGCCTCAGCTCGACGTGGAAGGCCAGGCATCTGTGGGTCGGCACGGGCGCAGAGGGCAAGCTGCCCGTGCCGGACGACGCTCCCGCCGGGCGTGGGCCCAACGTCGCGTGCCCGTAAATATGGTAATATGGGTGCATGAAGACGACCATCGAGATTCCGGACATCCTCTTCCGCAAGGCCAAGTCCAAGGCCGCCGAACGCAGCCAGACGCTCAAGGAGTTCGTGAGCGAAGCCCTGCAGGAAAAGCTCGCGCCCAGAAGTGGCACGGCCCGCTCCGGCGAGCCCGAATGGATGCAGGGTTTTGGCAAGCTGCGGCACTTGCAGAAGGAGACGGCCCGCATCCAAGAGCGAATTCGCGAGGCCTTCGAGCGGGTGGAGCCCGAGGATCGCACATGATTCTGGACACGAACGCGCTCTCGGCGTTCGTCGACGGGGATGCCGGCGTCGGCGACGCCCTCCGCACGCAGGCGCGCGCCGCGATTCCCGTCATCGTCCTCGGCGAGTTCCGGTATGGCGTCGGGCAATCGAGGCGGCGCTCGTCCTACGAAGCGTGGCTGGACGCGAATCTGATTCACTTCGACATTCTCTCAGTGACGGAAGAGACCGCCATCGCCTACGCCGCGCTACGGATGACGCTCAAGCGATCGGGACGTCCGATCCCGGCCAACGACGCATGGATCGCCGCGCTCGCCTTGCAGCATCGCTTGCCCGTCCTGAGCCGCGACGAGCACTTCGACGTGGTCCCGGGCCTCGATCGTCGGAGCTGGTAACGCGCCAGAATCGACACCGCCGCTTACGGGGCGCAGCGCGGTTGCCCTCAACGGCGCAGCCCGGAGACCACATCCATGGCATTCACGAGGTCACGGGTTCGGTCCCCGTCAGCTCCACCAACTCCGGCAACAACTTACGAAACCAACCCTAGCCGCTGAACCCCCGGCGGGTCAGCGGCGGGTCAGTTTTCCGCGCAGGATCGTGGCTTCGTCCAAACCGCATGAACCCCCGGTGGCGAGCGACCATCGCCGTAGTAGCATGCCCCGGTTTCCACGCAGGCAAGGAGGCAGCAGGTTGGGGAGTGCGCGCCGCTCTTCAGTGACCCGGGAGATCCGGGCAATTCGGCGATCGCTCGCCTCGGTCGCCGCGCGCTACCAAGGCTTGTCGTGGCCCTCGAGGCCGCCGCACGTCATGCCGGTCATCGGCCGGGCGTAGGCCGCACGTTGCGCTGACGGCCGCGCGGCGCGCCGCACTCAAGGTCCAGGGGCGGTACATGGGCTATCTCCGGGCCCTGAAGCCGCGTCAGAAGTTGCACGTCAAGCAGCTACGGACAACGAAAGGCGTGGGGCAGCCATCACGTTCGCCCGGAAGCTGGCGAATCGATAGCCAGGGAAGTCCGGGGCTGGCGCCTACCACCAGTCGCAGCCAATGACCTGATTGGGGACCAGTCTTACCTAGAATCAGGACCAGATGGACTGCGACATTCAGTTGGCCCCGCGCTGGGTCAACGCCGAGGCAGCGGTATTCGCGAAGCCCCCAGGTGACACGATGCAAATAGGCATGAAGTTGGGAGCGGCGTGGTTGCTGATCGCGTTCCTATCAGCCTGTTCAACCGCCAGCGGACCGGTACGGCCCGAACACGTCGGGCCGGCCTCTGATGGCCCCGACGCAGAAGTCGGAGCCTTTCGACTGCATGCGCTCGAGGCGAGGCTGCAGACGATGCCGCCTGGCGGGGAACGTGATTACCTGGCCGGAATCCTGGCCAGCCGATCGGGTCGACTTGAAGAAGCTATTCGCTTGTTGAACGGCGTGCTGCCCGGCATACGGGAATCACAGCCTGAGCGCGCCGCGATCGTCCTCGAGGCGCTCGCTGACGTCTACGCCTCGGCCTACCAATACGGCGATGCCGCGCGTGTCTATGACGACCTCGAACAGCATTTTGCCCGTCACCTGCATCACGATATCGCCGGCGATGCGGCACTGGCGCGCCTTCTTGTCCATGTACCACCCCAGACGATCGAGTGGAACGCACCCGTCCGGGTGGCGATGTCGAGAAACCCGATCGGATCGCTGGTGTCGGAATTCACCATCAATGGCGTTCGCGAGCAGTGGCTGCTGGATACAGGGGCCAATTACAGCGTCGTCACGCGACGCTTCGCGGAGAGGCTGGGTGTGACTCCATTAGCGGGCTCCGCCATGGTGGGTTCCGGTCTCACGGGTCTGAAGAGCCCGCTTCAAGCGGCGATCCTCCCGCAACTCCAGGTTGGCGGCGCCGTGTTGAGCAACGTCGTCCTGGTGATTCTTGACGATGCGAACCTCCGAATCGGGAGTGGGGCGGATGCCTATCAGATCAACGCGATCCTCGGCTATCCTGTGCTGAGAGCCCTTGGGAGAATTACCTTCACGCAGCGGGGCGAATTTCTGGCCGGCGAAGCCGCACACAAGACACCGGGCGTTCCCATGTTCATGAGAGGCCTCACCCCCGCGATCGAATGTGAGATCGAGGGCCAGCGTCTGTTGTTCACGTTCGACACCGGTGCGTCGAGTACCGACTTCTCGGTGCGCTACTACCAGCTCTTTCGACAACGAAAGGGAAGGTGGCGGACCCGTCGCGTCGAAAGCGGTGGTGCTGGTGGCACCGTCCGACGGGAAATGTACATTCAGCCAGATGTGGTGATGAGGGTTGGCGACAAGACGGTCACCTTGAGGGACGTGACGATTTTCCCAGCGCGCATGAACGCTGGCATTGACGTACTGTTCGGGAACATCGGGCAGGATTTTGTCGCCAACTTTGAAAGCTTCACCCTCGACTTCGTGAACATGACGTTCAGCCTCGGCTTCCCGTTGCCCGCACATTCGTGAGACTGACAAGGGCAGCGCAAGTTCATGGTCGGCGCCATATGTCGACCTTTTTTCGCGACGATCGACGCGTTGACGGAGAAGCAGCCGAAGGCGATCGAAGCCGGTGTGCCCACGGCGCGCGTGGTCTGGGTCCCGGGCTCGCACACCTCGGAGAGTTCGTCCCGCGAGACATGGTGGCGGTCAAGGTCACCGGCCAGCAGCGGGCGGCCATCGTCGCCGCGCCGGCGTACTTCGAGTCACACCCGAGACCCAAGACCCCGCGCGACCTGACGGGGCACCGCTGTCTCGGACACCGCCTGAGCGCCCACGGTGCGGTGTACCGGTGGGAGTTCGAGAAACGGGGCACACCCGTCACCATGTCGGTCTCAGGGCCCCTCAGTTTGCGTGCGGCTCCGACAAGGATGGCCGCTCTAGACTCTTCGGGCGAACGGTGCGAGCATCGACGCTCGCGGACGTGGCGGCCCGGGGCGGCGCAGAGTCATCTGGGGCCTCCTGTTCGTGGTGCTCGCCACGGCACCGTCGAGGCGACAGATGACATCGGGGAGCCGGTCCTATTGGGTCGCGGTCGTTCTGGCCGGCGTATCCATGGCGACGCTCCTGCGACTCATTCTGCACCCGGCCCTCGGCGAGCGCGCCGTCTTCCTCCTCGCCGTCCTGTCGGTCGCCGTCAGCGCGCACCTGGCCGGGTTCTGGGCCGGGGCGGCTACGATGGTCCTCGCCATCCCAATCGCGGCAGCGCTCTTTATGCGAGGCTCGGGCGCCGCGGCGTCGAGCACGGCGGGTTGGCTGCAGGTCGTGCTCTCGACGGCGTTGGCCATTCCTCTGATCCTCCTGGGCAGCCGATTTCACCGCCTGCTGCGCGAGCGCGACCAGGCGCTTCGCCGCGAGCGCGCGGCCCGTGCCGAGGCCGAGCGCGCCAACCGGGCGCGCGACGATTTCCTGGCCGTGCTGTCGCACGAGCTGAGATCGCCGCTCAACGCGATCGTCGGTTGGGCGCACGTGCTCAAGGGTAAGAGTCAAACGTCCGACGACGCGCGCGCGCTGGAGACGATTCTCAGGAACGCCGATCACCAGATGAGATTGATCTCCGACATCACGGATCTGTCTCGCGGCATCGCGGGGAAGCTCGTGCTCGACAGTGGCCTCGTCGACGTTCGTTCGCCGCTGGAGCAGGCCGTGGATGCCGTTCGTCTCGCCGCCGATGCGCGCGGAATCCGGCTCCAGCTCGTGATCCCCGAGTCTCAGCTGCCTGTCCTCGGCGACACCGCCCGCCTCCGACAGGTGTTCTGGAACGTGCTCTCCAATGCGATCAAGTTCAGCGCTTCCGGGGCGTCGGTCCAGGCTTCCGCCGCCCACGAGGGTGAATCCGTCGTGGTGACGATCCGCGACACCGGTCTCGGGATCGGCCCCGAGTTCCTATCGCACGCTTTCGAGTTCTTCCGGCAGGAAGACGCAGCCAAGAGCCGGCGGCAGGGCGGCCTGGGCATCGGCCTCGCGATCGTGCGTCACCTGACCGAGGCTCATGGTGGGACGGTTCGGGCCGAGAGCGACGGGCCCGGGCAAGGCACGACGTTCACGATCACGTTGCCGATGCGGACGGGTCCAGCCGCAGATGCCGGCGCCGCCGTCGACCTCGGACCGCCCGAGCTCGCCGGGATCAAGATCCTCGTCGTCGACGACGACTCTGACACTCGGGATTTGCTGTTCCGATCGCTCGGCGAGCTCGGAGCGACGGTGGTGCGTGCCTCGTCGGCCGCCGAAGCCCGCGGCGAGATCGCGAAGCAGCGGCCCGACGCGATCATCAGCGATATCGGGATGCCGGATGAGGACGGGCTGGCGTTCGTGCGCTCCCTGAAGAAGCGGGCCGAACACGCTTCCATCCCCACCATCGCTCTCTCGGCCTACGCCTCCGCCAAGGACCGTGACGAGGCGATCGAAGCCGGATATCACGATCACGTCGCCAAACCCGTGCCGCCCTATCACCTGGCCCGCGTCATCGTCGCGGTGCTTCGCCGGCCGAGTTAGGCGAGACCGCCCACGCCACGGTCGGCGGCCGCGGCGCGGAAACGCCCCCCGCGCCCGGCGCGCCGGTGCTGCTCGAGGAGGAACTCGGCGAGGAGATCGGCGTCGCGGCGCGGAGACGTGGGCCGCGTCACCAGGGCCAGCGTGCGCGAGGGCGCCCGCAGCGAGAACGGGCGAGCGACGAGCCGGGTGCCCTTGAGGATGCCCGCGTCGAGCGTGATCCCGGGCAGCAGGGTCACCCCCAGCCCGCCTTCGACCATCTGGATCAGCGTGGTCAGACTGGTGGCCTCGACTCGGGATTCCCAGGTGCCGTGGCGCGGACCGCAGGCGGCGATCGCGTGGTCGCGCAGGCAGTGCCCTTCCTCGAGCAGCAGCATGTCGCCGCTGTCGATCCTCCGCAGCGCGACGTCCTTCTCCCGGACCGCGGGATCGGCTTTGCGGGCGACGAACCAGAACTCGTCCTTGAAGAGCTGACGAACGTAGAGGTCGCCGGTATCGAAGGGCAGTGCGATCAGCGCGACGTCGAGGCTCCCCGCGCGGAGCCGCTCGAGCAGGACGCTCGTGAGGTCCTCGCGCAGGTAGAGCTTCAGGTCGGGGTGGGCGCGCCGCAGCGCGGGGAGCACGCTCGGCAGCAGGTAGGGCGCAATGGTGGGAATGGCGCCGAGGCGCAGCGGCCCGGACAAGGGCCGCGTGGCCGAGCGGGCCGCCTCCGCCAGGTCCGTGGCCGCGGCCAGCAGCTCCGTCGCACGCGCGACGACGTCCTCGCCGATCGCCGTGAGCCGCACGTTCCGGTTGTCGCGCTCCACGAGCTGCACGCCCAGCAGCGTCTCGAGCTCCTTGATCCCGGCGGACAGCGTGGACTGGGTGACGAACTGCGCCTCGGCGGCGATGCGGAAGTTCAGACGCGCGGAGAGCTCCACCAGGTAGGCGAGCTGTCGCAGCGTCGGAAGGCCGGGCCGCTCCATCGAGAGACTCGATCATTGTAACCAGAATAAGTCGTTGGACCGTTCACTCGGGTTTCGCCACAATGGCGTCCTGCCCTCGACCACGAGCGGCAGAGGAACGCGCCATCATTGGGAGAGATACCGCGAGCGGTAGCTCCCCCGAGAAGGAGAAGGTCCCATGCCCGACAAGGAACACACCCGAAGCGTCAGCGAGAGCGAGAGCCCCGCCATCCCCTCCCCGACTCCCAAGCGGCGCCGGCCGAGGACGAACAACGACTGGTGGCCGAATCAGCTCGACCTTTCTGTGCTCCACCACCACTCGCACCTCTCCAATCCGATGGAGGAGGACTTCGACTACGGAGAGAAATTCAAGTCCCTCGATGTCGAGGCATTGAAGCGCGATCTCATCGAGCTGATGACGAAGTCGCAGGACTGGTGGCCGGCCGACTACGGCCACTACGGCCCGCTCTTCATCCGCATGACGTGGCATGCCGCCGGGACGTACCGCATCGCCGACGGCCGCGGCGGTGGCGGCGAAGGCCAGCAGCGCTTTGCTCCCCTGAACAGCTGGCCCGACAACGCGAACCTCGACAAGGCGCGCCGGCTGCTCTGGCCGCTCAAGAGGAAGTACGGCCAGAAGGTCTCCTGGGCCGACCTGCTCGTCCTGGCCGGCAACGTGGCCATGGATTCGATGGGCTTCAAGACGTTCGGTTTCGGCTTCGGACGGCCGGACGTCTGGGAGCCGGAGGACATCTTCTGGGGCCCTGAGGACACCTGGCTGGGCGACGAGCGCTACAGCGGCGACCGCGACCTCGCCAAGCCGTTCGGCGCCGTGCAGATGGGGCTCATCTACGTGAATCCGGAAGGGCCCGGCGGGAAGCCGGACCCGGTGGCGGCGGCCCGGGACATCCGCGAGACCTTCGCTCGCATGGCCATGAACGACGAGGAGACGGTCGCGCTCATCGTCGGCGGCCACTCGTTCGGCAAGACGCACGGAGCCGCCCCCGCGGCGAACGTCGGTCCGGAACCGGAAGGTGCGGGCCTCGAGGACCAGGGCCTCGGCTGGAAGAACAAGTACGGCAGCGGCAAGGGCGCCCACACGATCACGAGCGGCCTCGAAGGCGCCTGGACCAACAACCCGACCAAGTGGGACAACGGGTTCCTCGAGAACCTCTTCAAGTACGAGTGGGAGCTGACGGAGAGCCCCGCCGGCGCGAAGCAGTGGAAGCCGAAGAACCCGGAGGCCCAGGGCACCGTGCCGGATGCCCACGACAAGTCGAAACGGCACGCACCGATGATGTTGACCACGGACCTGGCGCTGAAGGTGGATCCGATCTACGCGCCGATCGCGAAGCGCTTCCACGAGGACCCGGCCCAGCTCGCCGACGCTTTCGCCCGCGCCTGGTTCAAGCTGCTCCACCGCGACATGGGTCCCCGCCCGCGCTACCTCGGGCCGTGGATCCCGGAGCCGCAGCTGTGGCAGGACCCCGTCCCCGCGGTGGATCACGAGCTCGTCGGTGAGCAGGACGTCGCCGCCTTCAAGCGCAAGATCCTCGACTCGGGCCTGTCCATCCCGGAGCTCGTGTCCACGGCCTGGAACGCGGCCGCCAGCTTCCGCGGCACGGACAAGCGCGGCGGCGCCAACGGAGGACGGATCCGCCTCGCGCCCCAGAAGGACTGGGAGGCCAACGAACCGGTCCGACTGGCGAAGGTGCTGAAGGCCCTCGAGCAGATCCAGCAGGACTTCAACAAGTCCGGCGGCAAGAAGAAGGTCTCGCTGGCCGACCTCATCGTCCTCGGCGGATGCGCGGCCGTCGAGGAAGCGGCCAAGAAGTCTGGTCACAACGTCACCGTCCCGTTCACGCCCGGCCGCACGGACGCCTCGCAGGCGCAGACCGATGTCAACACCTTCGAGGTGCTCGAGCCGGTCGGCGACGGGTTCCGCAACTACCTGCGTAAGGGAGACCCGCTGTCACCGGAGACGCGGCTGCTGGATCGGGCCAACCTGCTGAAACTCACCGCGCCCCAGATGACGGTCCTCGTCGGCGGCCTGCGTGCCCTCGGCGCGAACCACGGTCAGTCGAAGCACGGCGTCTTCACCGACCGGCCGGGCACGCTGACCAACGACTTCTTCGTGAACCTGCTCGACGCCGGCACGGCGTGGCGGCCGTCGGCATCGGACAAGAACGTGTACGAGGGGAGCGATCGTGCCAGCAGCAAGGTCAAGTGGACCGCCACCGCGGCCGACCTCGTTTTTGGTGCGCACTCCCAGCTCCGGGCGCTGGCCGAGGTCTACGCGAGCGATGACGGGAAGGAGAAGTTCGTGCGCGACTTCGTGACGGCCTGGAACAAGGTGATGAACCTGGATCGGTACGACCTGCTCGCCCAGGCCCGTGCCGGGCGTTCGCGCGCCGCCGCGGCCAGCCGCTGAGCTCGTTCCCAGTACGGTGACCGTCGAGGCCATCTTCGGGGGCGGAGTCCCTTAGGACTCCGCCTTCTTCGAAGGTTTCGACTTGCCGGAACGGTTGAGGGCGACCGCCTGGCGAACGAGCGCCTTGAAGGCGGACTCGTCAACGTCTTCTCCTTCGTGGATGTCGATCGCGCGGCGTACGTTTCCGTCGAGGCTCGAGTTGAAGAGCCGGGCCGGATCCTTCAGAGACGCGCCCTTGGCGAAAGTCAGCTTCACGACGTCCTTATAGGATTCGCCGGTGCAGATGATGCCGCCGTGCGACCAAACCGGAGTGCCGGGTCTGGTTGGTTTGACCCACTTCCACTCCTCGACGACGTCCGGGTCTGCTTCCTTGATGAGCCTGCGCATTCGGCTGAGGGTTTCCCCGCGCCAGTCCCCCAGTTCGGCGATTCTTCTCGAGATCAGCTCCGATGCCGACTGGCCTTGGCTCGCACCCGACTTCTTCATGGCGGTCAGGCGCTCGCCGGCGTGGCCGGCAGGCGGCGCCAGAAGAAGTACGAGAGCCCCCAGAGCACGCCGGTGGCCGCCGCCCAGCCCCACGCCTCCGGGCCATCGCCCACCGAGAGGTGGGCGATGAGCGCCGAGCCGAGGGTGATGGCGAAGCCGGCGTAGGCCCACTCCTTGAGGCGCGCCGGCACCGGCGCAAGCAGCACCACCACGCCGAGGAGCTTGGCCCACGCGAGCTCCACCCGGAAGTAGGCGGGAAAGCCGAGGTGGGTGAAAGCCTCCGCCACCTGCGGCAGGCGCAGTTGCGCGTAGGCGGTGAAGCCTATCTGCAGGCAGAAGAGCGCGGTGACGATCCAGAAGCCGACGACCATTCCTTGGGAGCGGGGCAGGCTCAGGTCCGCGGGCTTCGGCAGGGTCAATTCCATCGGTTCTTCCTCCTTGATTCAGCGCTCGACGCCGAACTGCCTTGCGTACTCGGCGCTGAGTCGCTGCCAGCCACCGAACTCCATCGCCTCGGGACCAACGATGCGGCCGATAGGGGTTCCGCTGAGAAGGTGGTCCAGAACATCGAAGCAAATGTGCCACCCGGCCGCACCCATCGAGATGAAGCGGCGATCGATGTTGGTCCACAGCGTCAGGCGCGTGCCGCCACCAAAGGCTTCGAGCTGCCACCGCATATCGAAGCCACCCCAGTTGTACTCGAGCACCTTGGGAGCGTCGGCTCGCGTCACTGTCGTTTCGGAAACCTGCGGCGTGGGCGCTCCCACCGTGGTGAGCTTCACCGTGGTTCCAACCATACCCAGGCTCCCATCGGCGTCGAAGGGCGCCCACTCGCGTAGGTGCGCCGGGTCGGTCAGCGCCTGCCAGACCTTCTCCGGCGAGTGGCGCAGTTCCCTGACGAGAACGAGCGTCCACTTCTCTCCGTCCTTTCGTACCTGCGCCCCGCGGGCCGGACCCGGTGCGTACTGCTCGCGATCGGTCACCTTCTTCTCCTTGTCTTCCTTTTCGTCGGTGTGGATTCATCCATGCGGTCGAGGTGGCGCTCGAGAGCATCCACGTGAGCGGACCAGAACCGGCGGAACGGAGCCAGCCAGGCATCCACCTCCTGAAGCGGTTCCGGCTTCAGCCGGTAGAGACGGCGCTGGGCGTCCACCGTGGATTCCACGAACCCGGCCTCGCGCAGCACCCGCAGGTGCTTTGACACGGTCGGCTGCGGCATACGAAGCTGACGCTCGATCTCTCCAACCGACTGTCGTGAAGAGACCAGGAGGCTCAATATCGCGCGGCGGTTCGGCTCCGCAATGATTTCGAAGACAGATTCCACCCTCTTGATATACTCCGCAGAGCATATGCCTGTCAACGTATATACTGGCTAGGGGGACGCGATGGCCAACAAGACATTCAAGAAGCCGGCGAAGGTCGCAAAAAAGGCCGCCGCCCAGCGGGTCGCGGCGAAGCCGAACCTCCTCGCCGGCGGCAACCCTCAGATCGCGAAGGCCGACGGCGACGCCCCCATGCAGGCCTACATCGCGGCCATGCCGGGCTGGAAACGCGACCTCGGGCGCCGCCTCGACGCGCTCATCGTGCGCACCGTCCCCGACGTCCGCAAGGCCGTCAAGTGGAACTCGCCCTTCTATGGCATCGAGGGCCAGGGCTGGTTCCTCAACCTTCACTGCTTCACGAAGTACGTCAAAGTCGCTTTCTTCCGCGGCACGTCACTGCGTCCTCTTCCCCCCGGCGAATCCAAGCTCAAGGAAGTGCGCTACCTCGACATCCACGAGGACGACCAGCTCGACGAGGCGCAGATGGCGACGTGGATCCGGCAGGCGGCCGCCCTGCCCGGCTGGGTCCCGTAACGCCGGCAGGGCGCTGAACATCGAGGAGTCAGGGCGCGATGGCGGACGCTCTCGGCGAGGGCTTCGACACGCGCTGGACGACCTCGGCGGTCGCTCGCCGGGATGCGCCCCGGGCGATGTCCACCGACACGATGCGCCAGCACGCGACCGCGCATTTCCGCGCCACGCAGCACCCGGTGATGAGGTCGGTCATGCCGGGCGACACCTGGGCGTGGTGCTACGTCCACGGCGTGCAGGCTGAGCTGTCCCCGGCTCCGCCCGAGCGCCTCGGCGCCGCACGATAGGCCGCCGTTCGGCAAGACGGTGCGCACGAACGATTCGCGCCCTCATGTGGGGAAGGATCTCGTAGGGGACCACCCTCCCGTGGCGATACCCTCAGGCGTGATCGCTTGTTGCGATGTTCGACCGCAACCGCGCCGCTCGATGCCGAAGATCGGAGGCGGTCCCAGGCCCCCGCGACGGCGAACGGGGAGGGTCACTGCAGTTCTCCATCCCATCGCGCGCCACGATGATCGCCTCGCACGCCAGGAGCAGAAGTCTTTCGTCCTCAGGCGCATCGATCGTCGCGTCGACCGCCTTCGCCGCCGTGGCGATGAGTATCTCCATCCGGTCGGCGACATCGGCTTTCCAGCGCCCGGCCTTGAGGCCCGAGGCCTGGGCGCGGAGAAGGCCCAGCTCACGGACGAGACCGTTGACTGCAGTCCATGGGGAGGGTACGACGGGCACGGCGGGGTTCCGTCTCACCACTTCCGAAGCTATGACCCGTCGAAGGGCGCGTCAAGCATCTTCCGCAATACCCCCAGTCATAAGATGTAAGCGTCTGATGGCTCGATTCATGCACCACATGGCGTGATCACGGTGATACCGACAAGCAGGAGAGGAAGACATGCCGACCACGACCGACAGAACCAAGACGACCCAGGAGAAGCGCGGCGCAAAGAACCCGTTCATCCAAGGCGTGCACGGGGTCCGCTATCAGGTCAAAGATGTGGCGCGCTCGGTCGCGTTCTACACCACGCATCTCGGCTTCACGCTCGAACACCAACAGCTTCCCGCCTTCGCCAACGTCTCGCTCGGCGACGCGCACATCCTGCTCAGCGGTCCGCAAGCGTCGGGATCCCGACCGATGCCGAACGGCCAGCCCCAGGAACCCGGCGGATGGAATCGTGTCGTGCTTCGCGTCAACGATCTTCCCGCGCTCATTGAGGCCCTGAAACCCGCGGGCCTGCATTTTCGCAATCAGATGGAGACGGGGCCGGGTGGCAAGCAGATCCAGGTCGAGGATCCCGACGGCAATCCCATCGAGTTGTTCGAGCCCGCGAGATAGCCCGCCACAGCGATAATCCCGCTGTCACAGTCGCCGCTTCCGCCGTGTCTAACTGTTCTGTATGGCCTATGTGAACCCACTGGCCGACGAGCCGGCCACCGATCGCGAGGACATCGAGCTGGGCACGAGCCGCGACAACTACCGGCAGAAGCTGGCGCGGGCACGCCGCGACCTGCGCAACTTCATGGAGCGGCAGTGCGGGCTGATCGACGCGGCCAACCCGTGCCGCTGCGCGAAGAAGACGCAGGGATTCATCGAGGCCGGCTACATCGACCCCCGGAGTCTCCTGTTCGCGCCGGCGCGCGTCACGCGCGTGCGCGACGTGGCCGAGAAACGGAGCGAGGAACTCGAGGCCCTCGACGCCGCCTATGCCGAGATCCACCGCGACCATCCCTTCCCGGCCGGCCCGGATCTGGTGGCCGCGTTGCGGCGGCTGCTGGCGCGACCGGAATTCCAGTCACTCGTCCGAGCGGAGGACCCATGCTGATACACG
>WNGB01014079.1_pt2 | contig 17066 bp, 13 predicted proteins | sample 5400681 | NCBI WGS metagenome assembly WNGB01 (sample SAMN13153367, study PRJNA577476) | soil metagenome | isolation source: 115 cm soil or saprolite under grassland replicate 2 | place: USA:California | collected 2016-06-15 | reverse complement strand
GCTCGGTGCGTTTGGCGCGGGAGCCGGCGGTCGAGACGCACCGCACGGTGCACCACCGCGCGGCCGTCGTCGCCGCCCTCCTGCGCCCTGAGCGGTCGGCGCTCGAGTTGCTTCGGGCGATGTTCCCGAGCGGCAGCGTCACTGGCGCCCCCAAAATAAGGGCGATGGAAGTCATCGCCGAACTCGAGCCGGCCCGCCGCGGTCTTTACACGGGGGCATTCGGTTCGATCGCCGCCGATGGTTCGCTCCGGTTGGCGATGGCGATCCGGGTGTTCACGGTGCGCGCGGGAGAAGGTCACTATTTCGCAGGCGGCGGCATCGTGGCGGACAGCGACCCTGAAGCCGAGCTGGCCGAGACGCGCTGGAAAGGCACGCAGATCGAGCGCCTCGCCGCGGAGTCTGGAAACTTGGCCTAGAAGTGAGCTTTTGACGATACGGAAAGGATTGCGAATGGGTGTCGAGGAGAAGCTGCGCAGCTCCATCGAGGCGGTGTTGGGGGAGCTCGTGGGGGCGGGAACGTTGTCGGCAGAGGCCGTTCGGGACCTGGCGTTCAGCGTCGAGAGGCCGAAGCGTGCCGAGCACGGCGATCTCGCAACCAACGTGGCGTTGGCTCTCGCCAAGCGAGCGGGCCGCCCGCCGCGTGAGCTCGCGACCGCGATCGCCGACAGGCTTCGCCAGGCGGGTGCTGTCCGCGACGCCGAGGTGGCCGGGCCTGGCTTTCTCAACGTGCGGTTCGCGCCTTCGGCTTACCAGGAGGTCGCCGGCGAGATCCTCTCCGCCGGTTCGAACTATGGCCGGGCACCCGCGGCCAGTGGAGAGCGCGTGCACATCGAATTCGTGAGCGCCAACCCGACGGGACCTCTCCTCATCTCTCACGGTCGGGGCGCTGTGGCGGGCGATGCCCTGGCGCGCCTGCTCGAGGCCAATGGCCACCGCGTGACGCGCGAATATTACATCAACGATTACGGCAACCAGATCCGACTGCTGGCAGCCTCGATTCGCGCCTCAGCTCGCGGGGAGCCACCGCCGGAAGGGGGCTATGGAGGCGCTTATGTGAAGGAGCTTGCCGACTCGATGAAAGAGCATGCTCCCGAACTGCTCGAGGCATCCTCCAGCGAAATCGATGACCCCCTCGCGCGCCTGGCAGTGCTGCGCATGCTCGACGGCGTACCGGGGTCGAAAGAGCTCGGCGGCATTCGCCAAACGCTTCGCGACCTCGGCATCGAGTTCGACGTCTGGTACTCGGAAGAGAGTCTGCATCGCTGGGGGCGCGTCAGCGCTGCCCTCCAGCAACTCGAGCGAACGGGTTGGCTCGAAGAGCGCGAGGGCGCGCTGTTTTTCAAGTCATCGGACGTCCAAGACGACAAGGACCGCGTCGTGCGCCGCAGCGATGGCAGATTCACCTACTTTGCGAGCGACATCGCCTATCACGCCGACAAAATCGCGCGCGGCTACGATCGGTTGATCAACGTGCTCGGAGCCGACCACCACGGCTACGTCGCCCGCGTGCGCAACGCCCTCGAGGCTCTCGGGCTGCAGAAAGACCGTTTCGAAGTCTTGCTCTTCCAACTGGTGAGTCTCTTGCGCGACGGTAAGCCGTACAAGATGGGCAAGAGGCTCGGCAATTTGATCACCATCGACGAGATCGTCGAAGAGATCGACGTGGCGGCGGGTCGCAAGGGAGCCGGGGCCGACGCTCTTCGTTACTACTACCTCGTCCGGCGAACCGAGTCCCCCATCGAGCTCGACATCGAGCTCGCCAAGAAAAGAAGCCTCGACAACCCCGTTTTCTATCTGCAATACGGCCACGCCCGGCTGGTGTCGATCCTTCGGCGGGCGAAGGACGTGTTCGGGCTCGAGGTGCCGCGGTATTCGGCGGCGCTCGTCTCGCGGCTGGTCCACCCCGACGAGCTTTCTATCCTGGGGCACCTCGGCACTTTCCCGCGGGTGATGCGCGCGGCGGCAGAGGAGCGAGCGCCCCACCAGGTCCTATTTTTCCTCCAAGAACTCGCCCAGTCGTTTCAAAGCTACTACACGCGTCTCAAGAACGAGAAGGACGCGATATTGCCGCAAGCATCGCAGCTTACGCCGGGTTGGCAGGAGCGCTGGGATCGGGAGAAGACCGAAGCCCGCTTGCTCTGGGTGGAGGCCATTCGGACCGTCTACGCGGCGGGGCTGTCACTCCTCGGGATCTCGGCACCCGATCGCATGGTCCGGCCGAGCGAAGCCGATGGGGAAAAGGACGAGGACGGGGACGTGCTCACCGACCTTCCCACGAAAGAGAGCCAAACGTGAAGACCGGGTCGTTGCGCAATCTGGAGCAAATTCAAGAAGCCGACAGCCGACCGAAGGGGTCGAGGGCCGGCACGCTCTTGCTCGCTTCGCTCGGGGCCGCCTGTGTGATCTTCGCGATCGTGTCGCAGGCCAAGCGAAGAGTGCCCATGGCGTTGCGCCCGGATCCCTTGGGTGAGCTCCTGGCGCAGGCGAAGGGAGCTTCGCCCGCGCAAAACGCCGATCTGGCAGGCAAGGACGTGACCTTTCCCTCGCTTCTATCCGACGCCCTCCGTCCAACGACCGCGCTGGCTGCGGTGCGTTCGACGGTACGAACCGCTTCGAGCGGCACCCCTCCTTCGGCGCTCCCCCTTGGGGCGGACTCCGCGGTGCCGCCGGTGGCTCCCGGTTCCGCTGCTCCCGCACCCCCTCCGGCAACGGACCGCCTTTCGGTCGTGCCGCTGCCCGCGAAAAATATCGTGGCTTCGTCGCCGGTCGTCAGCCGTCCACGCGACGCCCTGACCCAGATGGCCCGCGAAGCCTCCTCCATCACCACGCCCCCCGTCGACGAGGGTCGAGCTGGCGGCTACCAGCTGCAGGCGAGCTCTTTCCGCACCGAAGGGGAGGCCTCGGCGTTCGCGACCGCCCTGCGCCAGCGCGGCCACCGCGCCTACGTCGAGCCCGCTCAGCTGGCCGGTCGGGGAACCTGGTACCGGGTGCGGGTGGGCCCCTTCAAGACCCAGCGAGACGCGGTCAGCTACCGCGCCGAGTTCGAAAACCGTGAGCACCTCGTGCCGTTCGTGGTCGAGCCGCCGAAGGACAAGGTCAAGGTTCCGTAGCGCAAAGCGGTCGTGGTTGGCCCGAAGGCGTGATAATCCCTGGCCATGAGCAGTATGGTTCCCCCTCCGTCCTCGACTCGATACGAGCGGAGACCTCGGCGTGTCCTGGTGGTGGGCGCCACCGGTCGTCTCGGCATTCGGATCGCGCGCGCTCTTCGAGCGCGTGACGATCGCGTGATCCTGACGGCGCGCGACCCATCGAAGCTCGCGGCGATGTCGCTCGAGCTCGGCGGGATCGAGGTGGCAAAAACGGTGTGCGTCGATCTGACGACGCGCGACGCGTCCGACCGCATTGCCACCCAGGTGCGCGAGTATGGCGGAATCGATGACGTCATTCTTGCCTGCGGTCCCTTTCCGAGAACGCCTTTCGAAGGGCTTCGGCGCGAGGATCTCGAGCGGACGCTCGCCGTGCACGCCATTGCGCCTTTGCTGCTGGTTGCGGCGCTGTCTTCCGAGCTCATCGCTTCCAAGGGAGCGGTCATCGCACTCGGCGATGCCGGCGTCACGCGACCGTACGAAAACCACGTGGCCTATCTCACCGCGAAAGGCGCGCTGCAAACGGGTCTGCGCGCGCTCGCGGTGGAGCTCGCTCCGCACGTGCGCATCAATATGGTCGCTCTCGGCATCGTCGCCGATCCGGAAGCGGACGCCGATCCGCTGCGCACGCATCGGCTCGCCACCCGATCGCCGCTCGGCCGCTTCGGAACCGCCGACGAAGTCGCGCACGTGGTGCTCGCTCTGCTGGATGCAACCTGGGCGACCGGCGAAATCTGGGGCATCGGGCGCTGACCGCTCATTTGGCCTTGCGATCGAGCTGTTGCTTGGCCGCTTGCGCGATCGGTGCGGTGACGTTCTTGCTCTTCGCGATGCCTTTGAGCTCGTGCTCGCGCAGGTAGGGGACCAGCCGGGCGGCCACCGGGAACGGCGTGCGCGGGTTGGTCACGAGATTCAGCTTCACTTGGTAGTTTCGGACCCATTCCTTGTTGAGTGCGATGCACCGCAATACTTCTTCCGACATCACGCGGCTGGCGCTCACCCGCACGACCTCGGGCTCCTGGATGAGCGGGCTGCGGATCGCCGCGGAGGCGACGAGGCGATTGCTATCGCGCATCAAAAGCAGCCTCTCGGCGGCATCGCCGATCATCGCCATGCGAATCTTCTGGGCGATGGTCATTTGACGAATGCGCGCGTAGAGCGGGACGAACTTCTGCGCGACCTCTTCTTGACCTTCGTCGGATACGACGTGGGTGTCTTCGGCGAGGGGGTCGAATTCGAGGGCGGCCCCTTCGTCGAGCGTCTCGCGAAACAAAATATCGTCGGGATTCGGCTCGGCAGAAGCTTCGGCGATGAGCTCCTGTCCGATCGCGATCGACACCTCACGGTATGCAGGAATTCCGGTGAGCTCGAGCTTGTTGCGCACGGCGAGCTCGACGATCCGGTCGGCGGTCGACATCCGCGTGGCCTTGTTCATGTAAAGGCGCTCGATGATGGCCGGGTGAGCGAGCAACCGCTGCTCGTTCGTCGCGACGATCTCTGCAAGCAGTTCGCCGCAACGTGCGGCGACCTCCTCGACGGTCTCCATGGCGATCCGCGGCATCGCGAGCAACCGTTCCATGACCGCCACTTGGTCCATGTAGTGACGTGCGAGCCGATCGATCGCCAACGGTTCGAGATCGGCGGCGAGGGCGCCGTTCAACACCGGCGCCGGCAGCTTCGCGAGCGTCTGCTTGGCGATTTCCGCCGCGGTGCCCTCGGCCTCGGCGAGCAGAACGACGACGACGATGAGATCGGCGGGTTTCATGCCGGGCACGACCGCCTTGGCCGCCATCGCTTTCAGCGGCGGCGGCCCTTTCGGATCGAGGATCTTCTGCGCTGCCGGGGGCAGCTTCGTCACGTCAATCGGGGCGATCATGCTCTTGGCGTTTGCTGCATGTAGAGCTGGCGATTATCCTGGGCACGAGTTTCGTCCACAAGGGCGAGGAGGCGATTGCCATGGGGATCATCGACTTCGTCAAAGGCGGCGTGCGGGAGATGATGGTCGCTCGCCCCGACGACATGAAGCACCTCATCGTCTACAAGCACCCCGACGGCAACATCCCCATGTATGCACGGCTGACCGTCGACCTCGATGAGTCGGCCGTATTTTTCAAGAGCGGATCACCGCCGACGGTAGGCGCTCTTCCCCCCGGCCGCTATCCGCTTTCGACGGAGAACATCCCATTTCTGAACCACTTCATCACCTCCTTCACGGGCGGCAACATTTTCCAGGCGGAAGTCTTTTTCGTGAAAAGCCAACCGATCCGAAATCTCACCTTCGGAGGGCAGATGATGTCGATGCGCGATCCGGAGCTCGACGTGCGCGTCACGCCGAGGGCTTACGGCACGTATTCGATGTTGGTCGTCGACCCGATTCGATTCATCATCGGCTATACGGGACAAGCCGCGGAGGGGGACAACGAACAGATCACCGCTTGGCTCCGCCAGCGCATGTTTCAGGGGCTCGGCAAGACGTTGGCTGGCTTTCTCCAAAGCGGCCAGACGACATTCATGGATCTCGGCGGGGTGGCTCCCGACCTCGCCGCCGCGATGGCCCGCGACTGTCCGGACTTCAGCGACATCGGCGTGCGGATCCTGGAGATTGGCGAGCTCAAGATCAGCGTCTCACCGGAAGACCAGGCTCGTATCGATCAGCTCCAAGACCAAATGGCGCAGGCCAAGCTCAAGGCGCGGATGGCCAAAGTCGGTATCTCCCAGGCCGAGGCGGAGGCGCAGCAGCGGCAGTTCGAGATCGATCAGGCGGGCGGCTACCAGAGTTACGCGGTGGGCCGGGCCATGGTCGGTGCGGGGGAGGGAATGGCCAAGGGGGGTGACGGCGGCGGCATGGCTGCGATCGGCGCGCAGATGGCGGTTGGTATGGGCATGGCCGGCTGGATGCAGCACGCCGCGCCGGCCCAGCCGGTGGCGGCGCCGCCTGCGGTCGGCGGCAAGGTGACCTGTCCCAAGTGCTCCGCCCAGGTCCCGACCGGCAAGTTCTGCCAGGAGTGCGGCGGTGCGCTCGCCGCGGCCCCGGCCAAACGTTTCTGCACGGCGTGCGGCAACGAGCTCGGCACCGCGAAATTCTGCTCCAATTGCGGCGGGCAGGCGGCAAGCGCCTAACACGACTCCCGCAGATTTCCGCTACAGATCGATCGTCGGAGCGGCCATAAGCCCACTTAACATTACTGCCGCAGGGAGCGAGGCTGGCCAGGGCGTCGCGGCTCGTTTCGTCTATCGGGGTGATTCCGACGGCCTCGCCGTAGTTTGCGTTGGGTCGGAGCCAAATCTGCAGATCGTGATCTGCCGATGCCAAGACTGCGGCAGTAATGTTAAACTGACCGAACAGGCGGATTTCTCGGTTTTGCGGAGCGAGGCTGGCCAGGGCGTCGCGGCTGGTTTCGCATATCGGGGTGATTCCGACGGCCTCGCCGTAGTTTGTGTTGGTCGGCGCCAAATCTGCAGATCGTGATCTGCCATGCCAAGACTGCAGCAGTAATGCAACAGTCCGTTCGAGGGCCTTTTCGAGGCAGTCGAGGTACAATCCCCCCATGCTTCGGAGCCTCGAGCGATCGTGACGGCGCCTCACGGTCTGGCCGGATCGATGCCAGAGGAGGGGGCCGAGCGGCCGACGATAGAGGCGACCGTCCATCGGTGCCCCACCTGCAACCAGCATTTCTCGGGTGACGCGCGTTTCTGTCCGTTCGACGGCGACCCGCTGGTGGTCGCGAGCGCGTACCGGGCCGATGCCGACCCTCTCCTCGGCAAGCTCATCGACGGACGTTACGAGGTCGAATCGGTGCTCGGTGAAGGAGGGATGGGCAGCGTGTATGCCGTGCGCCATCGGGCCCTCGATAAGCGATTCGCGCTCAAAGTGATGCGCGCCGATTTCGCGCAGCAAGGGGAGCTTGCCGCGCGTTTCATTCAAGAAGCGCGCGCGGCCGCCGCGATCGGGCACCCGAACATCGTGCAGATCACCGACTTCGGTCAGCTGCCGACGCGCGCTCCCTACTTCGTGATGGAGCTGCTCGACGGCACGCCGCTCAGCAAGATGATCCGCGCCGGCGGGCCGCTGCCTTTCGTGCAGGCGGTGCGTATCGTGCGGCAGACTGCCTCGGCCCTGGCGGCCGCCCACGCTTGTGGCGTGATCCATCGCGATCTCAAGCCCGATAACATCCACATCACCAAAAGCCAGGTCGTGAAAATTCTGGACTTCGGGGTCGCCAAGATGGCGGGCGCGGGGCGGCTCACGCGCACCGGTATGGTTTTCGGGACGCCGCATTACATGAGCCCGGAGCAGGCGTCGGGAGGCACGGTCGATCATCGCGCGGACATCTATGCGCTCGGGATCATCATGTACGAGATGTTCACCGGCAGGGTCCCGTTCGAGGCCGACTCGTACATGGGTGTCCTCACCAAGCACATGTTCATGGTTCCCGAGCCGCCGAGCCGCGTACACGAAGCAGCGCGCGAACTCGGAGCTCTGGAAGACGTCATCCTGAGATGTCTCGAGAAAAAGGCGGAGGCCCGCTACGGGTCGATGGACGAGCTGATCCAGGAAATCGAAAGCATCGTGCAGTTCACCGGAGACCGACTCGAGGTCGTTCGTCCGTCTTCTTCGGGCCGGGGTGTGCGTCAGCGCGTCTACGGGCTGGCTGACCAGCTCGAGGTTCCCACGTCCGTCGAGGTCCGAGCGCTTCGGGGCGCCGGAGTACCCGCCGAGCTTCCACCGGCGCTCCTCGCACTCGGCGCCCTGGCGCTCCTCATCCTCGCCTTTGGAATTGGCTACGCCTTCCTTCGTCCGGCGGCGAGCCCTCCCCCGGAGACACTGGCCGTTTCGGCCGCACCTCCGGCGGCGAGCGGCGTCCCATTGACGGGCCCCCCGGCGCCCGAAGAGGCGGCGCCCGCCGACCCGGCACCGCCACGTGGCGAGCTCGGTGCCGGTGCGTCATCGTCACCGCTGGGTGGCAACGACAAGGCCCCGAGCGTCGCCCCCAAACGGGCGCCGGCGCGAACCGCAGCCGGGCCGAAGGCCGCGCCGAGTAACACAGCGGACGCCAGCCGAGGCGCCGGCCGCGCTCCGCCCGCGCCTACGTCCGCCCACACGAGCTTCTCGTCGGGCGACATCATCAATCCTTGGGCCAAGTAGAGTCTCGCGACCAAGTCCCCGCTCGCTCTGACCATCGGTCCCTCGCATGCGCGGGGCTAGCGGTAGTAAGGTCGGCGCGTGAAAGCTGCCCACGTTCTCGTCGTCCAGCACGTTGCGCATGAAACGCCCGGGTTGGTCGAGCCAGCTCTGCGGGCCAAAGACATCGAGCGTCGTTTCGTTCGTCCCTTCGCCGGTGATCGGGTACCTGAGGACGCCGCCGATGCGGTGGGGCTCGTGGTGCTGGGCGGCCCCATGGGCGTTTACGAATCGGAGCGATATCCCCATCTGCGCGACGAGATGCGACTCATCGAGCGTACGCTTCGTGCGGGCTGCCCGGTGCTAGGGATCTGCTTGGGAAGTCAGCTGCTCGCCCATGTCCTCGGGGCTGCGGTAACCAAAGGCCAGCGGAAAGAGGTCGGGTGGCACCGCGTGACGCTCGGCGAAGCGGCGTTGAGCGATCCGCTGTTTAAGACCGTCGAGAGCTCTTTCGTCGCCTTTCACTGGCATGGCGATCGTTTCGACCTACCCAAGGGAGCGACCCACCTCGTAGGCTCGGAGCTCACGCAAAACCAGGCCTTTCGGTACGGCTCCTACGCGTACGGGCTTCTTCTTCATCTGGAGTTGGACGCCGAAATGATCGCCGGGATGGTCCAGGCTTTCCCCGCCGATCTCGAGGACACGGGTCAATCGCCCGAGGGCATCCTCGAGGGTGCCCGCGAGCACCTCGGACCGCTCTCGGAACGGGGCAGTCGCGTACTCGCCGGCTGGGCCGACCTGGTTGCTGCCTACCGCGACGAAACGGGGAGCTAGTGTGCCGTGCGCAGAGACGCAATGGCGATCGTCGTCGTGCACGGTCGAGTTCGGCGCCCGGTGGTAAACTAATGTGGTCATAGCACCGTACCTCTATCGCGAACGACTCAAGTGAGCGAAGATAGGGGGGTGTTACCCATCCTCGGCAGGGTAGGGGCGTGCACGTTCCGCATCCCAATGATATTGAGCTCGTCATAAAGGGGACGACTTGGCGAAGCAGCAACTCCTTCTGGTAGACGCCGACCCGCGCAGCGTGCGGGTCCTCGAAGTCAGTCTCAAAAAGGCCGGCTACAGCGTGACCACGGCCAAGGACGGTCTCGATGCTCTCAGCAAGATCGAAGTCTCGGCGCCGGATCTGATCCTGTCCGATACCAGGCTTCCGAATCTCGACGGGTACGCCTTCGTCAGGCGATTGAAAGAGCGACAAGAATGGGGAGGCATTCCGGTCGTCTTTCTGACCAGTCAAAAATCGATTGAGGACAAGATCCGCGGGCTCGAGCTCGGCGTGGAGGATTATCTCACCAAGCCGATCTTCGTGCGCGAGCTCATCGCGCGCGTGAACCTCTTGCTGCAGCGAAAGACACAAGAAGGCATCGCCACGCGCCATTCCCAAACCGGTCGAACGCGCTTCCAAGGCTCGATCCAGGACATGGCGGTCGTCGACCTTTTGCAGACCTTCGAGGTCTCGCGCAAGAGCGGAATCGTGCACGTGCGAAACAACTCGCATAGCGCGAAGATTCTTTTCCGCGAGGGCAAAGTCATCGATGCCCAACTCGGGGCGCTGCGCGGTGAAGAGGCCGTCTACCGCACGCTCATCTGGAACGACGGATCTTTCGAAGTGGAGTTCACGCCCGTCAAGGGCGATGACGTCATCGAGGTCTCCACCCAAGGCCTTTTGATGGAGGGAATGCGGCGCGTCGACGAGTGGGGAAGGCTTCTCGAGCAGTTGCCTCCGCTCAGCACCGTTTTCGACGTGGACCACGCGCAGCTGCTGGAAAGACTCAACGAGATTCCCGATGAGCTGAACGGCATCTTGAAGCTGTTCGACGGAAAACGAACCTTGCTCGACGTGGTGGACAGCTCACCGTTCGAGGATCTGTCGACGCTGTCCACCATCACCAAGCTCTACTTCGAAGGTCTTCTGATTCCGAGAGAGGGCGAAGCACCGCCGGGAGAAGAGCCGGTCGTCGTACCGAGCGAGTCGGACCCGACGATCAATATCGAGCCGCGCCCCCGCGGCGCTTCCGGCTCGGCGCGTCCCATCGTGGGCAGCGCTCCCGGCCGCCCCGAAGAGCGCAGCGTCGCGTCATTGCTCGACCAGGGCGGCGCGAAACGAACGGCTCCCTCCATCGGTGAGGGCAAGCATCTGACCGATGCCGGTTTGACGGCGATGTTAGGCGCACATGCCGTGTCACCCCCGGCTTCCAAGCACGGCGCTCCGAGCCAGACGACCGCTGGCGCACCTCAGGCAGCGGCGGGTAGCACGACCGCTTCGAAATCCCCCAGCCTGGGATCCCGCGACTCGGACTTGCCTCCTCGGGCCGATAAATCAGGAATTTCGGCGATCCCGAGTGGTCCTTCGGCGGCGCGGGGCGGCACCTCGGATTTCAAGGAGATCAAGGCCTTGCTGGCGGACACCGATGTGCTGCCGCATACCTGGCCAGGGTCGGCCGCGCCACCCAACACGCGGCCGGGGATTGCGCCGCCCGCCAACGTGCCTCGCGCCGTAGCGCCCCTTCCTTCCAATCTCGAAAAGAACGGCGGCGCGTTGGACACGCCGGGCCGCTTCGCGGGTCCGTCCGCCGAGGCGAGCGACCGACCGATCAGCGGCCGTCCGCACTCCGGCCCGCCCGAGGACGGGCCGCACGCCACCGGCGATGGCGGCGGTCCGCCGAGCGCCGATCTTCTTTTTGCTCGCTGGGAAAGAGAGGGGCTCGAAGACGAGGAGCCTCCGCTCGACGGCGAGGACGAAGAGCATGCCGATTTGCTCGCCCGGACGCCGGAGCAGGAAGCGCGACGCGCTTGGCTCCTCAGGTTCGTCGCGGCGCTCGTCGGATTTCTCGCAGTGATCGGTGGATTTGCGGTCCTGCGTGCGCGAGTCGAGCCTGTGCCGGCGGCACCTTCCGCAGGCCCGAGCGCCGTCGCCGCGATGCCGAGCGCCGGCGAGCCGACCTTTGGCGGAAAGGTCGTGGCGAGTGCAGAACCGAGCCTCGCCGAATCCGCGCCCACGCCGGCGGTGTCGAGCGCGTCGATTCCGTTGCCGCGGCGTCTGCCGATGATCGACGTCGAAGTTCCAACGCCGCCCGATACCCCGACGAGTCAAGCGTGGGACGCGGCCGCCGAGAGTCTCGCGGCCAATGACTTCAAAGCTGCCGACAAGGCATTTGCCGATCTCGGCAAGCGAAACGATGCGCCGACGCGCGAAGCGGCGCGCTTGGCGCGCGCTCTGTGGTGGATCGCGAACGGGCGAGAGTCGGAAGTGCAAGCGGTCGTCGCCGATCTGGCGGCCAACGCGACGAACGTTTCGGTTCGGAAGCGCGCGCGCGATCTCTTACGGCCGCACTGACGCTCATCTGGTTCAGCGTTTCGGTAAGAAGCGGCCGATGCTGTGAACGAACTCCTGCGGACGCTCCTCGTTCGGAGAGTGGCCGGCGTCGAGCACGTCCAGCCTCGCCCCCGGGATCTCGCGCGCCAGTCTTTGTCCGAACGAAGCCGGAAACATTCGGTCGCGCCGCCCCCACACCACGAGCGTGGGTGCGGTGATGCGGGTGATACGCGCCACGGTGGGCCGGGTGTCGCGGGTGGAATGAAGCACCGCATGCGCGCTCTCCCGAGCCGCGGGCGTGTTGAATTGTTCGTAATATCTATCGATTCGATCGAGGGGCAATGAAAAACCTGGGGAAAAAACGTTGTCGCGGAAGTGACGGCGGAACGTGCCTCGCCCGTAGAGCTGCTTGAAGAGCAACCCGCCGAGGAGCGGCGTGAGCGGTAGGCGAGAGCGGAAATCGAGCCGAAAGGGATATGTCATCGCATCGACCAGCACGAGCCTCTCGACGAGCTCGGGGTGCTCGGCGGCCACGGTGATGGCGGCGGCTCCGCCCAGCGAGTGGCCGACGATGGACACTCGGCCGAGCTCGAGACCGGCGATCATGTCGACGATCGCTTCGGCAAACGACTCGATGCCGTACGCGTAACGCGCCGGCGATGGCTTCTCGCTTTCGCCGAAGCCCGGGAGATCCGGCGCGAGCACGCGAAACCGTTCGGCCAATGGAGCGAGGACAGTCTCGAATTCGAGATGGCTCACCAGAAAGTCGTGAACCAGAATGACGGGAGGGCCGCTTCCTGCTTCGACGACGCGCATGCGCACTCCGCGAGCCGTGACGTCGCGTTTGACGCGTTCGTTCATCCGTGCACCCTTGGTCTATGTGGGAGGCTGAGGCGTTGGCGGTTTGTTCGAGGTCTCCATAGCGCCGCTGCACGCCGATTCCCAAGACTTAACCCCTGTCCTCCAGGCCGCGGGCTCGCTTGTGTTCACCTGTAGGTGAAGATCTCCATTCGCTGATGGCGACCAAGCGATGGAGATCACAAACCATTGTCAGCTATGACAAAGAATATCAGCCCTTCGCTCGTAAGTACGCGACATGGAATCGCTCGTTTCCATGCGCAAATAATAGGCGAGGGAAACATTGACTGTATTCTATTGAGTGGAATACCGTGTTTTTGGTCGGCACGATCGGATGGTGAGACAAGGCTCTCCATCGCCCTTTCGGAAGCCGCGTGACGAGAGGCGATCCATGGCGGACCGGCTGAATGAGGCAATCCTTTGCCAAATCGAACGAGAGCACGAAGTGGGCCTCTCGTCGGTCGAGATCCTCGGTTTGCTCGAGCGCTACGAGGTGAAATTCAGCGAAGCGACGCTTCGAAAGTACGTTCAGCTCGGTTTGTTGCCGCGCAGCGTGCGGGTCGGACGCAAGGGCAAACATCAGGGCTCGCAGGGCATCTATCCGGTAGCCGTCATCCGCCAGATCCTGCGCATCAAAGAAATGATGGCCGATGATCTGACCATCGAACAAATTCAGCGCGAGATTCTCTTCGTTCGCGGCGACATCGAGGAACTCGAGCGCGTGCTCGGCAGGATCTTCGACAATCTCGGGCACGCTGCGAAAGATCGGGGCCGAGCCGGCGTGGGCGGGCGTTCGGTCACCCACGATCTGGCGGGCGCACGAAGCCTCGCGAAGGACCTGCTCCAGAAGCTCGAATCGATAGAAGCGCGATTGACCGCACGGTCCGAAACGGCTCGGTCGGTCGCCGGCTGAAGGACCCCAGACGAGAGAGTTGCAAACGAGTGTGAAGGCGAGAGAGGACGGCGCATGGACATCAAAAAGAAGCTCGAGGCGATGAGCGGCTCCGACGTCGACGAGGAGGATCTCTCCGACGAACAAGTCGGGACGATCGAAGGCCCCCTGGCCCTCGCGCCGGCACCGACATCGATGGAAAACCCTCCGGTGACCCGCGAACAGCGGCGCTCGCGGCGAAAGCGGGAAATCCGCGCGAGGACCATCAGCGTCAAGCGGATGACGAAGCGCGAGCTGGAGATTGGACGGCTGCTTTATCCGGAGCACGATTACGACAAGCCCGAAACGCGCAACGACTGCGTCGAGGGCGCGCGTCCGTGCCCGTTCGTGTCCTGCAAGCACCACCTCTACCTCGACGTCTCGAGCCGGACCGGAGCGATCAAACTCAATTTTCCCGACCTCGAGGTATGGGAAATGAACGAGACCTGCGCTCTCGATATCGCCGACCGCGGCGGCACGACGCTCGAGGAGGTCGGAGCGATCATGAACCTGACGCGTGAGCGAATACGTCAAGTCGAAGTGAAGGCGCTGGCCAAGCTCGACGCCCTCCAGGATATGATGGCGTTGCGCGACTACGTCGACGAAGGTCCGGTGGGCAAGCGAAGGTTACCCCTCCTGTCCAAGAAAGACCTGATCGACGACGAAGACGAAGCCCCCGAGCCGGATGACGACGACGATGAAGACGAAGAGCTTTTCAAGCCGAGCTCGCGCGTGCTAGAGCCGGCGGATTTCGACTTAATCGAAGAATGAGCCCTCCTCCTATGCGCCCCTCCGTTTCTTATCTTCCTTCTGCGTAGTACTGCGTTTGCATGACTCGGCGCGGCGGCCGGTCGCCTGCGGGCTTGACGGCCGCACGCGCCGGCGCTACCCGGCGCGCCATGGCTATTCAGTGCGCTCTGCTTTCGGTTTCGGACAAGACCGGACTCGTGCCTTTCGCCCAAGCGCTCGCCGCACGCGGCGTGACTCTCCTGTCTACGGGAGGAACTCACAAAGCACTCGAGCAGGCGGGCATCGCCGTTACATCGGTCGAGAGCTACACCGGTTCGCCGGAGTTGATGGATGGGCGTGTGAAGACGTTGCATCCGCGCGTGCATGCCGGAATCTTGATGCGCGGAGAGAGTGACGCGGCCGACCTCGAGAGGATCGGCGGGCGCCCCATCGACCTCGTAGTCGTCAACCTCTATCCGTTCGAGCAGACCATGCGAAGAGTGGGGGCGTCGCACCAGGAGATCGTCGAGAACATCGATATCGGTGGCCCGTCGATGGTTCGCAGTGCGGCCAAGAACCACGCCCGGGTGACGGTCGTTTGCGACCCGGGCGATTACCATGCGGTGCTTGCCGAGATCGCTTCCTCGGGCGATGTGAGTGCGCCGACACGCCAGCGTCTGGCGGCCAAAGCATTTGCCCATACGGCTGCTTACGATGGAGCCATCTCCGGCTATCTCTCGAGTTTGTCGGACGGTGGCCGTGACGAGTACCCACGATTTCTGACGCTGCCTTTCGAGCGCGTCTATGGTTTGCGTTACGGCGAAAATCCGCACCAGGGTGGGGCCTTCTACCGGGAGCGAGGAGCGCCGCTGGGATCGCTCGCACTGGCCGAGAGCGTGGGAGCCGGCGGCAAAGAGCTCAGTTTCAACAACATCGTCGACGCCGATGCCGCCTTTCAGTCGGTGCGGGAGTTCGAGCTTCCGGCCGCCGTCGTCGTCAAGCACACCAATCCCTGCGGGGTCGCCGTCGCCGAGGATCTCGCCACCGCTTACCGAGCGGCGCGGGACGCGGATCCGGTTTCGGCCTTTGGGTGCGTGGTGGCGCTCAATCGCCCCGTCGAGGTCGATACGGCGCGCGTCATCGCAGAGACGTTCGTGGAATGCGTCGTCGCGCCTACGTTCTCGCGCGAGGCGCTCGAGGTGCTGCACACGAAGAAGAACCTGCGTCTTCTCGCGACGGGCATCTGGCTCGGCGCCGACCAAGCGACGCTCGAATACAAGCGGGTGAGCGGCGGCGTCGTCGCGCAAACGCGCGACACGACCGGCCGCGGCGAAGTGCGGCGCGCCAAGGTCGCGACGCGGCGAGCGCCGACGGAGGCCGAGCTGCTGGCTCTCGAGTTCGCCTGGTGTGTCGCCAAGCACGTGAAATCGAATGCGATCGTGCTCGCCAAGGGAACCCGGACCGTGGGTGTCGGGGCCGGTCAGATGTCGCGCGTCGTCAGCGTGCAAATCGCCTGTGAGAAGGCGGGCTCCGAGGCTGCCGGCAGCGTCCTCGCGTCCGATGCCTTTTTCCCATTTCCCGATGGCGTGGAGGCGGCGATCGCCCGAGGCGTCACTGCTTTCGCGCAGCCCGGAGGCAGCGTCAAAGATGTCGACGTGATCGCCGCTGCGGATCGCGCCGGCGCCGCGATGGTCCTCACCGGAGTGCGACACTTCCGGCATTGACCGCCCGCACGATCTCGCCTTCTCACGATGGCGTTCTCCTCGCCCGAGCCGGCGGATGCGCCACGCTGCGATTTTTCATAGGGAGGCGGGGAGGCGCCTCCTCGGCTCCCTGTGAATTTCGAACCCATCAGCCCGGCAGGAGGCCGTTGTGGCTCAGGCGGTGGTGCGGGAGCGCCGTTTGGGCTGGGTGCGGGGCTCGAGGGCGGCGAGGTTGCCCTTGGCGAGCAGCTGGCGGAACGTGTCGAACTCGTCGCCCCACTGCAAGACGCGCGAATACGTAAGGCCGTCCCAGAATTTGCCGGCTGGCTTGCCCTTCTTCGCGCCGGTGACGAGCCGCGCTGTCAGCCCGGCGAAGGCCCGGAGGAACGCCTGAAATCCTTCGCGCGATTTGGCCGACAACAGCAAGTGCACCTGGTGCCCTGCGTTGGCGAACTCGTGGATCTTGATGCTGTGACGACGAGAGAGAGTGCGAAGCAGTTCCTCGATGCGGGCTTCGGTCGCTGGGCGCCGCAGCGACCAGTTCCCGCGCGCTCGCGACGAGCGAAGCACGAGGTAAAGCGGTAGTGTCGGCTCGAGTGGGCGCGATGTCTTGCGTCGGCCGCCCGCCTTGGTACCACCGTGCTGGGCTTCGACTCCGGGACCGAAGCTCGGTTCCGGAACCTGCGCTTGCTTGTCAGGATCGTTTTGCGTCACGTGCTCACCCCCAGTTTAGGGCAATGTTATTTAACCTGGCAAGCCCCGCGTGCCTGCCGAGGCGGAAAATTTGGCCCAAGCCAACCAAAGATGACATCTCCACAACCTAAATAATTGCTTCGCGATTGGCGAGGCAAGGAGCTCGCCGTGGCTTTCATGACCGAGTCCTGTAGCGTCTGCGGATCCCGATTTGAGCAGCAATTTCGCTATCAGATGGAGGAGACCCCGACGGGTTTTGCGTTCTATTGCTCCCAAGAATGCCTGAATAAGAGTCGAACCGCGTGGGGAGACGGGTGCGCTTCTTGCGACACATGTGGGAAGCGGTTCCAGGTCGAGCTGGTTTCGAGCGTTTTCTACGTGGCAGGACAGCGCAAGTACGCGTGCTCGCAGGCCTGCCGCGGCCAGCTTTTGCGCGAGGCAGGGGGAGCGCGGCTTGGTGAGTTACTCGGCGCGGCCTCCGGCCCGCCTGCGGTTGAGTTACTCG
>WNGB01012981.1_pt1 | contig 17066 bp, 15 predicted proteins | sample 5400681 | NCBI WGS metagenome assembly WNGB01 (sample SAMN13153367, study PRJNA577476) | soil metagenome | isolation source: 115 cm soil or saprolite under grassland replicate 2 | place: USA:California | collected 2016-06-15 | reverse complement strand
TGCCGGCAGGCGTTCGGCTCTTCACCGCCGGAGTCGTGCGACGACAACGAGGTCATGCGCGCCTGGGAGCGCGCCCGCGACTCCTGGCGCGCCGCGATGGACGAGTATGCATTTCACCGCGGTCTCGAGGCGATCTGGCGGTTCCTTTCGGAGATCAACGGCTTCGTCGTCTCGCGGGAGCCGTGGAAGATCCTGAAGGAAGAGGGGTGTTCTGGCCGCCTTTCGCGGATCCTCTACGCCTCGGCCGAGGGCGTCCGACTCGTCGCGGCACTCCTCTCGCCGTTCATGCCGACCACTTCGCGCAAGATCTGCGCCGTGCTTGGTGCGCCGGTGAAGGACGTGGCCCTCGACGACCTCGAGTGGGGGGGGCTCCCGACCGGAGCCCCGCTCGCTGCGGCCGAGGCGCTCTTCCCGCGAGTGGACACCGCGGCGTACTTTTCGATGGAGGGGGGAAGGGCCATGTCGACCGAGAAGCCGGCGAGCCCGGCGGCGACGCCGGCCGCCGATGCGGACGGACGCATCTCGATCCAGGAGTTCCAGAGGATTCGGCTGGTAACGGGCCGGGTGCTCGAAGCCGACCGCGTGCCGCGGTCGAACAAGCTCGTGCGGATGCAGGTCGACCTGGGCTCCGAAAAGCGCCAGGTCGTCGCCGGCATCGCGAACCGTTACGAGCCGGAAGCGCTCGTGGGGAAGAACGTCGTCATCGTTGCCAACCTGAAGCCCGCGAAGCTGATGGGAGTCGAATCCGACGGCATGGTCCTCGCGGCGACGGTCGGCGAAGCGGGGGAGCCGTCACTTCTCGAAGTTCCCGCGGACGTTCCGCCGGGGAGCGCGGTCAAATAGCTCCTCCCTCCCTCGCCGACTCGCACTGCCACCTCCAGATGGCCGAGGGCCCGCTCGACGAGATGCTCGGGCGCGCGCGCGCTGGCGGCGTGGATCGGTTGCTCGTACCCGGAACGACGGTCGCCGATTCCGCGGAAGCGGCGCGCATCGCCGCGTCCCACGACGGCACCCTTGCCGCCGTCGGCGTCCACCCGCACGAAGCGAAGGAATTCGAGCCGGAGCGCGACGGCCACGCGCTCGAGGCGCTCGCAGGCCGGCCGGAGGTCGCGGCGATCGGCGAAGTCGGTCTGGACTTCCACTACGATCTGTCGCCGCGCACGAAGCAGATCGAGGTCCTCGAGTGGATGCTCGATCTCGCGAGGCGCCTCGAGCTCCCGGCCATCCTGCACAACCGGGAGAGCGGACGCGAGCTCCTCGCACTTCTCGCGCGACTCGGGCCGCGAGAGAACGCGGGCGTCTTCCACTCCTTCGCCGAGAGCGCCGACTTTGGGCGCCGGGTCCTCGATCTCGGGTTCCGGATCTCGTTCTCCGGCATGATCACGTTCCGGAGCGCCCGAAACATCCGCGAGGCGGCGGAAGGGCTTCCGCTCGATGCCCTGCTCGTCGAGACCGACTCGCCTTACCTGTCCCCCGAGCCTCACCGCGGCAAGCGCTGCGAGCCGGCGTTCGTCGTGGAGACGGCGAAGAAGCTGGCCGAGGTCAAGAGCGTCTCTTTCGAACGCGTCGCGGAGGCGACCACCGCGAGCTACGATCGGCTTTTCCGGCGTCGGGACGCCCTGTGACCAGCCCGTCGCGCATGCCGCCGCGCGACTTCGACGCGCTCGTCGAGGAGGCTCTCGCGTCAGTTCCCGAACGGTTCCGTCGCTATCTCGAGAACGTCGTGGTGGTCGTGGAGGAGGAGCCCATGGACGAGGACTACGACGAGACCGACACTCCCGACGACCACGAGCTCTTCGGGATCTTTCGCGGCGCGCCGTACTTCGAGCGCCACCGTTTCGTCTCCGACCTGCCCGGTCAGATCGTGGTCTTCCGCGGCCCGATCCTTCGCTCCTGCTCGACGCGGGGAGTGGCCGTCCGCGAAATCCGCGACACCGTCGTTCACGAGCTGGGACACGTGTTGGGGCTGACGGACGAGGGCATGCCGTATTGATCTGCCCTTCCGAGGAGCGAAGCGACGAGGGATCTCTCCGTAATATCTCGAGAAAGATCCCTCGCTGCGCTCGGGATGACGATTGAAAAAAAAGACCGCCCCTGCGGGCGGCCTCTCGAGCGCGACTCGAAGCGCGCTATCGGATCGAGAGCGGCTCCTCCAGCGTGAACGCGACCGTCCGGCCGGCGTCGATCGTGAAATCGAGATCTCCCGTCGCCGCCGCGACGCCCGTGCCGACCGCGGCGCCCGCCGCCGCTCCCTTCAAGGTGGACCCGGTGTCCTTTCCGAGCAGCTGGCCGACGATCGCCCCGACTGCGGCCCCTCCGGCGATGTACTCGACGTTCCTCTTCGTGTGGGTCTCGCCGACCCTCTCATAGGCCGAGGTCCGGATGGGGACCATGCCCCCGCGCGTCTCGAGCTCTGTCAATCGGAACTTGAGCTCCGCGGGACGGGCGAGCTTGCCCGAATCGACGACGTGCTCGATCCTTCCGACGACCCGGCTTCCCGAAGCTGCGACGACGCTGCCGTCTTCGGCCAGCACGTCGTCCAGAATCTTTCCGCGAACCGCGTCGCCTTCCTTCGCCGTCGCCGTCGATATCGCTTCGTCGAACGCCGATCTCAGAATCGTCCCGGCCGGCACCACGCGCTCGGCGCGGGACGATCGGGTTTCCGGAGCCGGTCGCTCTTCGGAGTAACCCGAACGGCCCGCCCGTGCCGACGTCGTCTTCGACTGACTCGCCGCGCGGCGACGCGTCGCATTTCGCTGCGACACGACCACGGGATCGGCCGTGATCGCGGCGGTCTCCGCGGGCGCGGCCTCAGCCGTCATCGTCGTGGTCGTCGCCGTGGTCATCGTTGTGGTCGTCGTCGCGGCCACGTTCGTCGCCGGGGGAGTCACCTCTGCCGTCGTCGTTTCCGTTTTCCGGCAGGCAGGCAAAAGACCGATCGCGCCGGTCAAGAACGCCACGGAAAAGATTTCGAGCTTTCGATCTCTCATGTCAGAGTACCTCCCTGCCTCCGCGGCCATTCGAGCAAGCCATGTGCCGCACGCGGATGTCGGCGGCCACGACGTAAGTTACTGAGGTCGAGGACCTTTCAACCCCGAGCTCTCCCGCACGGATGTCACCGGCGGGGGCCGCGGGGTCCCCTGTCGCGGTTGGGATGGCCGGCGTGCTCGCCCTCGCGGCTCCGCCTCCCGTTGTCTTCTTCGGGCCCGACGGGAGCCATGGCCATCTCGGCTTCGAGCTCCTCCTTGGAGAGAGCCTGCTTTCGAGAGAGCTTGATCTTTCCCATCGGGTCGACCGCGATGATCTTGACGGTGACCTCATCCCCCTCTTTCACGACGTCGGTCGTCTGCCGGACCCGGTACGGCGCGAGCTCGGAGATGTGAACGAGCCCGTCCTGACCGGGCAGGATCTCGACGAACGCGCCGTACGGCTCCACGCGCCGCACCTTGCCCGTGTAGATCTTCCCGATCTCCGGTTCCTGGGTCAGTCCCTCGATGATCTGGATCGCACGCAGCGCGGCCGCCTCGTCGGAGGACGCGATCGAGACCTTCCCCGAGTCTTCGACGTCGATCTTGCAACCGGTTTCCTCGATGATCGAGCGGATCGTCTTTCCGCCCGAGCCGATGACGTCGCGGATGCGGTCTCTCGGGATCTGCATCGTGAAAATGCGGGGCGCATACGGAGAAATGTTCGGCCGCGGGCGGTCGAGCGCCGTCGCCATCTTCCCGAGGACGTGCAGCCTTCCAACCCGCGCCTGCTCGAGCGCCTGCTCCAGAACGGCGCGGGGAAGCCCCTGGATCTTGATGTCCATCTGGAGCGCCGTGATCCCGTCCGCGGACCCGGCGACCTTGAAGTCCATGTCCCCGTAGTGGTCCTCCTGGCCGGCGATGTCGGTCAGGATCGCGAATCGGTTCCCCTCGCCGACGAGCCCCATCGCGACGCCGGCGATGGGCGCCTTGATCGGCACGCCGGCGTCCATGAGAGCGAGAGTCCCGCCGCAGACCGTGGCCATCGACGAGGAGCCGTTCGACTCGAGGATGTCCGAGACGACGCGCACGGTATAGGGGAACGACTCCTCACTCGGCAGCACGGTCGAGAGCGCGCGGCGCGCGAGATTTCCGTGGCCGATGTCGCGCCGGGACGGGCCCCTCATGAACTTCGTCTCCCCGACGGAGAACGGCGGGAAGTTGTAGTGGAGAAGGAACGTGTGCTCGCTCTCTCCTTCGTACTCTTCGATGATCTGGGCGTCGTCGGAAGTCCCGAGAGTCGCCGTGACGAGCGCCTGGGTCTCGCCGCGCGTGAAGAGCGCGGAGCCGTGAGTTCGAGGGAGAAGGCCGACCTCGCAGGAGATCGGCCGGACCTCGTCGAAAGCGCGTCCGTCCAGTCGCTTGTTCTCGTTAAGGATCGTCTCGCGCGTCAGGATCTTGACGAGGTCGTCGGCGGCGCGCGCGGTCTGCTGGCGCCGCTCGGGCTCCGTCTCGGGGACCAGCGAGGCCACCGCCTTCTTCACGGCCTTGATTTCCGTGTAGGAAGCGATCTTTTCCGGCATGGTCATGGCGGCGCGCATCGGCGCCTCCCACTGCCGGCGCACCTCGGCGAAGAGCTCCGAGGGGTACGACTCGGGCGTCTGCCACGCGGGCTTCTCGAAAGCGCCGCGCTTCTGAAGCTCCTTCTCCGCCGCGACGATCCGGCGGATGGCTTCGTGTCCGAAGAGGATCGACTCGAGCATCCTCTGCTCGGAGACCTCCCGGGCGCCGGCCTCGACCATCACGACCGCTTCTTCGGTTCCGGCCACCACGAGATCGATCTCGGACTTCTCCCGCTCGGCGTTCGTCGGATTCAGCACCAACTGTCCGCCGATCGAGCCCACGCGCACTGCGCCGATCGGGGAGTAGAACGGGACGAGCGAGCAGGTCAGCGCGACCGAAGCGGCGTTCAGAGCCAGGACGTCCGGGTCGTTCTGGCCGTCGGCGGAGAGAACGAACGCGATGATCTGGGTTTCGTGATTGAAGCCTTTCGGAAAGAGAGGCCGTAGCGGCCGGTCGATCAAGCGAGAGGTGAGGATCTCCTTCTCCGTCGGCCGGCCCTCCCGCTTGAACCAGCCGCCGGGGATCCGGCCGGCCGCGTACGTGTTCTCGCGATAGTCCACCGTCAGCGGGAAGAAGTCGGCGTTCTCCTTCGGCTCTTTGGCGAACACCGCCGTCGCGAGGACGACGGTGTCGCCGTAGCGGACCACGGCGGCGCCGTCCGCCTGTTTCGCGAGCTTCCCAATTTCGATGTCCAGGGATCGGCTACCGATCGGGATCGAGGTCTTGTGGATCATGGTCTTTCCTTCTCGTAGTGGTCGGCCGCCGGCGGAACCGCTCGGCGGAGAAAACGCCGGGCGTTTCCCTCGCCGGGGAAGGCGAAACGGGCTGTCGCCCGTCCGGCGGGCGGAGTTACTTCCGGATGCCGAGGCGCTCGATCAGCCGGTGATAGCGCTCCGGGTCTTCAGACTTCAAATAGTCGAGCAGGCGCCGGCGGCGCCCGACGAGCTTCAAGAGACCGCGGCGGGAGTGGTGATCCTTTGCGTTCGTCTTGAAGTGTTCGGTCAAGTAGGCGATCCGGTTCGTCACCAGCGCGACCTGCACCTCGGGCGAGCCCGTATCGGTGTCGTGGGTGCGGTACTCCGAAACGATCGTCGGCTTCTGCGTTCGATGCTCCGTGACGTTCACTTCTCCTCCGACTCTCTCATCTCACACTTTTTACTCAATCGGACAGCCTAGCACACAGGACATGTCGCGGGGACAGGTCCTGCGGACCTGCACCCGCCGGCGACCATTTCGTCGGAAGGACCCACGAGAGCCACCCAGTCCCCCTCCTTCGAGGCGACGCCGCGCGCCGGGATCGACTGCCCTTTGCGGATCTTCCAGGTCTCGAGCGAAGCCAGGCGGACTCGCTCGAACGGAAAGTGCACGCGCGAGAGTGGAACGGCATGCGGCGGCTCGAGGCGCTCGGCGGACGCCATCGCTTCGAATCGCTCGAGCGCGACGGCCTCACTCACGTGGAAGTCGCCGATGCGTGTGCGTCGCAGAGACTCCAGGTGCGCTCCGCAGCCGAGCTTCTCGCCGAGGTCACTCGCGATCGAGCGGATGTACGTCCCCGACGAGCAGGAAATCGAGAACGGCAGGCGACCGTCGGACAATCGACCGAACGAGAGCTCCCGGACGCGGACTTTCTTCGGCACCAGCGGGACGCTTTCACCCTTGCGCGCCATCTCGTAGAACTTGCGCCCGCCGACCTTCTTTGCCGAATACGGGGGGGGCGATTGCAGAAACTCGCCGCGGAAGGAGCTGGCGGCTGCCTCGACGTCTTCGCGCCGAACACCCGCGACGTCGCGCTCAGGCCCGACCGCCTCGCCTTCGCGGTCGAAGGTCGTCGTCGCGCGGCCGAGACGTATGACCCCCTCGTAGGACTTGTCCATCAGCGTGAAGAAACCCTGTAGCCTCGCCGCTTCCCCCGCGCACAGAAGGAGGAGCCCGGTCGCCATCGGATCGAGCGTTCCACTGTGCCCGATGCGCGGGAGCGAAAGTGCCCGCCGCACCCGCTCGACGACGTCGTGGGAGGTGAGCCCCGCCGGCTTGTCGATCAGGAATAGGAAGCCGCGGCGAAACGGGTCGGCCGATCTCACGGCTCCTCTTCACGTTCCGGCAGCACCTGAGAGAGAAGCTCGTCGATCCGCGCCGCCCGGTCGTACGAGCGATCCGGCTCGAAGAAGAGCTCGGGCGCGTAGCGCAGCCGGCAACGCCGTCCGACCTCGCCCCGCAGAAATCCAGCCGCGCGCGCGAGTCCCGTGCCCGCGCGGGCGAGAGCCGCGGCATCGCCGCGGGTCGTGAAGAACACGCGGGCGGACCTCAAGTCCGGGGGCATCTCGACGTCGGTGATCGTGACCGCCTTGATGTCCGGGTCGTGAGCTTCGATCAAGAGGAGACTGGAGATCTCGGCCCGGACGAGATCGGCGACCCGCTGGCTGCGGCGGGATTCCTTCTTCATCGGCTCTTCTTGGCTGTCATTCCGAGGGCCGCAGGCCCGAGGAATCTCTTCCTGAGCGAGGCAGAGATCCCTCGCTTCGCTCGGGATGACAGTGAGTTTGAGCTACACATGGATGAACTCGTTTCGGTAATTCAGCAGCTCGCCATCGAGGTTCTGCTCGACGAAATTCAGCATCTTCTGCAGCAGCGCGTCGAGCGGCACCTGGTCTGGTCCGACCGCGGCGACCGCCAGCTCGGCTCTTTCCAGGAGATTCTGAGATCCGACCTCGGAAGCGGAAACCTCGAACTCGTTTCGAAGGCGACTCTTCAGACTCCGGACGATCATCCGCTTTTCCTTCAGGCCGCGGCAGCCGGGCAGGTGAAGGTCGAAGACGGCGTAGGCGAGAACCAAGTGTGTTTTCCGAGCCGGGACGGACTCCGAACCGCCCGACTAGGCTTCCATCAACCCGGCGATCTTCTCGACCTGATAGGCCTCGATCACGTCGCCGACTTTGACGTCCTGATAGCGGTCGAGAGCGATGCCGCACTCGAAGCCCTGCTTGACTTCCGAGACGTCGTCCTTGAAGCGACGCAGCGAGGCGACTTTCCCCTCGTAGATGACCCGGTTGTCCCGGAGGAGCCGGACCTGGGAGGAGCGCCCGATCGATCCTTCGGTGACGTAGCAGCCCGCCGCGATGCCGAACCGCGGGACCTTGAACGTGTTGCGAACCTCGGCGCGCCCCCGGGCGACTTCCTTCAATGTGGGTTCGAGCAGTCCTTCCATCGCTTTTCGGATCTCGTCGGTCACGTTGTAGATGATGGTGTGAAGGCGGAGCTCAACGCCGCTCTTGTCTGCTTCCGCCTCGGCCTTCTTCTCCGGCCGTACGTTGAACCCGACGATGATCGCGCCGGAAGCCGAGGCGAGCAGGACGTCGTTGATGTTGATCGCGCCGACGCCGACGTGGAGGAGCGAGACCTTGACCTTCTCGTTGGAGAGATTCTTCAAGGCCTGCGACAGAACCTCGGCCGATCCGGCCACGTCGGCCTTGACGATCAGCGGCAGCTCCTTGATGCGGCCTTCCTGGATCTTGTTGAAGAGCTGATCGAGCGAAAGCTTCTGGCTTGCCGCCATCGCTTTCTCCCGCTCCCGCAGCTGACGGAAGGAAGCGACCGAGCGCGCTTTGGCCTCGTCGTCAACGACCTGGAACGTGTCGCCGGCCTGAGGAAGATCCTCGAAGCCGGTCACCTCGACCGGCGTCGCCGGTCCCGCTTCCGTCAGGCGGTCGCCGCGGTCGTCCGTCATCGAACGCACGCGGCCGAACACTGCCCCGGCGAAGAAGACGTCCCCCACGCGCAAGGTTCCCGACTGGACGAGGACCGTCGCCACGTTGCCGCGCCCCGCCTCGCGTCGTGCCTCCAGCACTACCCCCCTGGCTTCCTCCGCGACGGGAGCTGTCAACTCCTGCAGATCCGCGACGATCAGGAGCAGCTCGAGGAGCTGGTCGATTCCCTGCTTCTTGATCGCCGAGATTTCCGCCGACGGGACTTCGCCGCCCCAGGCCTCGAGCAGTACGCCGTGGTCCGCGAGCTCCTTCCGGACGCGATCGGGGTTGGCGTTCGACTTGTCGATCTTGTTGATCGCGACCACGATCGGAACCTTTGCGGCGCGCGCATGGTCGATGGCTTCGACGGTCTGCGGCATCACACCGTCGTCCGCGGCGACGACGAGCACGACGATGTCGGTCGCCCGGGCGCCCCGCGCGCGCATCGAGGTAAAGGCCTCGTGACCTGGAGTGTCGAGGAACACGATCGGCCGGCCGTGGACCTCGACCCGGTAGGCGCCGATGTGCTGAGTGATGCCTCCCGCCTCTCCTTCGGCGACCTTGGTCTGACGGATCGCGTCTAAGAGAGAAGTCTTTCCGTGATCGACGTGGCCCATCACGGTCACGACCGGCGCGCGGGGCGCCCGCGCGGCGCTCGTCACCGGAGCGGCTTCCGCGTCCTCCGGGCCGGTTCGCGCGAGCTCGAGCTCCTCTTCGAACGAGACGACCGCCGCTTCGACCCCGACCTCCTTGGCGATCTGAATCGCCGTCGAGGCATCGAGGGTCTGGTTCACGGTCGCGAGGATTCCCCGCTGCATGAGCAGTCGCTGGATGTCTTTCGCGAGAACGCCCAGCTTTTCGGAGAGCTCCTTGACGGTGACGCCCTCCGACAGGAAGATCGGGCCCGTCGGCATCGGCTTCTTGAACTCGAGGAGCTTGCCCGAGTCGTGCGCCCGGGTGGACTTGGCGGCGCGGCGCAGCGCGGACTTGGAGACCGGCTTCACCTCGGCAACCGTCTCCGCCTCTTCGGCTCCCTCCGCCTTCTCGATCAGCGGAAGAGTGATGTCGGAGTACGTGTCTTCCTCGTATGCGCCGACGAACTCCCGCAGGTCGACTTCGTCCGCGACGGTGATCTTCGGCTTCGCGCCCCGCTTCGCGGCGGGCTTCTTGGTGTCCTTCTCGTCTTCCTTCTTGCGCTTGGTGCCCGCTCGCTCGGCGACCGGCGGCGGAGCCACGGCCCTCCCGGGGCCGATGCCCGGTCGACCGATCGGTCCGGGGCGGCCCGTGGGCCCGCCCGGGCGAAGCGGAGCCCCGGCCGGACGCATTCCCGGCCCTCCAGGCGTCGGGCGATAGACCGAGGGCCCCGGCCGTCCCGACGGACTTCCCGAGGCGGGACCCATCGGTCGCGAGGGTCCCGTCGGACGCATCGCGGGGGCACCTGCTCCGGCGCCGGCGCGTGCCATTGCCCCGGGGGCGCCGGGGCCGAGAGGCCTTCCGATCGCCGGACGCGTCGGCGGGAGCACGATTTTTCGGGGGAGAGCCGGTTTCGGCGGCGGCTCCGCTTCCGGCTCGGAAGGGACGACCGCGGTGCGCGCCGGCTCCGCCGGCTTGGGGCGAGCCTCCACCACGCCGGGCGGGGCGGTCGCGGGGGGTGGCGGAGCGGGACGCCGTACGGCGGGCTCCGCGTCCGGCTCCGGCTCGGGACGAACCGGCGCCGTCTTCTCCACGATCTTGATCCGGGAGAGTGCGCTCTTCTGCGGCCGGAAAGCCTTCGATTCGGTATCGCGGACGATCAGCTGTTTGGGGGCGTGGGTCTTGCCTTGCAGAATTGCCAGGACGGTCGACTCGTCGAGAGCCGCCTGCGGCGATTTGACGTCTACCCCGATCGACTGAAGCAGGAAGAGAACTTCCTTGCTCCCGATCCCCATCTGTGCGGCGAGCTCTTCGACCCGGATCTTTCCCATCGAGCTGAACTACTCCTGAACGATCGTCTCTTCGGCCGGCGTCCCCGGCTCCGCCTCTTCCGCGCCGGGAACTTCTTCGGCGTCTTCCAGTTCTTCTTCCGACTCCTCGGACCGGGGCGAACGGATCTCCTCTTCCGCGGCGCGCGCCGCTTCCAGGAGCCTTTCCGCAGTCGCTGCGCCGATCCCGGGGATCTCCGAGAGCTCCTCCGCGCTCTTCTCGAGCAGCTCGGCGAGCGATCCCACGCCCGCTTCCGCGAGCTTCTCGGCGGTCTTTCCGCCGATGCCGGGGATCTCAGACACGGGCGTCTGCTTCAAACGCGACGCCAGGAGCATTCGCGTCAGAGCCTCGGCGACCTCGCCCTTGACCTCGGTCTCGCCCTTGATCTCGATCTTCAAACCGATGAGAGCCGAGGCGAGCCGCACGTTCTGACCCTTCTTGCCGATCGCGAGGGACAGCTGGTCGTCCTCGACGACGCAGTCCAGGCTCATCGTTCCGTCTTCATGATGGATCGGCGAGACCCGCGTGATCTTGGCCGGGGCGAGCGCGTTCTGGGCGAAGGTGATCAGGTCGTCGGAGTACAGGATGACGTCGATCTTCTCGCCGTGGAGCTCCCGCATGATCGACTGAACCCGGCTTCCGCGCATGCCCACGCAGGCCCCGACCGGATCGACGTCGCGCTCGCGCGAGCGCACGGCGACCTTCGCGCGTTCGCCCGGCTGGCGGACGGCTCCCTTGATGACGACAGTGCCGTCGTAGATTTCCGGCACCTCCATCTCGAAGAACCGGATCAGAAGCCGCGGATCGGTCCGCGAAAGGACGAGCTGCGGGCCCTTCGGATTCCGGTGCACGTCGTAGAGGATCGAGCGAATCCGCTCCCCCTGCCCGTAGCGCTCGGCCCGGGATTGCTGATCGCGCGGGATGATCCCCTCCGTCTTGCCGAGATCGACGATCATGTCGCCGCGCTCGAATCGCTTGACCGTGCCGCTCATGAGCTCGCCGATCTTCGGGAAGTACTCGTTGTAGATGTTGTCGCGTTCCGCCTCCCGGACCTTCTGATAGAGGACCTGCTTGGCGGTCTGGGCGGCAATTCGTCCGAGTCCCATCGTCTCGCGGTAGACGCGGACTTCGTCGCCGAGAACGACGTCGTCGACTTCGTTCGCGGTCTCGCCTTCGGCGCCCGGCCGCAGGACCCGGACCTCGCCCCGCGTCCCGTGTTTCGCGACGAGCTCGCGGGCTTCCTCGAGCAGGACCTGCGGAGGCGGCTCCTCCGACTCGGTGTCGAGCTCTGCGACCACCGTGCGGGGCGAGTACACCGTCATCTCGCCGGTCTGCCGGTCGATCAGGGTCACCATCGCCTTGTCGTGGTAGAACTTTCGCGCCGCCGAGGACATGGCTTCCTCGAGCGCGCCGAACATCTTCTCGGCGTCGATGTCTTTTTCCCGCGAGACCTGTCGGATCACCGACGGATCGATGTTCATCGGACCGTGCTTCTCCTCAACGTTCGCCGCGGCGCTCCGGCCACTCGAATTCCAATCGCGCCAGCCGAATATCGCCGAAACGGACATTATAGGTTTTGCGGTTCTCCCCATCAACGACACGAAGCACGTCTCCGTCGACGCTCTCCAGAGTTCCGTGCAAATTTCGACTCCCCGGACCCGGCGGGCTCCCTCCGTTGGAGGATTCGCCGAGCACGGGCGCGTCGGTCTTCACGCGCACTCGTCGCCCGACGAATCTCCGGGCATCGTCGAGCGAGTACAGCTTGCGGTCGAGGCCGGCGGAAGAAACCTCGAGCACGTAGCCGTGGCGGATCTCGTCGGAGGCGTCCAGCAGCGCCGACACTTCCCTCGAAACCGACTCGCAGTCTTGGAGGGAGACGGAGCTGCCGTCTTCCCGCTCGAGCACCAGCCGGAGGACCGCCGCGCTTCCGGTACCGGACGGTTCGACCGCGAGCAGACGACACCCCTTCTCCCGGGCAATCGCCCGGATCTCCTCGGTCGTCTCCGGTTTGAGCAGCGGCATTCCTCACCTCGAAGGAACAAAAAAGCGGGCCTGCGCCCGCTTCCCTTTTCGTCGAGAGCCGGCCCTCTTTATCAAATGAGGGCGGGCAGCCGCAACCGCAACGCCGGCCCAGAGTCAAAATCGAAAGTTCCGAAGTCGCCCGCGGCCCGGGGGAAACCGAGAATCGAGCGACTGCGCCCGGTGTTAGGAGGGAAGGGCCTTTTCCCCAAGCGAAATCCTGTGTTCGAGATCATCGAAAAAGGGCAGAAGCCATTCCCTCTCGAGCGAGCGGTGCTGATCTCGATCGCCGCACACCTCGTGCTGCTCGTGCTCTTTCTCGCCTGGCCGGGAGCCGCGGCGCCGGGGAGCCGGAGAGGTGGTTTCCTTGCCGAGCTTCTGGCGCCCGAGCCGAAAGAGCCGTCGATCCCGATCGTCTTCCGTTCCGCGCCCGGTCCCGCACGCGAGAACCCGCGCCGGTCGGAGCTCTCCGACGCCGATCGCCGCGCGGGAGGTGGGGACCGGTTGCGTCCGAAGTCGAGCACTCCGTTCGTCCCGAGATCGCCCGGGATCGAGGGTCTCCAAGGGGGTAAGCCCGGAAGGGCGCCCGGTCCGGCGGTGGCCGAGTCGCGGGGAGTGCCCGCGCCGCGGCAGGGGGAGCCGGGAGGCGCGGGAGCGGAGAGCCGCCGGCCCGCAGTCTTCGGCCCTCCGGGTGGCGGGGCGGACTCGCCGCTCGTTGGCGGTGGGGCGCCGGCCCGGGAGGGGGATCGACTCGCCCGCCTCGACCAGGCGATTCGGGACGCGGCGCGGGATACCGCGGGCGGCGGATCCCAGGGTGGTGCCGGTTTTCCGAACGCCGACGGCGGCTTCGTCGACTCGGGTCCGCTGTCCTTCGACACGACCTGGTACGACTGGGGTCCTTACGCGGAGGAGATGGTGCGGCGAATCAAGCTCCATTGGGATATCCCGGAGCTCGCCCGGCTCGGCTGGAAGGGCAAGCTGACGATTCGGTTCTACATCCTCGCCGACGGCCGGGTGGCCGACGCGACGATCGTCCGCCGATCCGGGATTCCCCCGTTCGACTTCGCGGCGCTCCAGGCGATTCTCAAGTCTTCGCCGTTTCGACCGCTTCCGGCGGACCTGAATTCCTCGCGCGAAGGCGTCACCGTAACCTTCTTCTACAACCTGCGTCCCGAGAAAGAGGGCCAGTCCGAGCCCTCGCGATGAACGACAAAGAAGAGATCCGGACTGCCCTGGAGAGCGCGCGAACCGTCGCGATCGTCGGCTGCTCGCCCGACCCGGAGCGGCCTTCGAACGTCATCGCCCGCTATCTCATGGAACAGGGGTATCAGGTCGTTCCGGTCAACCCGGGGCACCGCAGGATCCTGGGAGAGACCTGCTACCGGTCGCTCTCGGAGATCCCCGGGGAAGTGCGGCTCGACATCGTCGACGTCTTTCGACGGTCGGGGGAGGTCGCCCCGGTCGCCCAGGAGGCGATCGTCAGGGGCGTCGGGTTCTTCTTCATGCAGCAGGGGGTCCTGGATCCCGAATCGGCACGGCTTCTCGAAGCGGCGGGTATCCCCGTGGCGATGGACCGATGCATACTGGTGGAGCACGCGAGGCGAGGCATTCCCCGGAGGAATTTCGAAGCCCGTCGAGAACGTTGAACGCTTGCCGGAGTTTCCGGTGCCGGGGTCTTGGACCTCGAGACGTTGAAATTGAATTTGAAGCTTGAACCAGCGAAACGCCGCAGTCCCGCTCAGGAGCGGACGGAGGAGTAGAAGAAAGACCATGGAGAAATCCACCAAACGCGCCCTTTCGTTTTCCGTTCTCATCGCCGCGGCCGTCATTTTCGGAATGGTGGTCGCAAGCTCGGTCAATGTCACTCCACGTTCGGAGGCGCAGCGCGAAGCGCCGGCCCGGGCCCATTCCGGCTCGGTGATCCTGCCCTCGTTCGCCGACATCGCGGACGAAACCATGTCTTCGGTCGTCTCGATCACCTCGACCGAGATCGTCAAGGGATCCTCCCGCCGGTTCGTTTCTCCCTTCGGCGGCGGAAACGGTGATCCTTTCGAGTTCTTCTTCGGCCCGCAGCAGCGCCGCGGTCAGGGAGACGACGACGAGGAGCACAAGGAGCAGCAGGGGGGCACCGGCTTCATCCTCTCGGACGACGGGTACATCGCGACGAACTATCACGTCATCGAAAACGCGGACAAGGTCGAAGTCCGACTCTCCAACCGCGAACGGACGACCGCCCGCATCGTCGGACGCGATCCCGCGACCGACCTCGCGCTGCTCAAGATCGACGTCAAGCAGCGTCTGACTCCGCTCGCGCTCGGAGACTCCGACCGGCTTCGGGTCGGCGAGTGGGTCATGGCAATCGGGGACCCGCTGAACTTCGACAAGAGCGTCACCGTCGGCGTCGTGTCGGCGAAGGGGCGTTACGGTCTGACCGGGGACGCCGCGACCCGTTCTTTCGAGAATTTCATCCAGACCGACGCTGCCATCAACTCCGGCAACTCCGGCGGCCCGCTCATCAACGTCAACGGCGAAGTCATCGGGATCAACACCGCGATGTTCCGTCCGGCTCAGAACATCGGTTTCGCGGTGCCCATCAACACGCTGAAGAGCGTTCTTCCGCAGCTGCGGGAGAAAGGGAAGGTCACGCGCGGTTTCCTCGGGATCAACATCGAGAACATCGACAGCGACAAGGCGGCGGCGTTCCGGCTGAAGTCGCTCGACGGAGCTTTCGTTCAGTCGGTCGAGCCGGGCAAGCCGGCGGACCGGGCGGGCATCAAGCCGGGCGATGCGATCGTGAGAGTGGACGACGTCCCCGTCAAGGACACCCGCGATCTGATCGGCTACGTCTCGGGCAAGGCGCCGGGCAGCAAGGTCCGTCTCGGGGTCATCCGCGACGGCCGCGACACGACGTTGACGGCGTCCCTCGCCGAGCGCGACGTCGCTTCGACCGAGCAGCAGGACCCGGGCAAGGCGAGCTCTCAGGATTCGCGGGAGCGAATCGGCATCTCCGTGACCGAGCTGACCTCGCAGGTTCGCCAGATGCAGGGGGTCCAGAACAACGTATCGGGTCTTCTGGTGGTTCACGTGCGGGAGGTCTCGGCGGCGGCCGACGCCGGAATTCGGGAGGGAGACGTGATCACCGAGGTCAACGGCCGGCACGTCACCTCGACCGACGAGTTCGGGAGGACCGTCTCCGGGGCGCGCAAGGGCGACTACTTGAAGCTCTATATCCAGCGTTCTCGACCGTCGGTGTCCTTCTTCGCGCTCGTCAAGATCGAGCAATAAGCCCGGCTTCCGGACCATCTCCACACGCCCGCCACCCCGGCGGGCGTGTTCGTTTCGGGAAGGCGGGAACAAGACGGCGCGCTCTCTGCATTGAAAGGTCGGGATGAGTCAGAAAATCCTCGTCGTCGACGACGACGCCGGCGTCCGCGACACGCTCAAGATGATCCTCGAGTACGAAGGTTACGAGGTCGCGACCTCGCCGGACGGGAAGACCGCGCTCGCAGACTTAAACGGCGCCCCGGCCGACGCGGTCCTGCTCGACATCAAGATGCCGGGCATGGACGGTCTCGAGGTTCTCGACAAGATCGTGGCCCGGGAGGGGGCGCCGCCGGTGCTCATGATCTCGGGTCACGGCGACATCGCGACGGCCGTCGAGTCCACGCGGCGCGGGGCGGTCGACTTCCTCGAAAAGCCGCCGCAGCGCGAGCGCATCCTGGTCTCGATTGCGAACGCGCTGTCGCGGAACCAGCTCCGGGCGGAAAACGAGCGGTTGCGAACCGCTCTTGACCAAGAGTCGGTCCTCGTCGGCCGGAGCGCTCCGATGCAGCGTTTGCGCCAGGAGATCGTGCGGGCCGCGCCGACGGGCGCCACAGTGCTCATCATGGGGGAGAGCGGCACGGGCAAGGAGCTCGTCGCACGCGAGGTCCACAAGGCTTCGCGGGTCGCCGGCGGCCCGTTCGTCCAGGTCAACTGCGCGGCAATTCCCGAGGAGTTGATCGAGTCGGAGCTCTTCGGACACGAGAAGGGCTCCTTCACCGGAGCGGTGCGCCGTCAGACCGGAAAGTTCGTCGAGGCCGACGGCGGGACGATCTTCTTAGACGAAGTCGGCGATATGTCCGCGAGGACCCAGGCGAAAGTGCTGCGCGTGCTGGAGGCGGGCGAGGTCGAACCGGTCGGCGCGCCGCGGGTGCGTCAGGTGAACGTGAGGGTCATCGCGGCGACCAACCGCGATCTGACGGAAGCGATCCGGGAGAACCGCTTCCGGGAGGATCTCTTCTTCCGCTTGAACGTCGTCCCGATTCGAACGCCGCCGCTGCGCGAGCGCGCCGAGGACATCGCCGACTTAGTCGAGCACTTCACCCGGCGCTTCTGCGAGCGTGACCACTGCCGGCCCCGGCGGTTTGGGTCGTCCGCCCTCGCGCTCTTGAAAGCCCGCTCCTGGCCCGGAAACGTCCGGGAGCTGAAGAACCTGGTCGAACGGGTCCTGATCATGACCGACGCCGATCCGATCGACGCCAAGGACCTGCCGCCGGAGGCCCGGGTCTCTCCCTCGGAGATCTCCGAGCGCGGGCTCGCGATGACGACGCTTTCGGAGTTCAAGGAGTTCGCCGAACGCGAGTTCCTGATGGCGAAGCTTCGCGAGAACGGCTGGAACATCAGTCGCACGGCCGAAGTGATCCAGACGCCCCGTTCGAACCTCTACAAGAAGATCGACCACCACAAGATCAGCCGGGATCCGGGTTAACCT
>WNGB01015572.1_pt1 | contig 17068 bp, 16 predicted proteins | sample 5400681 | NCBI WGS metagenome assembly WNGB01 (sample SAMN13153367, study PRJNA577476) | soil metagenome | isolation source: 115 cm soil or saprolite under grassland replicate 2 | place: USA:California | collected 2016-06-15 | reverse complement strand
TGTCTACCTTCGGTGCCTTGACCAGTGGCGCCGGTTCCGTTTCGGGCGCCGTGCTGCCGCCACTGGCCCCGGTCAGCGCGGGCGCTGGCGGTGCGTGCGCCGGCCGGGCACTGCCCGGCGGACTCGGTGTGCCCGCGTCAGCCGCCGCGCGAAGCCTGCGGCTCGGCGCCAGGCCCAACGCCAGCCCCAAGCACAAAGGGGCCCAGTTCTTCGCCATGGGCGCATTTGGTCTCACGCCTGCGGGCTGACTGTCAAACTTCCGGGGTTCGGCTCAGGACGCCCTGTGACTCGGCGCGGCCTTGGGACCGCCCAGGGTCAATGGAGACTGGCTAGATATTCGGCAATTTCGGGCAGGGGCATGGAGTCGGTGGCCACGCCAGCCCGCACGACGGCCCCCGGCATTCCGTAGACGACCGCGGTCTCTTGGCTTTCGGCGATCACGGTGCCACCGGCCGCGCGGATGGCGCGGGACCCCTCCACGCCATCGTCCCCCATGCCGGTGAGGATGACCCCGATGGCTCGAGGTCCGAGGGCCAGTGCGGCGCTGCGGAAAAGCCGGTTGGCACTCGGGACGTAGCGGTCCGAGGAGGCGGGTGCGCTGACTCGGACGCGGAAGTCGGCCGTTCCGAGGATCGCTTCGAGCTCCATACATTGGCGCCCGGGGCAGATGGCCCCCGTATTGGCGTAGATGACTTCCATGTCCTGCGCCTCGCTCACCCGCATGGGCCCCTTGCGATCGAGGCGCTCGGCAAACGTGCGTGTGAACTTGTCGGGCATGTGCTGGGCCACGAGCAGCGCGCTGTAGCAACGAGCCGGCATTTTCGCGAAAATGTCGATGAGTGCGGTCGGGCCTCCGGTCGACGAACCGATCACGACGACATTGCGTGGGGTAATCGGAGCCGGCGGCGCGGCAAACGGATGCGGGAGTTGCGCCTCGTTGGTGAAGCTGGCGCGCGAGACGCCAGCACCACCCCGGCCGATTCTCGGAGCCGGCGTGCGCAGGTTCCGAATCATCTCCATTTTCGAGAGAATCTGCTCTTTGAGCTCGCGCGCGTCGGGCGAAACCTGCCGATCCGGCTTGGCGACGAAGTCGACCGCGCCGAGCTCGAGCGCTTTGAAGACGTTTTCTTTTTGGCTGTAACTGGACACCACGATGACCGGGGTGGGCTGGCGCGACATGAGGATGCGTAAAAAGGTGAAGCCGTCCATTCTCGGCATCTCGAGGTCGAGCGTGATGACGTCGGGTCGCACCGTCGTCGCCAGGCGCAGCGCCTCCTCTCCGTCGCCAGCCTTGCCCACCAGCTCGATGTCCGGCGCGGAAGCGAGAATGTCCCCGATGTTGCGCCGATTGTAGGCGGAATCGTCGACGACGAGCACGCGCAGCGGACGTGACTCGCTCTTGCTCACAGCGCACCCCCTCCCCGAATCATCGCCGGTAGGAGGGGCTTACGATAGACCAAATCCTCGCTCAGGTGCACCAGCTCGAACGCGGTCGTGATGTTGAGCAGTGACTCCGAATGTCCGAGAAAAAGAAAACCGCCCGGGACGAGACGTTCGTAAAACATGTCGATGACTCTCTTGCGCGACCTCGGATCGAAGTAGATGAGAACGTTGCGGCAGAAAACGGCATCGACTCGTCCGACGACCCGTACTCGATCGGTATCCATCAAATTCAGGTGTCCAAAGTGGCAGATTTGCCGAACTCGGTCGACGACGTGGGCTCCATCGGCCTTGTCGACGAAGTAGGTGCGCTTGACGTCCAGCCCAACCGCCCGGAACGCCGAAGCGCCGTAGATGCCGCGCCGCGCGGTCGCCACACAACGCTTCGAGATGTCGCTACCATAGATTCGGACATCCCAGCCATTGAACAAGCCTGACTCCACGATCAGAATACCGAGAGTATAGACCTCTTCGCCAGTCGAACAGCCTGCGCTCCACACTGACAGCCTGCGTCGAGATGCGCAATCGGCGGCAAGGCGGGGCAAGACTTCGTCGCGAAAGGCGCGCAGCTGGTAGTCTTCACGAAAAAAATAAGTCTCGTTGGTGGTCAGAAGCTCGATCGCTTCGTCCAGCTCCGAGGAGCTTTTGTTCGAGAACTTGAGAAATTGGTAGTACTCGCCGAACGTCTTCAACCCGAGGAGCGAAACCCGATCTTTGAGACGACGTTCGAGCATGGGGAGCGCATCGTCGCCGAAATAGATGCCCGAATAGCCATTCACCAGATCCCGTAGCAGGCGAAACTCGGCGGGAGCCATGCGAACGTCGTCGGCTCGCGCCCCCAACGTCATGGTTCCGCCTTGGGGGGTGCGATGGTGGCCGGACGACGCAGCGTCGAGGGGGCTTCGATCGCGCCGAGCGCACGGCTGATGGCTTCACGCACGAGGGGCTCGGCCTCACCGGGCAGCCTCGCCCGCAAGAGCTTGGAGGCCTCTTCGCCGCCGTAACGGCCGAGGCAATCCGCCGCGAGCCGGCGCACGTCCCATGCCTCGTGGGAGAGGGCCTCGCCAAGCCGCTGCAGCGCCCGGGGATCGGTGACCCCCTCGAGCGCCAAGAGAACCGCCTTGACCACTTCGGCATGCGGGTGGCTGGTCGCCTCGAGCAGCGTTGCCACGCTTTCCGGGTCTTCGAGTTTGCCGAGCGTTTCGATGGCCGCTACGGCCACGAGCGGCGAGCTGGACAACGCGAGCGGACGCAGCGAGACGCGAGCGCGCGGGTCGCCCGCTTCGCCGAGCGCGCGCGCAGCAGCCGCCGTGAGCTCGGGATCGCTCGACCCACGGAGGAGCTCGACCAGGCGATCCCCGCCTGCTGGCCTGCCGTCGGCGGTCCGCAACCGGCCGAGTGCGCGCACGGCGGACAGCTGAATCTCGCGTTCTTCGTCGGCGAGCGCGAATTGGATGGCCTCGATTCCCAGTTCGGAACCTACTTCCGCCACGGCGTCGACGGCGGTGAGGCGCGTTTCAGGATCGGGGCTCGACAGTGCACCCGCCAAGAAGCTCACGTCGTCGGCGACGGTGCCGAGCACGTCGCCATGCAACGCGCCGATGATGACCGACGTTGCGATGTGGGAGGCCTGGTCCCGCCGCGCGACGAGGGCGGTCAGGCGTGCATCTTCGGGGAAGCGACAGGCGAGCGCCGCCAGCGCACTCTGCGCCGCCGGCAACGAACCGGGGCGCTTTTCGGCGACGAGAGCGAAGACCGCCGCGATGTCTTCGGGCCCGCCGAGCTGACCGAGAGCCGCGAGCGCTGCCGACGCGACCTCCGCCGATGGATCCGAAATGGCTGCACGTAGCGCCAAGCGGACGGATTCCTCGCTGCCCTTGCCCGGCAGATCGACGAGCCGTCCGATGGCTGCCGCACGCAGCGCCGCGTCGCCGTGCGCGACGCGCGCGAGAAGACGCGGAAGCGCCGACGATCCGAACATGCGCAACGCCGCATCGGCCTCGCGAGCGGCCGCGTCGTCGATCAACGCGTCGATGGCGAGATCGATCGCGGCCGGCTCGCCCACGACCGCAGCGACCACCAGCGCGGCTCGCCGCGCCTCGGTGTCTTTGGCCTCCGGAGCCATCGACAGGAGCAGCCGTTCGCGCGCTCTCGTACCCAGGCGGAGGTTTTCCTCCTTCCAGCCGTACGAAGAAGTCTCCGCCCCGAGCACCAGTTCGGCCAGACCGATCAGCGCAAGCCGGAACATGGCTGGATTTTCGTCCTCGAGTGCACGCACGAGAACGTCGGCAGCCTCGATGCGGCCCGAGCGCGAAGCGGCGGCGAGCGCCGCGCGACGCAGGATCCGATCACCGACCAGCGGACGGAGCTTTTCCCACGGCACCACGACGCCCAGCCGATTCAGGCCCTCGAGGGACGCGAGGCGCATGTGCATGTCTTGGGCGTGGAGCGATTCGAGCAGCACGCGCGAAGCGGCATCGACGGCGAGCGATCCCAGATCACCAATCGACTCGAGAGCCGCCGTGCGAACGTTGGGATCGGAATCGAGCATCAATCGTTCGAGCGCCGGCATCGCCTTCGGGTCCTGGGCGCGCCCGAGGACTTCGGCGGCGAGCTTCCTGCCGTCGGCATCGAGCCGCGCAAGCACGTTCACGACGGCCGACACGGCGCGCTCACCGAAACCCGCCAGCGTCTCGACGACCGCGTTCCGAAGACCCACGTTGTCGCCCGGAAAAAGCGCCGCCACGAGTTGCTCGAGCAGCGGCTCGGTCGGGCCGAGAAGGAGGGCCACCTGTCCGGCTTCCTTTCGCACGCGCCAATCGACGTCCCCGAGCGCTCTCATCACGAACGCGGTCGCCTGAACGGGAGGCAGCTCGGGAATCAAGGCAGTCGCGCGCCTGCGCACCTCGGGGTCGGCGGAGTCGAGACCCTTTTCGACTTCGTCCCGCAGGGCGCCGCTCACGTCCCCTCCTGACCGGTCCCGTCGGCCGCCGGAAGCAGACTCTTGTGATCGAATGATTCGGCGAGTTTCTCGAACCGACTCAAGTCCAAGACGAAGACGAGCTCACCGTCGTGCGTGGTGACGCTCGAGATTCCGCGCGCCTGTTCCCCTCCGCCGAGATCGGGAGCAGGACGGAAATCGGCGCTCGACACCCGCAACACTCCGAGGACATCGTCGACGATCAGCCCCACCGTTCGGCTCAGCACCTCGACCAGAATCCATTTGGCCTTACGCGTGTGCTCGTGGGGCAGGTAAGGCAAGTTGAATCGAGCGCGCAAGTCGATAATCGGCACGACTTCCGAGCGATGATCGGCGACGCCCGCCAGTCCCCCCGGCGTGTGCGGCAGCTGTGTCAGCGGCAGAGGGGTGACGATTTCGCGCACCTGCGCGATGTCGATGGCGTACCGGACGGTTCCCACCACGAATGCGACCAGGCTCCTCTGCGCGCTCGGGCGTGAACGCTTGGCATTAAGTTGCATCGCGGTCCCCTGCGTCCGGCCGGCCGAGGATGGGTCGAAGATCGATCAGCGTGAGGAGGGCTCCTTCGGGACGCCCGATGCCCACCACATAATCGCCCAATCTTCCCCCCAGCACGTTGGTGGCAATTTCGATTTCCGTTTCTGCGAGCCGATAAACTTGCAACACCTCGTCGACGTAGAGCCCGATGATCTCGTTCTCGGCGCCCGTTACGAGCAGAATGCGGCCCCTGCGGGTCTGCTCGGCAGGCGCGAGCCGCAGGCGCTGCCTGAGATCGACCACGGTCACCAGCAAACCACGAACGGAAACGACTCCCATGATCTCGGTCGGAGCCCGGGGCACTTCGGTGACCGGTGGCATCTTCAGGATCTCACGCACTTCGCCGATGGGTACCGCATAGGTATCGGTCCCCAGGCGGAAGGCGAGGTACTCGACACGAGGTCCGCGGAGCTTGAGCCCGCGACGCAGATTGGTGCGACCCTCGGGCCCCATGAGGTCAGCCATAGTTGCCGACTCCTACGGTGGCTTCGGCACCCTGCAAGAACGCCTCTTCGATGAGGGCAGGCGCATCGAGAACGAGGGCGACCCGTTGATCGCCGAGCTCCGTCGCGCCGGCGAAGCCCTTGACCCGCTTGAGCGACGGGCCGAGCGGCTTGATGACGATGTCTTGCTGCCCCACGATCTGATCGACGACGAGTCCGAGCCTGCGGGCGCCCACTCCGACGACGACCGCGTAGGGCCGGGCTCGCTTTTGTGGACCGGAGAGCGCGAAGAGTTCGTTGATCCTGCAGAGCGGCAGAGTCGAACCGCGCAGCGTCATCATCTCCTGCCCTTCCACTTTGCGGAGCGCCCCCGGATCGAGCCAGATCGCTTCTTGCACGCTGGAGAGCGGTATCGCGAAGGTCCGCCCTTCCACGTGAACGATGAGCGCGCTGATGATCGCGAGCGTGATGGGGAGGGTCACCGTGAATTTCGTGCCGATCCCGTTCTCGCTGTAGATGTCGATGATCCCACCGAGCTTGCTGATGTTGGTCTTGACGACGTCCATGCCGACGCCTCGGCCGGAGAGCTCGCCGACGTCGGTCTTGGTGCTGAGACCGGGCACGAAGATCAGATTGAGAACATCTCGATGGGCGAGCTCGGTTACTTCTTCTTGCTCGACCAGGCCCTTTCGCACCGCTGCTTTCAGCAGCTTGGTTTCGTCGATGCCCTTGCCGTCGTCCTCGACCTCGATGACGACGTGGCTCGCTTTCTGGAACGCGTTCAACGCGATCGTGCCGATCGCGGGTTTGCCCACCTTTTCGCGGTCGATCCTCGCTTCGATCGCGTGGTCGACGGCGTTTCGGATCATGTGCATGAGCGGATCGCTGAGCTCTTCCACGATCAGCTTGTCGACCTCGGTTTCCGCCCCGGTAATGACGAGGTTCACGTCCTTGTCCGCTTCGCGACTGATCTGACGCACGACGCGCGCGAGCTTGTCGAAGAGCTGCCCGAGAGGCACCATCCGCACTTCGAGAATGCCGCTCTGGAGATCGGCGAGGTGGCGCTCGAAGCCGCGGTGAAGCCGGTAGAGCTCGATCGACATCTCGCGCAGCTCGGGCGTCTTGCGAATGCCCTCGGTGAGCCGGCCGATGGCATTGCGCACGATCGACAGCTCGCCGACGATGTTCATCAGAAGATCGAGCTTGCGGATGTCGACGCGTACCGTCTGCGTCACCGAGCGAAGCGATACTTCGGCGGTGCCCATACCCGGGGGCCTGGGCAGGATGGACCGGCGTTCGATCGGCGCAGCCTTGGGCGGCGCCTCGCTCGGCCGGACGGACGGCAAGCGGCTCTGCTCGGGCAGCGGTGTCGGAACGATGCCCGGACCGGAGGCGATGATGACCGCGTCTTTGGCGCCAACGCGACGAGGCACCTCGTCGATCTTGGTATTTTCGCTGCCCAGCAGCGAGCGCAAAACGCCGAGGGTCGCCTGCGACGCCATGAGGATGTCGAGCTCGATGGAGTCGGCATCGGCGCCCTCGCCGGTCGGAAGGTAGGTGATGATTTCTCCGTGCGGCTTGGCGCGGAGCTTGAGATTGTTCAGCGCTTCGTCGATCGTTGAGAAGCGCAGGATCGAGCTCGTAATATGCGGCCGGGATCACCGACCCGGTGCTGCCGCTACGCACGTCGGACAACTCGCCGAGCTCGCGCATGAACCCGTCGATGTCGCTCAGCGGATCGGCGCGGATTCCTTTTTCGACCGCGAGGATGCGGCCGTAGATGCTGACGCCGCGAAAAAGCAAGTCGAGCACCTGCTGGGTGAGCTCGATCTTTCCGAGGCGCAGATCGTCGAGCACATTCTCGAGCTCGTGCGAGAGCGCGCTCATGCGTGCAGCGCCGAAAAGTCCGGCCAACCCCTTCAACGTATGGACGGCGCGAAAGATATTGTTGACCAATTCGGGCTCGGCGGGGCCCTTCCCCCGAGCGTCGTCGAGTTGGAGCAGATCCCGCGACAGACCCTCGATGATCTCGTGCGCCTCGGAGAAGAATTCCTCCCGCGCCTTGTCGCCCATGTCGGCCATGGGGTTATCCGCTCGCCGCCGGGCCGCTCGAGATCAGACGGTTCACCGCCGAAACCAGCACGTCGGCGCTCAAAGGTTTGGCCAGGTATTCGTCGGCCCCGAGGGACAGGCCCCGCATGCGATCTTTTTCCGACGATTGCGTAGAGATGATGAGCAGCGCCGTCGAGCGATGCCGATCGCTCTTTCGGATGAACTGCACGAGCTCGAGTCCGTTGATGTCCGGCATGTTGATGTCGGTGATGACCAGGTCGTAAGGGCCGCGCGGCAACAGGCGCAACGCGTCGAATCCGCTCGATGCTTCGACGATGTCGAAGACTCCGAGATGGCCGCTGCTCTCCAGAGCCGAGCGAATGAACGATCGCGTCGACGCCGAGTCTTCCACTACCAAAATCCGACGCATGGACATGAATCAGTCTAGCGGAAGCGATTCCCTTTTGCGCATTCTTCGATGCTTCTCACCACGGCTGGCGACGCCGAGCGGCTGGGGCGGAAGCGCGCTGTGGGCCACCACCCCACATGGGCCCGCTCCCCCGCTAGCGACCGGGGAAGCGAGCTTCCGGAGGAACGGATTCCTCTCGCTGCGCGACCTGCTCGCTAGCGCGGTTTTGTATTGCAGGGGGACTCGAGTGGGTCGCCGGGCGCTATTGGCGGGCGCCAGGAGTCGAGCATCGCAACCTCGCTGAATTGCTGGGGCATGGAACGGCACGGTCGTCGCTCCTCCGTCCGACATGCTCGCGACCGCTCATACGACGGCCTTGACCGGACTCGAGGCACGCCCGGTCCGCGTCGAGATCGCCTGCACGCGAGGGCCCGGGTGGTTCGAGATGGTCGGGCTCGCCGACAGCGCCGTGCGCGAAAGCCGCGTTCGCGTCGGCGCCGCGCTCGGGCAGCTCGGCATTCTCATGGCCGAGCACCGCATCATCGTGAATTTGGCCCCCGCCGACTTGCGCAAGAGCGGCACGGCATTCGATCTCGCCATCGCAACCGGAACCCTCGCCGCGCTCGGCAAGCTGCCGTGTGACGCGCTCGAAAGCGTGGTGCTCTTGGGCGAGCTATCGCTGACCGGAGCCGTACGCCCCGTTCGCGGTGTCATCGCGCATCTCATCGGCGCCCAGAAGATAGGTTTCGTTCAGGCCGTCGTCCCTCGCGACAACGCCAGAGAAGCGGGCGTCGCGCACAAGCTTCGAGCGTATCTCGCCGGAAACCTGGAAGAGATCCGCGACCATCTTTGCGGCGGGCGCTCGCTGCCCGTCGCACCGCGCACTGCGTTCGACGGGCCCATGTCTCCCGGCCTCGATCTCGCCGACGTTCGAGGCCAATTCGGCGGTCGGCGCGCACTCGAAATTGCGGCGGCCGGCGGGCACAACGTTCTCTTGGTGGGCCCGCCCGGCGGCGGAAAAACGATGCTCGCTCGCCGGTTGCCCACTCTCCTGCCTCCGCTCGAATTCGAGCAGGCGTTGGCGGTCACGATGATCCACAGCGTGGCTGGGCTGCTTCCGTCGGACCGTGGCCTCGTCGCCTCTCGGCCTTTCCGTAGTCCGCACCACACCGTCAGCGACGCGGGCCTGGTCGGCGGCGGCGAGCCGATCCGGCCGGGGGAAGTGTCGCTCGCCCACCATGGCGTGTTGTTTTTAGACGAGGTCCTCGAATTCCGGAGGTCCGCCCTCGAGGCCCTCCGCCAGCCGCTCGAAGACGGCGAAGTGACCATCGCGCGCGTGCGTTCGCGTGCCACGTTCCCCGCGCGTCCCCTCATCGTCGCCGCCGCCAACCCTTGCCCTTGCGGCTACGCAGGCGACGGATCTTCTCGCTGCGGCTGCACCGAAGAACGCGTGCGCGCGTATCGCGCCCGGCTCTCCGGTCCTTTGCTGGATCGCATCGACCTGCACGTGTTCCTGCCGCCCGTGGACGTCGCTTCTCTCTCGTCGGGCTCGAAAGGCGAAAGCTCGGCGGCCGTACGGGAGCGGGTCCTTCGTGCTCGCCAACTCCAGGTCGAACGCTGGCGCCGCGGGGACACCCGGGCGAGGGTGAACGCCCACCTTTCGTCGCAGGATATCGAGAGGATCGCCCAACCCGACGCGGCGGGCATGCGGCTCATCGTGGCCGCGGTCGAGAGACTCGGTCTGTCCGCACGTGCCTACGGAAAGATCCTGCGCGTCGCGCGCACGATCGCCGACCTCGAAGGCGCGGTGGCCCTGCGCGCCGCTCACGTGGCCGAAGCGGTCCAGGCCCGCATCTTCGACCGCCACCTTGAGCGAAACGGGCAAGTTTTTTCGATCAGTCCCTGAACCAACCCCAACGACATCCAAGAAAGGAAGTGTTTCATGTTCGATCTCGCAGAAAAGCTCCGCGCCATACGCACGATCGTGGCCGGCATCGAAAAACAATTTGGCAAGGGAGCCATCATGACACTCGGTGACGAAGACAACACCGAGCCCGTCGCGGTCATCCGCAGCGGATCGCTTGCGCTCGATCATGCGCTCGGCGTCGGCGGCTATCCACGCGGCCGGATCGTGGAAATATACGGCCCGGAATCAGGAGGCAAGACGACGCTCACCCTGCATGCGATCGCCGAAGCGCAGAAAGGAGGGGGCGTCGCGGCATTCATCGACGCGGAGCACGCTTTCGACGTTACCTATGCGCGAGCGATCGGCGTCGACACCGAGCGGCTGCTCGTCAGCCAACCCGACACCGGCGAGCAAGCGCTCGAGATCTGCGAAATGCTCACGCGGTCCGGGGCGGTCGACCTCGTCGTCATCGACTCGGTAGCCGCACTCACACCCAAGGCCGAAATCGAGGGCGACATGGGCGATGCCCATATGGGACTGCAGGCCAGGCTCATGAGCCAGGCGCTGCGCAAGCTGACCGCCGTCGCTCACAAGACCGACACCACTCTCATCTTCATCAACCAGCTTCGTCAGAAGATCGGCGTGGTGTTCGGTAACCCCGAAACGACGACAGGCGGCAACGCGCTCAAGTTCTACGCGAGCGTTCGGCTCGACGTCCGACGCATCGGTCAGGTCAAAGTGGGAGACGACCCTATCGGCAATCGCACGCGCGTCAAAGTCGTCAAAAACAAGTGCGCGCCACCCTTCCAAGAAGCAGAGTTCGAGATCCGGTGGGGAACCGGCATCGACCATGCAGCGGATTTGCTGGATCTCGCGATCGAGCGGGGGATCGTGGACAAGAGTGGCGCCCACCTCACCTTCGATGGCGAGCACGTGGGCCACGGGCGCGAGAAAGCTCGCGAGGCACTGTTGGTCAATAGCGAAATGACTACCGCGCTACGCAGCGCCGTCCTCGCCGCCGCTCCCAACGGCAAAAATCACGCCCCCATCGCCCAACCTACGGCTGGCGACGCATAACCATCTCGAATTGGAAGAGCTCACAGGAAGGCGGGAGAACGGAAACACCTCATTTTCCCGCCTCCCGCCCCCCTGAGGCGGCCTGGCGTCGTGGCGGTTGCCCTCTTCGAGCTCGTCGCGGCGCTCCCCGCGTCGCAATCACGGGACGAGGAGGACTTTTCCGGTGGTTGCGCGACCTTCGAGCGCGCGGTGCGCGTCGGCGGCTTGGGCGAGGGAAAAAGTCGCGCCGATGCGCACTTTGAGCTCGCCACTTTTGACCCAGGACAACACGTCGGCCGCGCGAGAGAGGAGCTCGTCGCGGGTGCTCACGTAGTGAGCCAGATTTGGACGCGTCAGGTAGAGCGAGCCTTTGGTGTTCAGAATTTGAGGGTCGAATGGGGCGACCGGGCCGCTCGATTGGCCATAGAGAACGATCATGCCGCGCGCCGATAACGAACCGAGACTCCTCTCGAACGTGGTTCGGCCGACCGAGTCGTAAACCACGTCCACGCCGCGCCCTCCGGTCAGGCGTTTCACTTCGACGTCGAAATCTTGCCGCTCGTAAAGAATCACCTCGCTTGCGCCGGCCTCCCGGGCAAGAACCGCTTTCGCTTCGGTCGAGACGGTGCCAATCACTCGCGCGCCGGCCTTCCTTGCCATCTGGCAGAGCAGCAGTCCGACGCCGCCGGCGGCGGCGTGTACGAGACAGGTGTGGCCCTCGCGCAGGACGAACGTCGAATGACAAAGATAATGAGCCGTCATGCCCTGGAGCATGGATGCCGCCGCGACCCGAGCCTCGACTTCGGCGGGCACCGCAACGGCGCGCGCCGCCGGCACGACGACATGCGTGGCGTACGTTCCTCCCACCACGCCAACCCCCGCGCGATCGCTCCACGCCACACGGTCACCGACGCGAAAGGTGGTCACGTCGGAGCCGAGTTGCTCCACGAGACCAGCCCCCTCGACGCCCAGAATGCCTGGCAACGGCATCCGATAGAGGCCCTTACGGAAGTACACATCGATGAAGTTCACGCCAGCGGCCTCGATGCGGACAAGCACTTCGCCTCGCCCAGGCGCAGGCGTGGGTAGCTCGATCCACCGCATGACTTCGGGCCCCCCGGTTTCGATCAGCTGGATGGCGTGCATGTGAACTCCAACGAAAACGTTTCCACGGCAACGTAACGCACTCCGGTACGCGTTGGCTGGCTTTCCATCAAGGCGAACCTATCGACTCTGAAAGGACCGATCGCCTCGACCGCAATGTTCAAAAGTCCAGCGAGCGCGCCCGCGGGCAGCCGGCGCTTGACGCGCGCGATCGTCAGATGTGGCACGAACGGCCGATCCTCGCTGGAGAAACCTCGCTCGACGAGTTGCCCCTCCAGTCGATTCGCCAACAGGGTGAGCTCGGCCGCGCCACGCCCGGCTCCCATCCACAACGTGTGCGCACGGCGGTGGTCGGGAAAGACCCCGAGACGCTCGAGCGTGACGTCGAACGGCGCAAGACCGAGCGCCGCACCCCGGCCGGCTTGCCGAGCCGAGGCCTGCCGTTCGAGCGTTTCTTCGCCCAAAAAACGGAGCGTGTAATGCGCCTGCTCAGGCGCGACGAACCGAAGGCGATCGCAACCCGGGTGACGACCCAGATCGGTGCGCAAGGTCCGCAGGGCTGCCTCCACATCACGAGAAATACCGACCGCAAAAAAAAGCCGCGGCATGTGCTCCTTGCCAGCTCAAGTGCGACGTAACCCTGAGAATGTACGGCAGCCCTGCGAGTTCGTGCTATCCCGGGCGAGGCGATGGCCATCACGGTTCCCAGCCAACTTCAGCGATTCTGGCACAAGCACGGGGCTAAAGTCGTCGTCTCGTTGATCATTGCGGCAGCTTTTGCTTGGGCGCTGGAGCGCGGCGGCCTTCCGCTCATTCCGCCGGCGTCTGCCTTCGCGAACGTCAAGGTCACGAGCTGCGTCGAGTACATGCTCATCTTCATCGCCTGGCACATCGTCCGGGCGACGCGATGGCGCCATCTTTTGGCTCCCATCGCGCAGGTGCCGCTTCGCCGCGTGATCGCGGTCTCGTGGATCGGCTTTGCCGCCATCTTGTTGATGCCCCTTCGAGCCGGCGAGTTCGTGCGACCGTACATGATTCGGCAAAAGGGCAAGGTGTCGATGGCTGCGGCGACGGGAACGGTGGGGGCCGAACGGGTCATCGATGGTCTGTACCTCACCTTGTTGCTCGGAATTTGCTTGCAGCTCGCACGCCCCTTGAGCCCATTGCCCGATCACATCGGCAAGCTGCAAATTCCGGTCGCGGCGGTGCCCGTCTCGGCGTACGTGTCGCTTCTCGGCTTCGTGTGCGCTTTTGGCCTGATGGGGCTCTTCTATTGGCGTCCGGTTCTCGGTCACAAGTTCGTCGAAAAAACGCTGGGCCTCGTGTCGCATCGCGTCGCACAGAAGGCGGCTGACTTCGTCGCCCGGACGGTCGAGGGGCTCAAGTTTCTCCCGAACCTGCGCCATTTCGGCCCTTTTCTGCTCGAGACGACTTTTTATTGGCTCGCGAACGGTTTCAGCATGTGGGTGCTCGCCCGCGGCTGCGGCATCGAGTCGATCACCCTGGTCCAGGCTTTCGTGGTGATGGGGGTGCTCGGGATCGGCATCCTGGTGCCAGCCGGTCCTGGTTTGTTCGGCGCCTTCCAAGCTTCGGTGTACGCGGCGCTCGCGATGTACTTTCCGGATGATGTGGTGCTCGGCCCGGGGGTCGCTTTCGTGTTCCTGCTCTACGTCTTCCAGTTCACTTGGCATTTGCTCACGGCATCGTTTTTTCTGCTCGTTGACCGCGATGCAGCGCGCGAAGTCATCGAGGCGGAGACGGCCTAAAAGTTGTCCTCTCGAAGAGGGGCAAGTTACCTCCGGGAGAATGCTCCGCCCCTGGGTGTTTCCCATGTTCGTCGGTTGCGCCGCGCTCGCCATTTTCGCCGTGTCGCATCCTCAACCGGCCTCGGCCAGAGCCAGCTTCGAATCCCCCTACACCTTGACGCAAACTTACAATGCGGCGCTTCGTCTCGTGAGGGTCGACCTCGGGCTCGAGATCACCGAGCGCGATCCGAGTGCGGCGTACATCTTGTTCGCCTACCGGAGCAGCGAAGGCGGCGCCCGCGTCGTACCGGGATCTATCGAGATGCTCGATTCCGGACGCACGGTCCGGGTCGTGGTGCAGCTGACGCAGATGCCGCGTTACCACGAACAAGTGCTGAGCGACGCCCTGGCCAAAAAGCTCCGCGAAGAATACGGCGACCCGGCCCCGCGCCGAAACAAGTTCGAAAGCGCCGACGCCGGGATCGAAGCGGACGTGCCCGCTTCCGAGTAACCAAAGGCGGCCTGCGCTCGCCTGACGAGCGGGCTGGTGCCTAACATTACTGCGTCAGATCCTCGCTACCAGATCGTTTCATCGGAGTAGCCATAAGCCACTAAACGACTGACCGGACAGGCGGAACCGGCTAGCGGCGAAGCGGCAGAGGCGAGGCCTGACGGCCATTCCGGTCAGTGGCCCAAATCCGACGGCCTCGCCGTAACTTACCTGGCCGACACGCGGCAATTGCCGATCGTGATCTGTCATAGGCAAGATCTGACGCAGTAATGCTAGGGCGGACGTCGGTCGCTCGAGGATGGAATGCGCGCGTGGGCATCGGGGCGGGATTTCGCCAAAGGCCACGAGCCGCTGGATCCATTCGCTAAACGGCGCTAGCGTCGGCTCCGCCCCGGCCGGGTCCCCTCCCGCCCCGAACGTTCTCTCAGCCTTCGCAACTCAGGATGCTCGCCACGACCAACCAAACGAATTTGGGTTCCGCTCCCGATGCTCGCACCGAGCGTCTCGTCGCCTTTTATCGGCAAATGCTGCTTATCCGGCGTTGCGAGGAAGAGAGCGCACGAGCGTACGCGCAGGGGAAAATCGGCGGGTTTTTGCACCTTTACATCGGCCAGGAAGCGGTGGCCGTCGGTGCGTGTGCCACCCTCGAGCCCGACGATTACGTCGTGGGGACCTACCGCGATCACGGTCTGGCGATCGCCAAGGGCATGGCGCCCAAAACGGTGCTCGCCGAGCTCTACGGGAAAGTGACCGGATGCTCCCAGGGGCTCGGCGGTTCGATGCACCTCTTCGACGCCGAGCATCACATGCTCGGTGGCTACGGCATCGTCGGAGGTCACATCCCGTTGGCGGCCGGCGTCGCGTTCGCCAGCAAATACCGCAAGGATGGAAGGGTCACCCTGTGCTTTTTCGGGGAGGGTGCCGTCTCGATCGGCGGTTTTCACGAGGCCTGCTCGCTCGCGGCTCTCTGGAAGCTCCCCATCGTATTCGTCTGCGAGAACAATGAATATTCGATGGGAACGCCCCTCTCGCGCACGATGGCCGTCGAGGACGTGACGCTGAAGGCCGATGGTTACGGCATGGCCAAAGATCGCTTTTTCGTGCGCGACGTGGTCGAAGTCGAGAGCCGCATCGGTGAAGCGGTGGCTCGCGCACGCAAGGACAGCGAGCCGACGCTCATCGAAGCTCGCACCTACCGCTTTCGCGGGCACTCCATGAGCGATCCCGGCAAGTACCGCACTCCCGCCGAGCTGGAAGAGCGCAAAAAGAGCGATCCGCTGATGCGCGCACGAGCGGAGCTCGAATCGGCGGCGCTCGGCGACCGGCTGGAGCAGCTCGAGGCCGACGTCGAACGTGAAATCGAAGAAGCGGTGCGTTTCGCGGAAGAGAGCGCCGAGCCGGGGCCCGAGTTGCTCGAGGCCAGCACCTACGCCGGTCCTTTCGCTCGCTAGACCCACCTCACCTCAACGGGAAGGCTGCACTCCGATGCCCAGCGTTCGTTACCGGGAAGCACTCAGGCAAGCGATGATTGAAGAGATGGACCGCGACGAACGGGTCTTTCTCATGGGAGAAGAAGTGGGCCACTACCAGGGCGCCTACAAAGTGTCCGAAGGAATGCTGGATCGGTTCGGACCCACCCGGGTCATCGACGCGCCCATCGCCGAAAATGGATTCGCCGGCATCGGTGTGGGTGCCGCGATGGTGGGCCTGCGCCCGATCATCGAGTTCATGACTTGGAATTTTTCGGCCGTAGCTTTCGATCAGATCCTCTCCAATGCTTCGAAGATCCGCCAGATGTCCGGAGGTCAGTTCACTGTCCCGATCGTTTTTCGTGCGCCCAATGCCTCCGCGGCCCAGGTCGGCGCGCAGCATTCGCACGCGATGGAGCATTTCTACGCCCACATCCCGGGCCTCAAAATCATCGCTCCCGCCATGCCGGCAGATGCAAAGGGACTGCTCAAAACGGCCATCCGCGACGACAACCCGGTCCTCTGCTTCGAGGCCGAGACGCTCTACAGCGTGAAAGGTGAAGTCCCCGACGACCCCGACTACACCCTACCCTTGGGCCTGGCCAATGTCGTGCGCGGGGGCAAGGACGCGACGATCGTCGCCTGGTCGCGCATCGTGCACGTCGCGCTCGACGCCGCCAGGGCGCTCGAAAAGGAAGGCATCGACGCGGAGGTCATCGATCTTCGCTCGCTCCGTCCGCTCGACATCGACACGGTGCTCGCCAGCGTCGCCAAAACGCACCGCGCCGTCGTCGCCGGAGAAGGCTGGCCGTACGGAGGCGTGGGCGCCGAAATCGCGGACCGGATTCAGCGCCTCGCTTTCGACGAGCTCGACGCGCCCATCGAACGCGTGCAAACGATGGACGTGCCGATGCCTTACAATGCGAAGCTCGAGCAGCTGGTGATTCCTCAGGCGATGGGTATCGCCAATGCGGTGAAGCGCTCGCTCTACCGCTCGTGACAGGTTCCAATCGAACAGGTGAGAAATGGCCAAAGTACTGGAGATGCCAAAACTGTCCCCTACCATGACCGAGGGGCAGCTCACGGTTTGGCACAAGAAAGAAGGCGACCCAATCGCCATCGATGATCTGCTTGCCGAAGTCGAGACCGACAAAGCAACGATGGAGTTTCGATCGTTCGACAAGGGAACCTTGCTGAAACTACTGGTGGCCACCGGTAGCCAGGTCCTACTCGGGCAGCCTGTCGCGATCATCGGCAACCCCGGTGAGGACATCTCCAAGCTGATATCGAGCGCACAAGAATCCTCGCCAGCGCCGACGCCAGCGGCCGCGCCCGCGGCCAAACCACCCGCTCCCCCGGCTGGTCCCGCCCCGCCTTCTCCAACGCCGGCGCCCGCAGCCGCAGCCGCGGTTCAAC
>WNGB01009338.1_pt1 | contig 17071 bp, 21 predicted proteins | sample 5400681 | NCBI WGS metagenome assembly WNGB01 (sample SAMN13153367, study PRJNA577476) | soil metagenome | isolation source: 115 cm soil or saprolite under grassland replicate 2 | place: USA:California | collected 2016-06-15 | reverse complement strand
ATGGCGACGGCCGCGCTGGCGAAGGCGGAGCTGATTTCTGCGCAGCTTGCGGAAGCGCGCATCGAGTTCGCCCGCGACTACGCCAGCCACAAGGATCTCGCCGCCGCCGACATGCGTTACGCCGCCGCGCTCGATAGTCTCAGGACGGAACTTCGCGGAACGAACGAGCGGCTCGACCGCATCATCGAGAAGTTCGCCCAGCATCCCTGACCTGACGTCGCGATAAATGCTCGGCGCCGCACAGATGCGGCGCCCTGCGCACGGCCAAAACTGACGATCGGCTCATTGCCATGACTCGCGTGGCAGAGTCCCGCGCACTTCTCCAATGCTTCCCCCAATCGGCCACGACACGCATTCCCGCGGACCCTCAGGGCTTGCGAGCGCGCGTCCATTTGGAGTTTTCCATGTCCCGCGGACCAAGCCTGAACGAAGTATGGCGAGAGCGACAGAGGGCGCTCCAGCGCGAAATGCCGCACGCCAGTGACACACATCACGGCGGCTACGACCCCAACCAGCCGCGCGTGCCGAAGGGTAATTCCGACAGCGGGCAGTGGATCGAGGCCGGAGGCGGCGAGGGCAAAGCGACAGTCCTCTCGGACGTGGCGCCGGACAATGACTGGATACCCGGCGCGCAATATGCGAACCGCGGTCGGCGCTCAGGCCCCGTCGAACCTGAGGCTGGGCAGGCTGGGCGGCTCGTGGCAGCCCGTGCCTGGGCGGTGAAGGCGGTCGCCCGAGTTCGCGAGCTCGATCCGAATTGGCGGCCCAAGCCCAGCTTCGAAGCAAGTGAAGCAAATATAGAAGGGCGTATCAGTCGATACGAAGGCGAGGCGCGGGAGGCCGAAGCACGTCTTAGGGAGCTCGCAGATTACGACTCACCACCGAGAGTCCCGGATGAGAGGCCTCCGACCGCCCAAGAGCGGAACAGGGTTATCGTGGAAGTAGCCCATTGGATGGCTAGACATCGCCGCGATTACGATCTTAGTCCATCACATTGGCTGTACGAGCATCGTGTGTTGATCGAATCATATTGCGAACCGCCCAAGACAATGGAGCAGTTACAGCGGGGTGCTCTAATGCCTAAAAGGGGTTATGATCACCATCACATCGTCGAGCAGACGTCTGCCCGACAGTACGGCTTCTCACGGTCAGAAATCGATGCGCCCAGCAATCTTGTTAGCATTCCGAGGTTGAAGCACTGGGAGATCACCGGCTGGTTTGCCACACGAAACAACGCGTATGAGAAACTGTCTCCGAGAGAGTATCTGCGCCTTAAGACTTGGGACGACCGGATGGAGGTTGGTAGAGATGCGCTTATCAGGCACGGAGTTCTAAAGCCATGAAGCATTCACTCCTCGGTAAAATGGCAGTTGGCGAGCTTGTGAAACGCTTCGTCGCCATTGCGTTGGATCAAAGCGAGGCGCTGCTTGAAGGAGACCACGCTAAGTATAATCGCCTCTATGGAGAAATGGATGCAGTCGAGGAGGAGTTGCAGAGTCGGTCAGGCGATCAACGCCGGGCTCTCATTCCACTTCATGCGCACCCTAATGCCCAAGTCAGGCTGAAATCCGCGATAGCTACCCTAGCGCTCACTCCTGAGGCCGCACAACGTACTCTTCAAACCATTAGCGATTGTGACGAGTATCCGCAGGCCGCCTATGCTCGCGATATGCTGGCGGCGCTGGAGAAGGGAAGAGTCATTCCTCGCTAGGGAGAGTCTTGGTTTCAGGCCTGCAAACTCCTCCTTTCGTTCACTTAATCTTATCCGGCACTGCGGGTCGGCTTCGCGCCGGCTCTGGGTGCCGGGCGCTTTTCGTTTTTGTAGCCGCGCACCAGACGCCGGTCGTCACCGGCTACAAGGCGAAGCTCGCAGCGGCGAACACGCAGGACAAGCTCGCCGTCAAGGAAATCGAGGCCGAGATCGCCGCGCGCGCGCAGGCGTCCGCGATCATCATCGCGGAGCAGGGCCGCTGGTGGACGTCGATCATCCGTCCGCTCGCCGCGCTCCCCGTGGTGATCTACATCTGGAAGGTGGTGGTCTGGGACAAAGTCATGGGCCTCGGCACCACGGATGCGATCACTGGAGAGGTCGCGACCTGGGCCGGCGTCATTGTCACCACCTATTTCGGCGGGCGCACGATCGAAAAGGTCGCGCGCATCTTCAAGCGGTGAGGCCGCCATGCAGGACGTCCTCACCTGGGGCGCGCTGATCGCCGCCAGCGGCTCGCTCGTCGCCATCGTCACCTTCTGGATGAACCGCGGCAAGGCGGAAGCTGAGGCCTCCGCCAAAGCCGATGCCGCTACCTCGGCGGCAACGGCCGCGCTCGCAAAGGCAGAGCTTGTGTCGGGCCAGCTCGCGGACGCGCGCATCGAGTTCGCGCGCGACTATGCCAGCCACAAGGATCTGGCCGCCGCTGACATGCGCTACGCCGCCGCGCTCGACAGCCTGCGCACCGAGCTGCGCGGCATGAACGAGCGGCTCGACCGCATCATCGAGAAGTTCGCGCAGCATTCCACGCATTGAACGAGCGTATGGCGGCGCACTGACGTGACTCTCCCGGCGCACATCGCCGCCCACTCCAAACCACTCCTTCTGTTCATCGCAACACGCGTCATCGCAGTCCCCGGGCCTGCATGTGCGGCGCGTGCTCACTGGAGAGTTCGATGTCCCGTTCGACTGTGGATGCAATCTTTCGCGAACGTCGCCTCGCAGCGATGCGTGCTGAAGTGGAGGCATCCCACAATGTGCATCCGCGAAATGCGCATCCCCGCCGCGGCTTCGATCCAAACCAGCCACGTGTACCCAAGGGCCATTCCGATGGTGGTCAGTGGAGGAAGGCGCGAGAGGACGCCCGTGTGCGAGTCGCCACAGGCCCATTCATATGGAGGGAACTCCTACGCGAACTTATCCGAGAATTGGCCTGGGAGGCGATCGAGGACTATCGCAAGAACTATGTGGACGATTTGGCCGGAGAAACAAACGACACTGTTGCGCTGACAATCCTTGATGGAAAGGAAGTCTGGGGCGATAACTCCTGGTCGCGCGCATACAGTCAGGAGGACAAGTTTCGCGCGGCGCGATTGCGCGAAGATCTGATCAAGAAATATCCGAGCGTTATGAAAACGAAGAACACCGGACAGAAGCCAAATGATGCAGTCTTCCACGCGGAAACAACGCTTCTGCTTCGAGCGGCCAAGGAGAACGGAGGCACGCTTACCGGGCGCACGCTTGAAGTGTATGTTGATGGTACGATCTGCCCTACGAGTTGCCCAAAAGTATTGCCCTTAGTTGGACTTGAGCTTGGAAATCCCACGGTCCTGTTTATCGAGCGTAGTAGCCATCGAATATTGATGATCAAAGATGGCCGAAGCTATTGGGTGCTATAGGAGAGATCCACATGAGAAAGACCGTTCATTTTGCTGACTGGCGCGGCGAAGGATGGCCGAGCGTGGACGACCTGGAACCCTATTTCTTGGCGCCTCCACGACAGCGTTGGTTCTTTGAAACCGGAAATGACGCCGCTATTCTCCAAGTGATGGGCGTTGATGGTACTGAGCATCTGGAGCAAGGCAAAGGCCGTATCGATGTCGATCTGGAAATGTGGGGGCACCGCGATTTGGGTGTGCTACTCATCTATTCCAAATGGGGTGGCGGACACCAAGAAAACTACAGTTCAAAAGGTGACCTGAGCCGATTGAGGGAATGGGTTCGAGCCAAGCACAAGACTCCGCTTCCCGTTGGGCTATTCATTCCTTACGAGGAGGCCTGGAAGGCTGTCAAAGATTTCATAGAGACTGGCGGCAAGCTGCCCAAGAGCATCGCGTGGATTGCAAACGACGATCTGCCGCTTGATACTTTTCCGGATCCATAAGGCTGCCGGTGGCACTTGCTGATATTGCATCGAGTTTCTTGAGATAGACGCCGAAGGCCGCCAAATCGAAGTCTCCGCTAAGTTGCACTGCCGTTGACGTCGGCGAGTGCCGCGCGCTCGCGCTAACACAGTCATTGAATTTCATGGCGAAGACCGAACGACCTGAGCGCGCCAATTAATCCCGCGAGACAGTCAAGTTGCTTATTATATGGAGGAGGGCATGAGAAGAACTACCTATCTTGATTTGCGGCGGAGAAACGGATGGCCAAATCCCAAGGAATTGGAGCCCTACTTTCTGGGACCACCAGCACAGCGGTTGGCCTTCGAGAGTGCAAATGACAACGCGGGCCTCGCAGCAGAAGGAGTGGATGGAACCGAGGACCTGGATACAAACGAAGGCCGCATCGATGTCGACCTTGACATGTGGGGTCATCCTGAACTTGGTGTATTGCTCGTGTACTCCAAGTGGGGCGGCGGTTCGAAGCAGATGTACAGCTCTAAAGGCGACGTGTCGCGCTTGCGCGAATGGGTTCGCAGCAAGCACGGCACGCCTTTGCCGGTTGGGTTGTTCGTCCCATACGACGCGGCCTGGGACGCGGTGAAGGAATTCATCGAAACCGACGGCGAACTTCCAAATAGCATTGAGTGGATCGCGAACCGCGATCTTCCACGAGGGACGTTTCCTGATCGATGAGCCCCCGCCACGCGGACATACACTGTCGCCATTAGGCGAAACCCGGCCATCGCTTCACTGTTGGGGACAGTCCGCCACAGGTCTGCGTCACCGGCCTAACTCTCTGCACAATTGACACAAGCCCGGCACCCGGGTCGGCTTCGCGCCGGCCCGGGGTGCCGGGCCTTTTTTCGTTTTGGCCATGCAACCCGGGGCGCACGTGACAGTTTGATTTGCGGCGGCCTATTGGGCACGATGGAATCTGTTCATTCCCGGCAACACCAAGAGTCACACCTAAACGATGCAGCTTCCTTGCCCCGCCTGCTCCGAGCCGACTGAGCACCGCCTTCTGTATTCCAAGAACGGCTGCGACATCCTGCGCTGCGAGCAATGCGGCCTCGGCCGGGCGCAGGCGAGCGGCTTCGACCCTGGCAGCTACTATACCGACGACTACTTCTCCGGCGGGCATGCGGACGGCTACGCCGACTATCGCGGCGCCGAGTCGGTGCTGCGCCGCGAATTCGCCAGCACCGTGGACTTCATCCGCCGGTACCGTGGCGGCGGGCGGCTGCTCGACATCGGTTGCGCCTATGGCTTTTTCCTCCAGGAGGCGAAACACTATTACAACGTCGCCGGCATCGAGATCGCCGCGGATGCCGCGGACTTCTGCCGGCAACAGAGCTTGCGCGTCGTTACCGGGGTGGCGGATGAGGCCACTTTCGCGCAGTTCGGCATGATGGACGTCATCGTCCTGCTCGACGTGATCGAGCATCTGCCGAGCCCGCAGGAGACCCTCGCGCTCTGCGCGCGCTATCTCAATCCAGGCGGCATCCTCGTGATCACGACCGGCGACTTTGCCTCCCCCTATGCGAAACTCGCCGGCACACACTGGCGGCTCATGACCCCGCCGCAGCACCTCTGGTACTTCACTCGCGCGAGCATCGAGCGGATGTCGCAGCCACTGGGGCTGCGTATGGACTCTTTCGATCACCCCTGGAAGATTGTGCCGATCTCGCTCATCGCGTTTCAGGTCAGGCGCATGCTCGGCCTGCGTGCGGTTGGAACAGCCACCGCGAGCCGCATGGGCGTTCCGGTCAACCTATTCGATGCCATGCGCATTGTGCTTCGCAAGGGCGAGCGCGTCGCATAGTCATCCTTTCGCTTGTCGGGCGAGCCGTCACAACAGGGGCCGATGATGAACGACCGTTTATCTTACGCGCAGATCGCGCTTCTGGTTGCCTATGCGGCCGGCATGGTCGGCGGCCAGATCCTGTTCAAAATGGCGGCACTGCGAGCCCCCATTGAAGGACCGCTCGGCGAGCGGCTGCCGGGTCTGATGTTGAACTGGTATTTCGCTGCGGCCGTCGTGCTTTACGCAGTCCTTTCCGTGCTTTGGGTTTGGGTCCTCACCTTCACACCGCTGTCACGGGCCTATGTTTTCGTCGCGCTTGCGTTTGCGGCAACACCGCTTCTGAGCGGGTGGCTGTTTGCGGAACCGATTTCCGCTCGGCTCGTTGTTGGGGTTGTGCTGATCTGCGTCGGTCTGCTGTTCGTTACCGGGTGAGACCACCGGATGCGTGCTTTTCAGGATTTTGTCCTGCCTCCGGCGGCTGATCGCGGGTTTCCACCCGCTACATTACGACGCAGTTATGGAAGAGCTGCAGCTAGCCCTGAAATATTCCGCTGCGTATTTATGCGGTAATCGCAGACCAACTTCTTTCATATCTCCGTCGCAATACGGTGGCGATATGGCCGCTCCATTGCGGAACCGATGCGCTGCACCATCTGTTGTCGGGGTGATCTTCCGCCATTTATGGCGGATTAATCCCCATTGGATGAATCATGCAGCCTGAATCAGACCGACGCGTATGGGTCGTCATCGCCGCCTACAACGAGGCGGGCGTGATCGCGCGTGTCATCGCCGATGTCCGCCGCCGCGGATATCCCGTCCTGGTCGTCGATGACGGCTCAACCGACACCACCGCCGAAATCGCAGGCCAAGCGGGTGCTGTCGTCATCCGCCATCCGGTGAACCTCGGGCAGGGCGCCGCACTCCAGACCGGAATCGAGTTTGCGCTCGCCAGAGGCGCGGAGTTCGTGGTGACCTTCGATGCCGACGGCCAGCACCGTGCCGACGACATTGCGGGGCTGCTCAAGGCCCTGACCGATAACAATGCCGATTTCGCGCTGGGCAGCCGATTTCTCGGCGCGTCGATCGACCTGCCGGCGTCACGCCGGGCCCTGCTCAAGGCCGCCACGGTGTTCACCCGCCTGACCACTGGGATGCGCGTCACCGACACCCATAACGGCCTGCGCGCCATGACCCGGTGCGGCGCGAGCCGCATTGCGCTCCGCCAGAACCGGATGGCGCATGCCTCCGAGATGCTGGAGCAGATCGCGCGCAGCGGGCTCCGATACGTCGAGGTTCCCGTGACGATCGAATACAGCGCCTATTCGCTCGCCAAAGGTCAGAAGCTCAGTGATTCGCTTGCCATTCTCGTGGACCTGTCGGCTCAGAGGCTGCACCGATGATCGCCCAGCTCATCCTCACCGCATTGCTGCTCGGGATTCTTCTCTATGCCTGGACCGAGTATCGGCGCGCGCCGGCGATCGGTCTTCTGGCCATGGTTGCCGCGCTGACCGGCCTCTACTTCGTCTGGATCCCCGCCCATGCCACTTGGCTTGCGGAACTGGTTGGGATTGGACGCGGCGTCGATCTCATTCTTTACGTGTGGGTAGTCATCAGCCTGATCGTGCTGCTGAACCTGCACCTCAAGCTGCGTGTGCAGAAGGAGATGATCACGGTCCTGGCGCGAGAGCTCGCGATCGCCAACGCACGCGCGGCAGCCACGCCGAAATGAGCCAGGCGGCGCCGACCGCCAACGGCCCGATCAGGATCAGGTTGTAGCGTGTGTAGTGGTTCGCCATCCCGGCGTGCAATCCCAGCATGACGGCCGCGGGCGCAGCGTAGAGCAACAATAGCGGTTGCCGTTGCCGGGCGGCGCGCACGCATGCCCATCCAAACAACGGGACCAGGATCAGGCTGACGATCCAGCCGGCCCACATCCCGCACCAGGCCAGAGGGATGCTGACCAGCAGATGCCGCCACCAGTTCGCACGCATCTCGTCGAGTACAATTCCTCTGATCAGCGGATCGAGCCGGCCGTGCTCCTTCACCAGCGCATCGCGGCGTCCACGTCCGACATGAAAGAAACTGTCGCGCGTGTGGTAGACGAACCGATGCATGGAGTCTTTGCCGTAGATTTGATCGAACGCGATGTCGCCCAGGCCCGGCGTGCAATAGGGAAACGCCGTGATGAATTCCCGGGCGCTCATGTCGTTATAGGCGAAACGCTCGATCAGCACCGCCGAACCATACTCCTCCGTCAGGCCCCATTTGCCCACGGACACGTGATTTCGAACGATCCAAGGTCCGATGACCACCGCGGTGGCGACCGTGAACGCCAGGGCGCCCGTCCACGTAGACCGCGTGCCACCTGTCGCGAGCCAGCGCGCGCGCCACGCGATCAGAGCCATGAGCACGGGAATTAGGATGACGAAGGACGGACGTGTGAGACACAGGAGGCCAAGCCAAAGCCCTGCAAGCACACAGTAAAGCGTGCTCAGCCGTTTCCATGCCAGCACCGCAAAAAACATGACAATGGAATAGAGTGAAAACGTCAGACTTTCGGTCATGATGAACGAGAACATGTCCGCTTCGGCCGTCAGACCGGCGGTCGCGAGCGCGCCGCCAATCCAGAACACGCGGGTGCTGCCGAAGATAATCTCGCCGCAAATCGCCACGCAAAGCACGCCGAGAGCAAGCAAGGCCGCATGGATGATACGGATCGGCGTCGCGTAGACGTCACATTCTGATCCATCCCTCTTGTTGTGATTGGCCTCGACGCTGCACTCCACGGCCTTGGCGAAGCGCGCATCGACCTTCATCACGGCAAGCACAAGCAACGGGTATCCCGGAACAAAGAACATGCCCGGCCGCGGCGCCGCGTCCGTGCTGTCGGTCGTGTCGAAAATGCCGTTGCTGAACACTCCGTGCCGGTCGAGGTCGTAGGCAATAGTAAGATAGAACGACTGGTCGAAATCGCTCAGCCATTTCGGCGCCCGGGTGGTGATCGCGACGGCCATGACCACGAAAGCGACCGCAGCGAGGATGATTCTAGACGTGATGGTCGTGGCCGGTCGTCGCATAAATCGCAGTATAAACAAGATGTCGACGGGCCGAAGCCCCTCGTGCTTGCGCTTCTCGTCGCGGGGCGTGTGAGAGAATCGGCCGCCAACGAGATCGCAGCAGTCTCACGCTTGCTCCAGTTCGCTCAGCGCGGGGGCGGGCACGACCGTCCCATCGTCGGTGATGAAGGCGATGGGGCCGACCCTGGTTTCATCGAAAACGGCTGCGGTAAGCGGGCCGCCGAAAACGGCGCCGGTGTCGAGGTTGAGCCGGTTGGGGAGATGTTCGACTTTGCCGATCTCGACCGGGGTATGACCATGGACCACGTACTGTCCGTGGTCACGTCTGTCCGACAGGAATGGCTCTCGGATCCAGAGCATCACCTGCTTGTCCTGCTGTTGCAGCGGCACGCCGGGCCGGATCCCTGCATGAACGTACAAGCGCCTGCCATCGCTGATCGCGAGCGGAAGATTCTTGAACCACGTGAGATGCTCTGCTGGAATGGCGTCGGCATGTTCCACGCCATAGCTGTCAAGGGTCTCCTGGCCCCCGTTCTGCAGCCACATCAATTCGTTTTCATGCTTGGAGGCGCTAATCAACATCTCCTCGTGGTTGCCGCGCAGGCAGACGAATTGGTCCGGCGCGTCCGATTGTGCCTTGATCAGCAGGCTCACGACATCCCGGCTTCGCCGGCCGCGGTCGACGTAATCGCCGATGAACACGAAGCGGGACATGTTCGAACCGCAATGCGTGGTGCAGTGGTTGAGCAGGTTCGCGAGCTTTGTGTAGCTGCCGTGAATGTCGCCGATCGCGTAGGTGAATGTACCTGCCATTTGCTTCTCCACGTGCGCTGCACGGTCCAGGCAAGTGAACGACTATTTCGTTAAAATTTCGACCGGCGCGACGAATACAGCCGCACTTTGCGCCGTGGGGCGACACCCTTGTGCAAGGATGCCTGTGCCGCATACCTTGGACCTCACGGGACAAGAATGGTGACGGCCGTCAGCGGCGGTCATCCTCCACCCTGGCATGAGGGAGCGAACGCTATGAAATCGTCTATGAAATTCGCCCGGCTTTTTGCGCTTTGCGTGCTCCCGTTTGTCGCGACGGGAAATGCCTCGGCGCTCGACTATCCGACGAAGCCAGTGCGCTGGATCGTTGGCTATCCTCCCGGCGGAGCCACGGACATCGTCGCGCGCATTATGGGCCAATGGCTGTCGGAGCGAATGGGCAAGCAGTTCATAATCGAAAACAAGCCGGGCGCGGGCAACAACCTGGGCACTGAAGCCGTAGTCAATGCGGCTGCCGATGGCTACACGGTGCTCCTCGTGAATCCGGCAAACGCGATCAATGCAACTCTCTATACCAAGCTCAATTTCAACTTCATTGCACAGATAGCCCCGGTCGCCGGCATCATGCGGGTGCCGAACATAATGGAGGTGCAGCCGTCGGTCCCCGCCAAGACCGTCGCTGAGTTCATCGCCTATGCCAAGGCGAATCCCGACAAGATCAATTGGGCGACCTCGGGCAATGGCACGTCGGTTCATCTCTCCGGCGAGCTCTTCAAGCTGATGACCGGCGTCAAATTGACCCACGTTCCCTATCGTGGGTCGGCGCCGGCGCTAACCGACATGCTCAGCGGACAGGTACACGTGATGTTCGACAACATGCCGCCTTCGCTCCCGCACATCCAAGCTGGAAAGTTACGCGCACTAGGAGTGACGACGGCAACGCGGTCGGAAGCTCTCCCCGACCTGCCGACGGTTGCCGAAACCGTCGCAGGCTACGAGGCCAGTGCATTCTTTGGAATGGGCGCGCCAAAAGGCACGCCGCCCGAGATCATCGAGGCCCTCAACAAGGAAATCAACGCGGGTCTGGCTGATCCAAAGGTCAAGGCCCGGCTCGCGGAACTCGGCGGCATGCTCGTTGGCGGCACCCCGGCTGATTTCGGCAGGTTGGTCGCCGAAGAAACCGCGAAGTGGGGGAGGGTGATCAAAGAAGGCGGCGTCCAGCTGGAATAGCACCTGATCTGCCGCGTCCGGCGACACGCCATTGACTGCGGTCCGGTAAGCGGCCATCTGCAGGCGATGAGCGACGATATCCCATTCGACAAGCGCTTCGACCTCCGGCCCGGCAAGGTCGAGGAAGTGCGGCCCGGCGTGCGCCGCATCCTTTGCAACAATCCGGGGCCGTTCACCTTCAAAGGAACGGTGACCTACATTCTCGGCAAGGACCGCGTCGCCATCATCGATCCCGGCCCGCTCGACGAGACGCACATTGCGGCGCTGCTTGACGCGGTGCGCGGGGAGACAGTGACGCATATCTTTGTCACCCACACCCACCGCGACCATTCGCCGGCAGCGGCACGCGTCAAAGCCGTAACAGGTGCATCGACGTTTGGAGAAGGGCCACACCGCGCGGCGCGGCCGCTCAACATCGGGGAGGGCCAGCGGCTGGAGTCAAGCGGCGACCGCGAGTTTCGGCCCGATACCGTGCTCGCAGACGGCGACGTCGTTACCGGCAACGGCTGGGCGCTCGAGGCGGTCGCGACACCCGGCCACTGCGCGAATCATATGGCTTTCGCGCTCACGGGCACGGACCTGCTGTTTTCGGGCGACCACGTCATGGCCTGGTCGACGCCGGTGGTGGCGCCGCCCGATGGATTGATGAGCGATTACATGGCATCGCTCGAAAAGCTCACGAGCCGATCGGAGACCATCTACTTTCCCGGTCACGGCGGCGTGGTCAAGGATGCGCCGAGCTTCGTCGCCCACTACATTCGCCACCGCCGAGGGCGTGAGCAGGCGATCCTGCACCAGCTCGCCAAGGGCGAGGCCGACATCCCGACACTGGTGCAGGCGATCTATGTTGGGCTCGATCCGCGGCTCACTAAAGCGGCCGGGCTTTCGGTTCTGGCGCATTTGGAGGACTTGGTCGCGCGCGGTCTCGTGCGGACCGAGGGCCCGCCGTCGCTCGACGGCATTTACCGCTGCCTCGTCGCCGGCTGATTGGCTTTGGACGGCGGCGCCTTGGTCTTTTTCGGCGCAGGCGTTGCCGGCTGTTCAGGCTTCTGGCTGCCGACCGCGTCGTCGATATCGTCGATCAGACCGCGGACGCGCGCCGCGTTTGTACCGAAATCAAATGAGCCATAACGCGAAGAGGAGCGCACGTCGACGCGCGAGCCTTGCCCATCCGCGCGCACCCGCACGACCACGTCCTCGCGGAAGCCCATGATCGGTGTTCGCGCGACCGCTTCGATGCGTCCCTCGCGTCCGCGCTCAGGCGGCCGCCGGGCAACGATGTTCCATTTGCGCTTGGTGATGACCGCGAGCGTCGCGTCGTAGGCCGCTTGTGGGCTCGCATCTTCCTCCAGCGGCTCAATCTCGGGATAGGCGTTGCGTTGCTGTTCGGCCGCCGAGAGGCCCGCATAGATGATCGGATTGGCGTCGCGCGGTCGAATACGCGCGAGTGCCTCGAAACGCGGCGGATCGATAGGGTCGGTTGTGATGTCATAGATCCAGGGTAGCCGGTAGGCTTTGAGGCCGAGATAGGCCGGGTAGGCGAGCAGTGCGACTCCGATGCCGATTGCGGTCAACGCGTAACCCATCCCCAGGAGGCCGTCCTTCCAGATCACCACGAAGGCGGCGAAAGCGAGCAACAGGGCGATCACTGAGAGCGCAAGCGCACCGCCGAAGGTGACAAGTGCCGGCCGGATTTCGAGCAGGCCCGAGCGCACGATGATGATTGCGAGGATGGTCGCAATTAGCGAGAACAAGGCCATCCGTCGGGCCCAGACGGCGAGTTGCGAGGTCGGCTGTTCGGCGATGTAGCGGCGCAGCATTGGTTCGGCCTCAGGACATCCGGCGGACACGCTTCAGATCATCGGCCCATTCCCAGGGATTTACCCGACCGCCATTGGACGCACGCCGATCGTGGCGCTTAAGCCCGAGGAATTGGACGGGCCCCGTGGAATCCCGTAGGGACGCGGCCGGGCCGGGCTGCGCCCCCGGTACGGTCGCATTAAGGGTGGTCATGTGCTGCCTGTCTTGCGGATCGCGTGGGGCTCGTCCGTTAGTTTATCGCATGGAATTGTGGCGTTGCGAGGGGGGATGACGCCGTCTGGACGAATTTCAGCGCGGCCTCCCGACGCATGCTTAACGCGTAGCAGTGCCCGAGAATACGAAATTCTTATAGCGCTCCCGCAATGCTGTCTTCAGGATCTTGCCTGCGGCTGTATGAGGAATCTCGTCGACGAAGACCACGTCGTCTGGCAACCACCAGCGTGCCGTCTTGCCCCGCATGAAGTCGAGGATATCGTCCTTCGAGGTCGTCTGTCCCTTCTTGAGCACCACGATGAGGAGCGGGCGCTCGTCCCATTTGGGATGCTTGACGCCGATGACGGCGGCCTCCGCGACTACGGGATGCCCGACCGCAAGATTTTCCAACTCGATCGAGGAAATCCATTCACCGCCGGACTTGATCACGTCCTTGGAGCGGTCGGTGATCTGCATATAGCCGCAACGGTCAATCGTGGCCACGTCACCGGTGTCGAAGAAACCTTGGTCATCGAGGAGCCTGGCGTTCTCCTTGAAGTAGGACCGCGCGACTGCGGGCCCGCGTACCTTGAGTCTGCCGAAAGTCTTGCCGTCGCGGGGCAGTTCCGCGTCATTATCGTCGGAGATTTTCATCTCGACGCCGAACGGCGCATGCCCTTGCTTGATTTGGATGTCGAGCCGTTCCTCGCCGGTCAAATCGGCGTATTCAGGCTTCATCGTTCCGAGGGAGCCAAGCGGGCTCATCTCGGTCATACCCCATGCGTGGCAGACCTGCACGCCGTAGACGTCCTGGAACGTTCTGGTCATGGCGCGCGGGCAGGCGGATCCACCGATAATCACCTTCTTCAGATATGGAAGCTTGGCGTTGTTGGTCTCGAGATATTGCAGCAGCATCAGCCACACCGTCGGCACGGCGGCCGTGAAGCTGACACGGCAGTTGTCCAGCAATTCGTAGATGGACGCCCCGTCAAGCTTAGCACCCGGCATCACCAGCGTCGCGCCTTGCATCGGTGACGTCAGCGCGAGTCCCCAGCAATTGGCGTGGAACATCGGCACCACCGGCATGACCACGTCGCGGCATGAGATGCCCATGGCGTCGGGTGCGCTGGCCATCATCGAGTGCAGCACGTTCGAGCGGTGGGAATAGACGACCCCCTTCGGGTTGCCGGTGGTGCCGGAGGTGTAGCACATGCCGGCGGCCGTGTTCTCGTCAAACGACTTCCAGGCGAAATCATCGTCCACTTCGCTGATCCACTCCTCGTAGGGCACGGCGTTCTTGAGTGTCGTCGCCGGCATGTGATGGGAGTCTGTCAACACGATGTAGCGTTCGATCGGGGCAAGCTGGTCTGCCAGCTTTTCGAGGAGCGGCAGAAAGGTCAGGTCGGTCATCATCACGCGATCCTCGGCGTGATTGACGATCCAGGCGATCTGGTCGGCAAAGAGCCGCGGATTGACCGTGTGATAGATCGCACCAAGGCCAAGTATGCCGTACCAGGCTTCGAGGTGGCGCCAGGTGTTCCAGGCCAACGTCGCCACCCGGTCGCCAAGCCTGATGCCGTCTTTGTCTAGGCGCTTGGCCACCTTGAGCGCTCGCCTTCGGATCTCCGCATAGGTCGTCGAATGGAGCGGGCCCTCGACCGAGCGAGAAATGACGCGGCGTTCGGCATGGTTCATCGCAGCGTTGTCGATGATGCGATGGCAGAGCAGCGGCCAGTCCTGCATCAATCCGAGCATGAGCGTTCCCCCTCGATCCGTTTCGCTGCCCTCTGGCAGGTGCCGACCGGAGCAGCTACGCTTGACCACACAAGGATACGTCAAAGTCCGCACAAGGAGGCACCCATGAGCAAAATTTTAGTGGTGAGCGCGTTCGCCCTTGCCGGGATCCTGCCGGTCACCCCGGGGCAGGCGCAGGCACCGGGCGAAGGGCCGCTCGTTGTCCAGAAGGACCCGGCGCTCGCTGAGCTCATCGACCCGAATGCCAAGCTCGAAAAGATCGCCGGTGGCTTTGGCTTCACCGAGGGCGCGCTCTGGGTGCCGAAAGGTTATCTGCTGTTCAGCGAAATGCCGGGCAACGTGATCTACAAGTGGACGCCGGACGGAAAGGTGTCTGTCTACATGGAGAAATGCGGATACCAAGGTGTCGATATCTGGCGTGTGGGCTTCATGCAGACCAACGGTAAGCTCAAGGACGAACCCGGCTACGAGGAATTCCCGATGATCGGGTGCAATGGCCTGACCCTCGACCGGCAGGGGCGGCTCGTTATCGCGACCTGGGCCGGCCGTTCGATCGACCGGATCGAACATGACGGCAGGCGTACCGTGCTGGCGGACAAGTATGAGGGCAAACGTTTCGGCGGCACCAACGACGTCATCGTCAAGAAGGATGGAACGGTCTATTTCACCGACGGCTACGGCGGGCTCCGCTTACGCGAAAACGATCCCAGAAAGGAGCTGAATTTCAACGGCGTCTACATGGTCAAGAATGGCAAGGTGACCCGTGTTATCGACGATATTCCAAATACCAACGGCATCGCCTTCTCGCCGGACGAGAAGATCCTCTATGCCAACGGCAGCCGTGACCGGTTCGTCAGGGCCTATGACGTCAATCCGGACGGCACGCTCAAGAACAGCCGGATGCTGATCGACGTTAACAGCGACCCGGCCCGGGGGATCACCGATGGCCTGCGCGTCGACGTAAAGGGCAACCTTTGGGAGACGGGCCCTGGCGGAATCTGGATCATCTCGCCTGCGGGCAAGCACCTCGGCACGATCCATCTGCCCGAACTCGGCGCCAACGTCGAATTCGGCGATGCGGACCGCAAAACACTTTACATCGCGGCGCGCACGAGCATCTACAAGATGCGGGTGAAGATTGAGGGAATTCCATAGCCCGGAATTGGGAGCTGTAAGCAGGCCGGCCATTGAGGCTCGTCGGCCGACAGGGCCTTTCGCCGCATACCGTAAAAGTTGCATGTACATGTACGAGCTTTAGCGCATCTTGCGGCGCGCAAACGGTCCCGCGGCCGTCGACGGTCGATGACGGAATGGCTGTCGGATGGTGGCATGATGCAAGGAGATCAGATGATTTCTCGCCTCGTTTTCGCAGTCGTGGCCGCGCTCGTGGGAGCCGGCTGCGCGCTGCCGGCTGCGGCCGAGGATTTCTACGCCGGAAAGCAGATCAACCTTATCGTCGGCGCCGGCGTGGGCGGTGGCTATGATCTGCAGGCGCGGCTCACGGCGCGCCATCTCGGCAAACATATTCCGGGACATCCGAGCATCATCGTTGGCACACGTCGCCGCACAAGACTGCACGCGATCTGTTCGAAACGGAGCTGATCGTCGGCGCCATTCCGGGTGTCGACCCTGAGACCACGCCGAAGATTTACAATTCGCTGCTCGGCACGAAATTCAAGGTCGTCACGGGCTACAACAGCACCGCCCAGATCGCGCTCGCCATTGAACGCGGCGAGGTCGCGGGCATCGGTGACTGGTCGTGGTCGAGCCTCAAGGTGATGCGCCCCGATTGGGTGCGCGACAAGAAGGTCACGCTTCTGATGCAGGGCGCGCTCAAGAACGAGCCCGAACTGCCGAACCTCCCGAATGCCCTTGAATTCGTCAAGAATGAATCCGACCGGAAGGTGCTGGAGCTGCATTATACGCAGAAGACAGCGGCGCGCCCGTTCATCGCACCTCCCGGTATCCCTGCGGATCGACTCGCGATCCTGCGGCGCGCGTTCATGGCACTTGCTGCCGATTCGGAGTTCCTGGCCGAGGCGGAGCGGACCAAGCTCGAGGTCGCGCCTCTTTCGGGTGAAGAGGTCGACAAGATCGTGGCGCTGATCTCTTCGACGCCGCCTGACATTGCCGAACGTTTTGCGAAGGCGTTCGCGCCGGAGCACAAGTGAGGACAATGGGCGTGGTCTTGGTGTGAGCAGGCAGGGCGCAACGCAGCCGTCAGGCGAACCGTCCGAGTGAAAACCGCGTGATGTCGTGGCGCGTCGCCCCGTCGATCGCGAGCTCTGCGAGGATTTCACCGATCACGGGCGCGAATTTGAAGCCATGGCCGGAGCAGGGCGAGGCGACGATCACCTGCGGCCAGTCGGGCAGCCGGTCGACGATGAAGTCGCCATCGGGTGTCACAGTGTAGAGGCAGGTCGTGCCGTCAAGCCGTCGTCCATTCGCGGCAGGAAGATGATCGGCAAGGGCGGCACGGATCAAGGCTTCGTCAGCGGCGGAGACCTGGCGATCGTGGTCATCGGGATTCACAGTCTGGTCGCGATGA
>WNGB01006545.1_pt1 | contig 17080 bp, 18 predicted proteins | sample 5400681 | NCBI WGS metagenome assembly WNGB01 (sample SAMN13153367, study PRJNA577476) | soil metagenome | isolation source: 115 cm soil or saprolite under grassland replicate 2 | place: USA:California | collected 2016-06-15 | reverse complement strand
CGCCGGGGGGGCTGTCCCCGCCTGAGACTGTGGCCGACCCGTAGTAGAGCAGCAGGACCGCCCCGGACGGCAGCACGGCGGTCCCGGCCTCACGATGCCCGGCACCGGGACCGGGTGAGAAGGGGCCGGGTGAACCGGGGCCGGGTGAACCGGGGCCGGGTGACTCGCTGGCGGGCCTGGCCAGGTGCCCGTGGGTCCCGGCGGCCGTGCAGACCACCGGCCGTGGCTGGCCGATGGCGGCGTACCGCAGGTCCCCGGTCTCCGGGGCCAGCAGCGCGACGCAGGCCGTGGCGCGGTGCACGTCCGGCGACCCAGCCGCGGCGGCGGCCAGCCTGTCCAGCGCCTCCGCCGGGGCCGCACCGCCGCGCAGCAGCTCCCGGAGACCAGCCCGCAGCCGCACCGCGGCCGGCCCGATCAGCCCGCCGGGCCCGTCGGCGCGGGCGAGGACCAGCGCGGTCACCCCGCCCGGCAGCGCCAGCACGTCGAGCCAGTCACCCTCCGTCCCCGGCCCCCCGGCGGCGGGCCGGCGGCAGGCCGACACCCGCAGCCGCGGCAGCACCGGCAGCGCCCGCGGGAACAGCGATTCGGGAATCAGTGCTTCCGGGGACCGGGCTTCCGGAGACCGGGCTTCCGGAGACCGGGCAGCCGGAGACCGGGCTCCCGGAGACCGGGCTTCCGGAGACCGGGCTTCCGGAGACCGGGCTTCCGGGGACAGGGCAGCCGGATCCGGCGGCAACGGTTCCCCGCCGGAGTCCTCTGGCATGCCTGCGCTCCCCGGGCGTCGCTCTTGAGCTTCCCTGGCCGGTGGCTACCCCGAATAAGGGGCCCGAATCACGGGGCCCTTCCCGCACCCGCCCTCACCGCCGCCCCGCACCACCCGCCTGCCCCGGCGGCGGCAAGGAGCAGCCGCCGGCCGGTCGGCCGGATCCAGGCAGCGGGCGCCGGGCAGCGGGCCCAGGCGGCTGGCCGGCTGAACTGGCCGCCGGTCCCGTCCGTCATAAGGGGTAAAGCCGGGCCTTCCGGGCATACCGGACCGGCCCCCGCTACCCGGGACCGCGAACGCGGCGCGCCCCCACCCGGGTGGCTCCCCTCTGCGGACGATAGGACACTGCCGATGTCGCTTGCTGCCCTGTTTTCCTGGATGATCACCGCCGGCGGCGGGCTCTACCTGCTGACGATCTGGCTCATCGAGTACGACCACGAGTTCCAGTCCGGCGCGGCCACCCGCCTCCCGGTGCCGGTCATCAGCGCGCACGGCCTCTTCGCCACGGTCACGATCGTGTTCGTCGTACTGACCGCCCTGGATATGGGCGGGAGCTGACGGCGGATCCGGCCGCTCGCCTGACCACGGGTCGGCTCGCCCTGAGCACGGCGACACCTCATCACGGCGGCGGCCATGATGAGGCGCCCCCGCCGTCAGGTCATGCCGTAGCTCAGGCCGGGCGTGGTGGCCGCGATCTCGATCAGGCGGTTGTACTTGCTGGTCCGCTCGCCGCGGGCCGGTGCGCCGGTCTTGAGGCGCCCGGCGCCGGTCCCGACGGCCAGGTCGGCGATGAACGGGTCCTCCGTCTCCCCGGACCGGTGCGACACGAACTGCCGGTACCCCGCGCGGCGGCAGACCGCCATGGCTTCCAGCGTCTCGGTGACCGTGCCGATCTGGTTGAGCTTGATCAGTGCGGAATTACCGATACCCAGGTCGATGGCCCGGGTGATGATGGCCGGGTTGGTGCAGAAGATGTCGTCCCCGACCAGTTCCACGGTGTCGCCGAGCCGGGCGGTGAGCGCGATCCAGCCGTCCTCGTCGTCCTCGCCGAGGCCGTCCTCGATGCTGTGCACGGGGAACGCCTGGGTGATGGCGGCCAGGCGGTCGATGAGATCGCCCGTGCTGAGGGGAATCCCGGAGGCGAGGTAGGTGCCGTCCGCCTGGCGGAACTCCGACGCGGCCAGGTCCAGGGCGATGCTGACCCCCTGCCGGCCGGCCTGGTAACCGGCGCGGCCGATGGCGCCGACCAGCAGCCGCAGCACCTCTTCCGGCTCGCTGACCTCAGGGGCGAAGCCGCCCTCGTCCCCGAGCCCGGTGGACAGCTTGCGCTCGGTGAGTTCCTGGCGCAGGGCCGCGTACACCTCGGCGCCGGCCCGGACCGCCTCGGCCATGGACGGGGCGCCCAGCGGCGCGACCATGAACTCCTGGAAGTCGAGGTCGTTGGGCGCGTGGACCCCGCCGTTGAGCACGTTGAAGTGCGGCACCGGCAGGGACGGGGAGACGCCGTCCGGCGTCAGCCACTGCCACAGCGGCACGCCCGCCGACGCGGCCAGCGCCCTGGCCAGCGCCATGGACACGCCCACCAGCGCGTTCGCGCCGAGCCTGCTCTTGTCCGGGGTGCCGTCGAGATCGATCATCGCCTGGTCCGCCTCGGCCAGCCCGGGCCACGTCTGGCCCTGCAGCAGGCCGGCCAGGTCGGCGTTCACCGCGCTGACCGCGCCGAGGACTCCCTTGCCCCCGTACCGGGCCGGGTCGCCGTCGCGGCGTTCCATGGCCTCCCTCGACCCGGTCGAGGCGCCCGACGGTACCCCCGCCCGGGCGGTCGTCCCGTCACCGAGCCGCACCGTCACGGCCAGCGTGGGCCGCCCGCGCGAGTCCAGGATCTCCAGCGCAGACAGCTCTGCGACGTCAAAACCCGCCATCGTCTTCTCCTGACGTGCCGATCGGATGTGGTCCCGCGGGCCTAGCCGACCGCAGCCGCGCCGCGGCCTGGGACCTCCGCTGTCTTCACTCTCGCGGCCGGTGCCGCCCGGCGTCAGGGCCAAAGGCCCCCGATCGGGGGCGGACCGTCACCCAGCCGCCGGCCCTCTTCCGCTGGCCCTCTTCCGCTGGCCCTCTTCCGCTGGCCGCGGCATCCCTGCGGCCTGCGGGGGTGCGCGCGGGGGACGGTTTTCGTTGCGGCGGCTGAAGCGGGAGATGCTGCCGCCGCGGCCGGGTGGCGGCGGGACGCTCGCGGGGCGCATCCGTCCCGGCCTGACGCCCGCTGGGCCTGGTGCTCAGGCACCTCCGCCGGCGCGCGGCGGGTGCGGAAAGTCCGGCGAACGATGCTGGAAGGACAGGATGCGCGGGTTGAGGATGACCCCGTCGCGGATCTCGATGGCCCGCCGGATCGTGTCGTTCCCGTCCCACGCCGCGGGGCCGGTGAGCACCGGGCCCAGGTGCGGAAGCAGGGCCTCGCTTATCTCCCAGGTGGCGGAGTTCCACAGGTGCGACGGGCTGTGGTCCACGGCGTAGTAGGAGACGTTGTCGCCGACCGTGATCATGGGCTCGGCGAAGCTCGTGGGGCGCGCCCAGCTGAAGCCCATGCCCTCGTCGCAGGACACGTCCACGATCAGGCTGCCGCGCGCGAAGGAGCCCAGCTCGCCGGTGGTGACGAACATCAGCGGCGCGTCCGTGTCCTGCAGCACGCAGTTGACCACGATGTCGTGCTCGGCCAGGAAGGCCGCCAGCGGTACCCGGCCAGTGTCAGGCAGGGCGTGGCAGCGGCTGGAGTCGCCGGTGTCCTGCTCGAAGTGCACCATGCGCGCCGAGTGGATCGGGGAAGCGACGGCGTGGATGTCGCGGTGGGTCAGGACGTCGACGTCGTTCACGCCGTACGCGTTGAGGGCGGTCACCGCCCCGCGGCCGGTGGCCCCGAAGCTGATGACGGCCGCCCGGAGCCGGCGGCCGTATTCACCCGTCGTCCCGATGAGCTCGAGCGCGTGCAGCACCGAGCAGTAACCGGCCAGTTCGTTGTTCTTGTGGAAGACATGCAAGCCGAACGAGCCGTCGGCATTCCAGTAGTTCATCGCCTCGAAGGCGATCAGGGTCAGCCGCCGCTCGATGCTCAGCTGAGTGATCTCCCTGTCCTGGACACAGTGCGGCCAGCCCCACAGGACCTGCCCCTCCCGCATCTGCGCGAGGTCCTGGGGCTGCGGTTTGGGCAGCAGGACGACATCGCATTCCGCGAGGAGTTCGTCGCGGGTGCGAAACCCGGCCACGAACGGGGCCAGCTGGTCATCGGGCACGCCGAACCGTTCGCCGTAGCCGCGCTCGAGGTAGACACGTTCCCGCAGGCCGGCATCGATCCGCTCGATGTGCAGCGGATGAATCGCGAGCCGCTGCTCGTGCTCTTTCCGTGACCGCGCTATCACTCCGAGGCTGAGCTGATCCACGCGCGCTCCCTTACTCGAGGCCGACCCTGCGAAGTTATCCGCAGTTCCCGTGCGGCGCACGGTGCAGGCAGTTCCCGTGCGGCGCACGGTGCAGGCGCACCGCCGAACGCTGCTCATCGAGGGGCACGGCGCGGTGTTCAGGTGGTTGCTCCCGAGCGGGCCGGCTGCATGGACGGCCCGGACGCGTGACTCCCGGAGGCTGATCAGGACTTCCCGTCGGCGGCCCGGCGGACGAGGCCGTCGACCGCGCCCTGGAAGGCGTGATTCCAGCGGCGGGCCACCAGCGGGCGCAGCATGGCGACCGGGAGGCCGGAGAACGCCTCGGTGTTGCTGACCCGCGTGCCGCCCGACGGGAGCGGCGCGAAGCTCCACAGGTGGCACGACCGGACGCCGTTTGCCGCGCCCGACCAGGATGCGCGCCGGGCGGGCTCGAGCTCGTCGATCGTGACGTGCTCGGTGGTGGTGCCGAGCGGGAAACCCAGGCCGATCTGCTGGTCGAAGGTCAGGCCGGCGGCCAGCCCGCCCGGGGCGGTCCTGGTCACCGAGCGGTGCAGCGGCGACCAGAGCGGCCAGTGCTCCAGGTCGGCCCAGACGGCCCACAGGTCCCCGGCGGGCAGCGTGGTGTCAGCCGCGCCGCTGACGACGAGCGTGTCCCAGCCGGGCCTGGCCCTGCCCACGCGCTCCTGGCAGAAGGCGGTACTGGATTCAAGGGCGGGCATGCTGGTCCTCCGGTCTCGGGCGATGCTCAGCCAGCATCCAAACTGAACGCCAGTTGCATTAAAGTGACGCTATCGGAGTCCGGACGTTAACGCAACTGGAGTTGACTTTGGATCAGAAGGCCCCGGGGACGTCGCGGCCGGGAGGCCGCACCGCCCGGACCCGGGCCGCGGTCCTCGGCGCTCTCGTCGCCGAGCTGATCGAGCACGGCTACGCGGGCGCCTCGGTGGAGCGGGTGGCGGTGCGGGCGGGCATCGCGAAGACCACGGTCTACCGGCGGTGGGGCGGCATCAACGGGCTGCTGGCCGATCTCATGTCCGGGTACGCGGCGCAGGAGATAGCCGTTCCCGATGAGGGGGACCTCGGCTCCGACCTGCGCGTGCTCGCCGCCGCCGTCGTGACCGCCCTGTCGGACCCGGCCATCGGGGCCGCGTTCGCCAGCGTCGTCGCCGCCGCGGTCCGGGATCCGGCCGCCCGCGAGGTGCTGTCGAAGTTCGTCGCGGCCCGCGCCGCCACGATGAGCATCGTCGTGCAGCGGGCCGCGGACCGCGGCGAGATCCCGCCGGGCACCGACGCGGCCGCGGTGATCCAGACCGTGACGGCCCAGCTCTACTACCGGCTGTTCGTGACCGGCGAGCCACTCGGCCCGGCGGTCGCCGACCGCGCGGCGGGCATCGCCGCCGCAGCCGCCCGGACCGGTGTCTTCGCCTCGGTACCTCCCGGTGACAGCCCGCGCGGTGCGGGGTGACCGGGCCTAGGCCACCGGGTGGGCCCTGCCGTCCGTGACGTCGGCGGCGGCGCCGAAGACCCAGGGGCTGGTGTCACGGACTGGCTCGGCGAGCGCCTTACTACCTGGCCGCCACCGGCACCCCGCCGTTCGATGACCAGGACACGCTGGTCAGTACCCTCCTGCACATCTGGACGTCAGCGCTGTACGAGACCTGACCGGCTTGCTGCCCGTATTTGTCACCCTCACGGGGTGGTTGCGGTCAGCGCGTGCCGTGCTTGCCTGGATGTCGGCACCCAGGGGCCGACCGGGCCGCAGGAACTCCCAGGAGGTTCACATGTCTGTCCTGAGCAGAGAACGCGCGTCTGAGGCAGAAGCCGGGGACCAGGGCGGCCTGCGGCAGCTGGCCGTGGTGGTCGTGCCGGCCGTGAAGAGGGCCGGGATGACCGCGCGGGACAGCGCCCGGAGCGCCGCGGCCTGGGGTGCGCCGCACGTCCACGGGGCGCGGGCCTGGACAGCACCCCGCATCGAGGGAAGCGGCCTCGTGATCAGGGACACCGTCGGGCCGAAGATCTACGAGGTGCTCGTCGCCACGGCGCGGCGCGTGGAGGTAACCGCGCCCCGTGCGGACGCCGCTGCGCCCCGGCGGCGCTGGCCGGAGGCTGCGGCGGGAATGGTTCTGCTGGCCGCCGCAGGTGCGGCCGCGGCCGCCGTGCTCCGGCGCCGGAAAGCGGCCGGGACCGGCGGGGTACCGGGGGACGCGGAGGCCGGGGGTACCGGCCCGCAGGCCACCCCGGACGCCCAGCCCGGGGCCGAAGCCGACGGCCGGGCCGAAGCCGACGGCGCGGCCGGCGCGGAGGGCAGCAAGCCACCCCCGGGGGCCTGATCAGGGATCCCTGGTGCCGGGGGTAAGCGGTGCAACCATGGTCACCGTCGTCCTTCCGCCGCAGACCCGTTCCCGGCCGGCGGGCGAGCAGGCGCCGCCGCTGCGAGGGGCGCCGCTACGGGGGGCGCCGCTACGGGGGGCGCCGCTGCGCGGGGCGCCGCTACGGGGGGCGCCGCTACGGGGGCCGCCGATCCCGCCAGCGGGCTGAGGTCGAGGTACCTGATGTCGTAGACGCGTTCGGTGAACTTCCAGCCGTCGACGGTGCGCTGGTAGCGGTCGTGGTAGATCGCGTAGTTCAGGTGCGAGCTGCCGTCACGGAGACGGATGAGCTCGGACAGGTAGGCGCGGCCGGACGCGGTGTCGCCTTCCAGCCGGATCGTGCCCGGGTGCATGTTCTGCACGAAGTACTCCACGAGAGCCGGTACCCGCACGCCCCAGGCGCGGATGTCCTCCCGGCCCACGAGCTCGGCGGGGACGTCGGGCATCCGCAACACGCCGTCCGGCGTGAACAGCGACGCGAGGCGGTCGTAGTCGCGCATCATCGCCGCGTCGGTGAACTCACCGCGCAGCGCCTCGATCTCGACGCGGTCAGCAATGACCTGAAAGTCACTCATCGATTTCCTCCTCGGCAGTACGACGACGTGACCCCGCGGGATGTGAGGGGGCGTGCGGGCCTCACGGTGCGGTGCAGTGTCTCGCCGACCTGTTCCTGCTGGTGTCAGCGGACGCACTCGCCGCACTGAGTTTGACGGGGAAATCCTGGTCTACGCCAGCTATCAGCTGGTGCGCACGCTGATGGAGCACGACCTCGTCGACGAGCTGCGGCTGGTCGTCTTCCCGGTCGTGCTCGGGGCTGGCGAGCGTCTCTTCGGCGAGACCAGTGACCAGAAGCCCCTGCGCCTCCTGAGCACGCGGACTATCGGTGACGGTCTCGCCTTCCTCACCTACAAGCTCGTCCGGGACGCCTAGCGGCGAAGCGACCGGGCCAGCCCCGGCCACCGGCCCGTCCCCACCCAGCGGCCCGGCCGGCCGCGGGCGATCTGCACCGGAACCTGATCCGGCGCTTATCCGGCCCCGGCGCCGGCCCTCTTGAAGACCTGCCGGCGGTGCCAGCCCGATGTGACCCAGCCCCACGACAGGCTGGCCCGGCCGGAGCGCAAGCAGCGGCTGGCCGGAGAGCTCATCCACCGCCCGCCGCCCCGCGTCGCTTCGGGCCGCATACAGGCTGGACGCGCGGATGCGCAGATCCGTCGTCAGCCCCGGCATGCCCAGGTCTCGAGCGCGGCCGGGCGGATGGCCTGGATGATGGCCGAGTGGAGGCCGGGCGCGGCGTCGTTGGTAGCGGTGATGATGATGCCGATGAATCCCGCAGCCTGCAGGAGGCTCCGGTATTCCGCGGCGGTGAGGGTGCCGACGGTGCAGCCGGTGCGCTGCTCCGCGTCGGCGCGCTGGGCGGGGTTGAGGCCGTCGCCGGCGATGACGTCGCTGACTCCGAGGCGTCCGCCGGGGCGCAGCACCCGGAATGCCTCCGCCAGCACGCGGGGCTTGGCCGGGGACAGGTTGATCACGCAGTTGGAGATGACCACGTCCACACTCGCCTCGGGCAGCGGGATGTCCTCAATGTGCCCGTGCAGGAACTCGACGTTGGTCACCCCGGCCTGGGCAGCGTTGTCGCGGGCCAGGGTGATCATGTCGGTTGAGCCGTCGAGGCCGTAAGCCTTACCGCCCGGCGCGACGCGGCGGGCGGACAGCAGCACGTCGATGCCGCCGCCCGAGCCCAGGTCCAGCACCGTCTCCCCGGCCTTCAGCTGGGCGGTCGCCACCGGGTGGCCACAGCCCAGGCTGGCCCGCACCGCGCCGTCGGGCAACTCGCTGGTGTCGCCGTATCCGGCGGCGCCGAAGCATCCCGCCTCGAAGGCGCCCGGGCTGCAGTCGTGGATCTGCTGCCCGGACCGGGCGGCGCGGGCCAGGCCGGAGTAGCGGGCCGTGACCGCCGCCCAGGTCTCGTCCGGGCTATCAGCGGGGATTGCTGGCCGCATGTGATCCTCCCGTGGGGGTCCTTATCCTGGCCGTTCCGCCACTTTCATCGTTAATCGACGATAGACGATGAAAGAAGAGGCCGGCAAGGGTGGACCTGAGGGCACTGACCGGGGCGACCAAGTGCCCTGGCCCGCACCTGTCCGCATGGTGAGGATCAAGGCATGGCTGCGGTCCTCGCCTACGTCGCCGGCACCGTCGTAGCGGTCTGGGGCGTGGCGCATGCAGTCCCTACCCGCCAGGCGGGCTGCCGATCAGGATGCCCAGGCTGGCCAGCGCATCACGGCGGACTCGGTAATAGACCCATACGCCGCGCTTGTCCCGGTCCAGCAATCCGGCTTCGTGCAGCACCTTGAGGTGGTGGCTGATCGTCGGCTGGGACAGGTCGAAGGCGTCGGTCAGGTCGCAGACGCACGCCTCGCCTCCCCCGCGGGAGGCGACCAGGGACATCAGCCGCAACCGCACGGGGTCAGCCAGCGCCTTGAGCAGCGGCGCCACCTGCTCAGCCTGCTCTGCGGTCAGCGGCCCGGCGGACAGCGGGGCGCAGCACAGTGCCTCGCCGGGCTGCTGCGAGGGCAGGTGCACCTGCAGCCCCGGGGCGCAGCACGCACCCGTTCCCGCCTGCTCCAGCACCGTCAAAGACTTCGACATACGTCTATATTGACAGATCCCGATGTCTTATGGCAAGCTCGGCGGCAGGAACAGGCATAGATAGACATCAATGTCTTGGCTCAGGAGGTTGCCATGTCCCGCCGTCTGCAGCTCGCCCTCAATGTCAACGACATCAGCGAGGCGATCACGTTCTACTCCAGGCTGTTCGGCACCGAGCCGGCCAAGGTCCGGCCCGGGTATGCGAACTTCGCCATCGCCGAGCCGCCGCTCAAGCTGGTCCTGCTGGAAAACCCAGGCCAGGGCGGCAGCCTCAACCACCTCGGCGTCGAGGTCCCCGACACCGGCACCGTCGAGGCCGAGCAGGCCCGCCTGGCCGAGGCCAGGCTCGCAGGGGCCGAGGAACGCGACACCACGTGCTGCTACGCCAGGCAGGACAAGTTCTGGGTCCGGGGCGCGCCTGACGGGGAGTCCTGGGAGATCTACACCGTCCTCGCCGACAGCCCGACCTTCTACGGCGAAGGCCACGGCCCCGCGTGCTGCGGCGGTCCCGGCGGCCACAGCGAGGAAGCCGGGGAACCGGCCGTGTCCGCCACGAGGTGCTGCTAGGCGGTACCGGCCTGGCCGGTAGCCGCGGCGCGGCCCGGCCAGCCAGGCCGCCGCTAGGAGGCCGCCAGGCGCGGCGCGGCGCGCTCGACGCGGTGGGCGAGCTCGGCTAGCGCCGCGTCGAAGCTGGCGGGGTCGCCAGCCGGGACCGGGTCGGGAACGGACCAGTGCACTGCCACCAGGCCGCCGAGTTCCTCGTGGGCCAGGTCGCAGACCGTGATGACGAGGTCGCCGTCGTGCCGGACTTCGCTGATGTGGCGGGGCCGCCGGCGGGGCAGTGGCAGGCGGTGGCGGGTGGCGGCGGCGACAGCGCCCGGGGCTATCGCCGCCGCGGGATGGGTGCCGGCTGATTCCGCCGGGATGCTGCTGGCCTGGCGCCACAGCGCTGCGGCCAGGTGCGAGCGGGCCGAGTTGGCGGTGCACACGAACAGCACCCGCCGGGCGGCCCGCGTGGGCAGCCCGGCCAGCGATTCCAGCGCCCCGGGGATCAGCTGCAGATAGGTGCGGCGGTGGTCGCCTTCGGAGCGGCGGCGGGTGATGATCCCGGCCTGCTCCAGGACCCGCAGGTGGTGGGCGAGCAGGTTGGACGGCATGGCCAGCATTGCGCCCAGCTCCTTCGGGGACGCGTCCCCGTCGCCGAGCGCGTCGGTGATCCGCAGCCGGGCCGGGTCGGCCAGCGCCGCGTGCACCGCGGCGCGCCTGGCCAGGCTCTCGATTATCTCGTCGTTCATTGACTCAATCTTGACTGAGGTAGTTTCCCTGTGTCAAGGTGACGGTGTGACCAGGAGGACAGATCCCGGGAACGCCGCGTTGTGGCGGCGGCTGCTGGCAGAGCTGCTGGGCAGCGCGTTCCTGGCCGCCGTCGTGGTCGGCTCCGGTATTGCCGCGCAGCGGCTGTCCCCCGGCGATACCGGCCTGGAGCTGCTGGAGAACGCGGCCGCGACCGCGGCCGGGCTGTTCGCCATCATCTTGATGTTCGGGCCGGTGTCGGGCGCGCATTTCAACCCGGTGGTGTCCTTCGCCGACGCCGCGTTCGCCGGGCTGCGCTGGCGGGAGGCCGCCGCCTACCTGCCCGCCCAGGTGGCCGGGTGCATCGCCGGGGCGGTGGCGGCGAACCTGATGTTCGCCCAGGCCGCGGTCAGCATCTCCACCAAGCACCGGGCCACGCCCGCGCACTTCCTGTCCGAGGTGATCGCCACTCTCGGCCTGATCCTGGTGATCTTCGCGCTCGCCCGGTCTGGCCGCGCGAGGTCCGCCCCGGCCGCGGTCGGGGCCTACATCGGGGCGGCGTACTTCTTCACCTCCTCGACCAGCTTCGCCAACCCGGCGATCACCGTGGGCCGGATGTTCTCGGACACGTTCGCCGGGATCGCCCCGTCCTCAGCCCCGGCGTTCATCGCCGCCCAGGTGATCGGCGGCGGGCTCGCCGTCGCGGTGACGGGGGCCCTGTACCCGCACCTCACTCCCGGTGAGGCCGCGGACATCATCGTCCCCCACCACGACCAGGCCGCCGCGCGCGCCCCACACGACGGTGCCTCCCTGCCGGGCCGGGCTGCGGCACCGGGCCAGCCGCATTGACCAGCCAACCGGAGGGGAATCAGTCATGCATCTGCTGATGATCGGCGGCAGCGACGCCGGGATCAGCGCCGCACTCCGCGCGCGGGAGCTGGACCCCGGCGCCGAGGTGAGCGTGGTCGTCGCCGACTCCTTCCCGAACTTCTCGATCTGCGGCATCCCCTACTACGTCTCCGGGGAGGTGACCCACTGGCGTAACCTTGCCCACCGCACCACCGCCGACCTGGAAGCCACCGGCATGAAACTGCGGCTGGACACCACCGCGCGGCGGATCGACGTGGCAGGCCGCAAGCTCCTGGTGACCTCTGCCGGCGGGGCGGAGGAACTGGTCAGCTACGACAAGCTGGTCATCGGTACCGGCGCGGTGCCGTCCCGGCCGCCGATCGGCGGCCTGGACCAGCTCGGCCCGGCCGAGGGCGTGCACCTGCTGCACTCCATGGGCGACACGTTCGCGCTGATCCGCACCCTGGAGGAGTCCGCGTCCGCGTCCGCGGTGATCGTGGGCGCCGGGTACATCGGCCTGGAGATGGCCGACGCGCTCACTACGCGGGGCCTGCGCGTCATCCAGATGGAACAACTGCCCGAGGTGCTGCCCACCGTTGACCCGGTCCTCGGCACCCTCGTGCACGCCCAGCTCACCGGTCACGGCGCCGAAGTTCTCACCCGCACCACCGTCAGGCAGATCACCCGCGCCAGGGACGGTGAAGCCGGACGGCTGCGAGTAGAGGCCAGCGCCGCCGATGGTTCTGTCGTGACGCGGCTCGCTGACCTGGTCCTGGTGGTCGTCGGCGTCCGGCCCGACACCGCCCTCGCGGCTGAGGCCGGGGCGAAGCTGGGGATACGCGGCGCGATCGCCGTGGACCCGGGCATGCGCACCAATCTCCCCGACGTGTTCGCCGCCGGGGACTGCGTGGTCACCCACCACCGGCTGCTCGGCGAGACCTACCTGCCGCTGGGCACCACCGCGCACAAGCAGGGCCGCGTCGCCGGGGAGAACGCCCTCGGCGGGCACCGGGAGTTCGCCGGCAGCCTCGGCACTCAGGTCGTGAAGATCTTCGACCAGGCCGCCGCCCGCACCGGCCTGCGCGACCACGAAGCCGCCGCAGCCGGGTTCAACCCTGTGACTGTCGGATCCGAGGCCGACGACCATAAGGCCTACTACCCCGGCAGCCACCGCATCACGATGCGCGTCACCGGGGACCGGGCCACCGGGCGGCTGCTGGGCATGCAGCTGTTCGGCCACAAGAACGCCGAGATCGCCAAGCGAATCGACATCGCCGCCACCGCCATCTTCCATGGCATGATCATCGACGGCCTCAGCGACCTCGACCTGTCGTACACCCCGCCGCTCGGCAGCCCCTGGGAAGCACTCCAGATGGGCGCCCAAGCCTGGCTCCGCGAAGCCAGGCACCACTAACCCGGCCCTTATCAGCAGGGGGAACCATGCCAGCCAACGACGGACGGCATAGCTACGTCACTCACCGCACACGAATCAGCACTCTGAGCCTGTGCGTGGCCGCGATCGTCGCTGTAGCCGTGACTGCCTGCACGGCCACCACCACCAGCACGACCAGCGCGGTCGCGCCAGCGCCAGCCACCAGTGGCGGCGGGAGCAGCGGCGGGCTGGTCCTGACCGGGGCCGGATCCACCTTTGACGCCCCGTTCTTCGACGCCGCGTTCGCCAGGTACCACCAGTTGCACCGAGGTGTAGCGGTCAGCTATTCGGCGGTGGGCAGCAGCGCTGGTATCGCTACGTTCACCGGCCAGCACGCCGACTTCGGCGCCTCCGACGTGCCGATGAACACCGCCGAGCAGACCGCCGCCCGCGGCGGGCCTTCCGTGCAGGTCCCCGTTGACCTGGGCGCTGAGGGCATCGTCTACAACCTGAACCTGAACGGCGCCCGGCTGCACCTGACCGGACCGGTGCTGGCCCGCATCTATCTCAGGCAGATCACCAACTGGCACGACCCGGCCATCACTGGCCTGAACCCGGGCACCAGCCTGCCCGACGCGCCGATCACGGTCGTCCACCGCTCCGACGGCAGCGGCACCACCTACATCTTCAGCAACTACCTCTCCGCCGTCTCCCCTGCCTGGGCGGCCAAGGTCGGCACCGGCAAGACACTGCACTGGCCGGCCGGGGTCGGCGCCAAAGGCAACGCCAGCGTCGCCACGGCGGTCTACCGCACCCCATGGTCCATCGGCTACCTGGAACAGTCCTATGCCCACGGCCTGCTCCTGCCCTCCGCCGCCATCCGCAACCAGGCCGGCCGGTACGTCCTGCCAACCGCCCAGACCATTGCCGCTGACGCCGCCCAGAAACCTCACATCACCCCGACCGACTTCTCGATCGTCAGCGAGCCCGGGGCCGGCAGCTACCCCATCACCGGCTACAGCTGGGCGCTCGTCTACGCCCACCAGCCCAGCCAGGCCCGCGGCCAGGCCCTCGTCAGCCTGCTCGACTGGCTCACCCACGCTGGCCAGGCCGACGCCACCACCAGCGGCTATGTCCCCCTGCCAGCCAGGATCCAGCAACTCGCCCGCAGCATGTTGCAACGGGTGACAGGCCCGAACGGGACGCGCCTGCTGAATTGAACATGTGACCCCATGCGCTGGGCGCAGCGCAACCCCCGGGAGCTGCCGAATCAGCTCGCGTGATGACGCTGGATCCCGGTTCGTGACGGCGGGGCTCAAGCTCAGCCCGCAGATCGCCGCGAAGCTCAAGGCGCACATCAAGGCTTGCTCGCTAGGCCCGAATGACCTTGTGTCCGTCGGCACCCTGCTCCGCCAGGCGCTTGAACCGGAGCGAGGTATGGACACCACGTGGTTCGCGATCAGCGAGGCCGGGCTGGGCCCAATCAGTGCCGTGACGAACACTGTCCTCGCCGGGGGCCGGGGCAGATCGGGCGTCGAGGCCGGCCCTGACCAGATCCGGGCACAGATGGGCGACTTCAAGCTGACGGTACCCCGGGCTTCTATCCGTTCGGTCAGCCGGTCGCAGGCCGATGTCGGAGGAACGCGCGGCATGCACCACCGCTCGGGGCGATGGCTGGTAAACGGCTCCGCCGACGGCCTGGTAGAGCTCACCATTGAACCGCCCTGCTATACCGAGCGCAGGCCCACCGAGATGTTCATCAGGTGGAAGGTGAAATCACTGACGCTGAGCTTTGCCGACCCCGACGGATTTATCGCCGCGCTCCAGCCGCCCGGTCAGCGTTAACGGTTCCCGCCGCCCATAAGATGAGCCGGAAGAACGCCAGTGATCGGTCTCAGCACTTCGGCCTCCACCTGTCAGGCGCAAGTTCGCGGGTCGCGGGCTGCAGCTAGTTACCGAGGTCCCTGCTGACCGTGACATTCGGCCTTGACGAACCTCACACCCCGGGCAGACACTCATCCTGCGGGAGTAGGCAATAACCCCCCGGAACCGGCTCGCAAGAGGGGGGAGCAGTCATGACACGCAACGATATGCACCGTGACGCGATGCTCCGTCGCCTGGGTGTGACGTATTACGAATCCGTGTACGGCAAGGCCACCGCGGCTGATGTGTCCCGGGCGCTCCATTCCGTCAAGAAGCATGCGCGGGAGCCGACGGCGACAGCCACCTCCGCCGGTCCGCATGCTCACGGCGAGCGGAAGCAGCACCACGGACGGTGGCATCACCGGGTCATGGATGTCATGACCACGTCTGTGGTGACTGTTGACCAGAGAACCCCATACAAGGAGATCGCGGTCCTGTTGGCCGAGCACAAGATCAGCGCGGTGCCGGTGCTGATCTTGTGCCGCCATGTCACCGGAGTGGTGTCCGAGGCTGACCTGCTCCGAGTGCTGGACAAGCACGCTCGGGAGGCCCAGCTTGAATCGGGCGGCCTCCTCCACCGGCACGCCGGCGACGCGAAGCACCAGGGCCTCACCGCGGGTGAGCTGATGACGTCGCCAGCTATCACTATCCACCCGGATGCAACCCTGCCCGCCGCCGCGAGGCTAATGAACAGCCGTCACATCAAGTGGCTGCCAGTGACCGAAGGCGGCGGGATCGGCCTGGGCGGCAATCTGGTCGGGATAGTGAGCCGCTCTGACTTGCTCAGCGTGTTCTTGCGCCCAGATGAGGACATCGCCCGGGAGGTCCGCGAGATCCTCACCCAGATCCTCCTCGCCGACCCGGCCGGCGTCACAGTACGAGTGCGGAACGGCGTCGTGACCCTGGCTGGCTACCTGGGATCCGAGCGGCATGACCTGATCCGGATTGCGGTCCGGCTGACCTGGGATATCGATGGCGTGGTGGACGTGGTGAACAAGCTCGATACCGTCCAGCCGTCCAACCCGGACACCGCGGCGCCCGAACCGCCGGGCAGCTCCGCGCTGCCTGAACCTGAGGAATACGTGGCGAGTGCTTACGACTTCGCTGAGCAGCTACTCGCCTCCCAGCGGAAGTTCGCCGAGAAGGTGATCGAGGCAACAAAGCCGCTGCTTGGCGCTAAGGCCGGCACGGCGGCCGATGTGTCCCTGGCACCCGATTCCGTCGAAGACCACACGTTGGAGAACTCCCGGGAGCGGGCTGCGACAGCCACGTCCGATTCCCCTGATCCGCATGCTCGAGACGGGGAGGATAACGGGGCAGCATAATGGCGGTGATTCCGATCATGGCCGTCTTCGCCGATGAACATGTTCGACCGCCCGGTACCGGCCAGGGATACCAGGGACCGACGCGGTGCCGCTGCGAGCAACATGCCAAGCCGACGAGGCGATAGCGCAGGCATCGGTAGCTGCGACAAGAGCCACCTGAGACAGCCCCACCCACGACAGGTCCGGCCCGCCGTGGGCATACGTCACTCCTGGCGGGGCCCAGCCACGAGTGAATGCCATGCTTGTAATTATTATTACTCCACCGGCCAGGACGGGGCGAGCAGTTAACCAGCCTCCTACCTGGTAACCCGTCGTATTCAAGGGTGACGAGTTCGCTGACCGGGTGATAGGGCGTATTTAAGGGCGGTGGCGTAGCCACTGGTTGATCACGGCCGGCAATGCCCCCAGCGCCTGACAGGCCTTACATCCGCTCTGGCGCCGACACGCTGAGCAGGGCTAGGCCGTTGCGAAGCACAATCCGGGTGGCCTCGGCGAGCCAGAGCCGGGCGATGTTCACGCCGGTGACCGGCTCGTCGTGATAGGGCAGGATGCGACAGGTGTCGTACCAGCGGTGGTATGCCGCGGCGAGCTGCTCCAGGTGGCGCGCCACCCGGTGCACCTCGCGCAGTTCCGCCGCGCTGGCCACCACCCGGGGGAACTCGCCGAGCATGCCCAGCAGGTCGGATTCTCGCTCGTGAGTGAGCAGCCCGCCGTCGAAGCCGTCGGGCCTGCCCCGCGAGATGCCCATCTCGGCCGCGTTGCGCTGCAGCGCGCTCAGCCTGGCGTAGGCATACTGCACGTAGAACACAGGGTTGGCGGCGGTCTGCGAGGTGAGCAGGTCCACGTCCAGGTCGATCGGCGAGTCGGTGCTCGCCCGGGCCAGCGCGTACCTGGCCGCGTCGGTACCGACCGCCTCGATGAGGTCGTCGAGCGTGACCACGTCCCCGGGCCCGCTTGCTCAGCCGGACCGGCTGGCCGTCTTTGACCAGGTTCACCAGCTGGCCGATCAGGATCTCAATGGCCCGCTCCGGGTCGTCGCCGAAGCACGCGGCCATCGCCTTCATCCGGCCGATATAGCCGTGGTGGTCCGCGCCGAGCATGAT
>WNGB01020241.1_pt1 | contig 17081 bp, 20 predicted proteins | sample 5400681 | NCBI WGS metagenome assembly WNGB01 (sample SAMN13153367, study PRJNA577476) | soil metagenome | isolation source: 115 cm soil or saprolite under grassland replicate 2 | place: USA:California | collected 2016-06-15 | reverse complement strand
GGATGCCGTCGCTGGCCCACCGCCACCTCGAACAAGTGCTCAACGCGGTGCTGCGCGCCGCCTTCGCGCCGCAGATCGACGCGCCGCCCGAGTGGGAGCGCGCGTTGGAGCGGCTGGCGGCGATCGCATGCTCGCACTACCGCGCCCTGGTCTACGAACACCCGCAGTTCCTGCGCTACTTCCGCACCGCCACGCCGATTGCTGAGATCAGCCGGCTCAAGATCGGCAGCCGGCCGGCCAGCCGCCGCAACAGCGATCGGATCGAAGACCTGCGCGCGATCCCGTGGGTCTTCAGCTGGATGCAGAGCCGGCACACGCTGCCAGGCTGGTATGGGCTGGGGTATGCGCTGGAGACCTTCGTCAGGGGTCAGGGACAGCGGCACGCTGCGCGAGCTGAGGGTCAGGGATCAGGAACATCGACCACTTGATGCTGACTCTAGCCAGGACAGCGGCACGCTGCGCGAGCTGAGGGTCAGGGATCAGGAACATCGACCACTTGATGCTGACTCTAGCCAGGACAGCGGCACGCTGCGCGAGCTGAGGGTCAGGGATCAGGAACATCGACCACTTGATGCTGACCCCAGGCCCCTGATCCCTAATCCCTTGGGTTTGCTCCAGACGATGTACAAGGAATGGATGTTCTTCCGCACGATGATCGACAGCGCGCAGATGATTCTGGGCAAGGCCGATCTGCACATCGCCGAGCGCTACGCCGAGCTGGTGCCCGAGCTGGAGATCGCCGAGGCGATCTTTCGCGCGGTCGAGGCCGAGCACGAGCGCGCCAGCCGGATGATCCGCCAGGTCGCCCAGGTCGCCCAGCTGCTCGACCGCACGCCTGTGCTACAGAAGTCGATCGCCCGCCGCAACCCCTACATCGACCCGATGAGCTTCGTGCAGATCGAGCTGCTGCGCCGGCTGCGCGCCGACCCGGACGGCCCGGAGCACAGCGCGCTGGAGGACGCGATCCTGCTCAGCATCAGCGGGATTGCGGCCGGGCTGAAGAACACCGGGTAAATTGACACGCACATCGTTTGCTCCTAGAATAGCGCCGTGATTCGACTATGAAACAAGCACAATCCGGATTGGCCGTCCCTGATCTGACACCGGCCTCGCGCTGGCGCGTCGGCTTCCCGTCGTGGCTGGTCGCGCTGGCGGTCGGCTGTGTCGCGATGGTCCCGCGCTGCTTTGGCCTGGCCGACTTCTTCACGATCGACGAGCCCTACCACTGGATCGGCCGCGTGCGGGAGTTTTCGGCCGCCGTCAGCGCGCACCGCTGGGCCGCGACCGATCTGACCGGCCATCCTGGCGTGACGACCATGTGGTTGGGCGGGATCGGGCGGGCGCTGGCGCATCGGCTGAACGTGCCCGACGAGCACAGCGCCGTGGGCCCCACCACCGCGTACCTCGCGCTGCTGCGGCTCCCGGTCGCGGTGACGAACAGCATCGCCGTCGCGATCGCCTACCCGCTGCTGTGTCGCCTCGTCGGCGCCCGGGTCGCGCTGCTGGCCGCGCTGATGCTGGCGACCTCGCCGTTCCTGATTGGGTTCAGCCGGGTGCTGCACGTCGACGGGCTGCTGACCTCGTTTTCGATGCTGAGTATCCTGCTGCTGCTCGTCGCGACGAACGAAGGACGGCGCATGGACGGCGGCGACGGAGCGGCGGATCGCGCGCCGGTCGTCGGCCGCTGGTGGCTGGTCGGCTCGGGCGTGTGCGCTGGGCTGGCGGCGCTGAGCAAGGCGCCGGCACTGGTGTTGCTGCCGTGGGCCGGCCTGCTGCTGCTGTTCACGATCGGCGGCGCGGAGTGGCGGCGGAGCCGCACGAGCACCGCGCCCGCGCGCTGGGCGCCGGCGATCGGCCGGGTGATCGGGCTGTACCTGCTCTGGCTCGGGTGCGCCGTGCTGATGTTCTTCGCGCTCTGGCCGGCCATGTGGGTGGCGCCGCTCGACACCTTTGCGGACGTCGTCCGGGAGATCTTTCTCAACGGCGGCGAGCCGCACGCGGCCGGGAACTACTTCCTGGGCGAGGCCGTGCCCGACCCTGGCTGGCGCTTCTACCCCGTGGCCGCGCTGCTGCGCAGCACGCCGGTGATGCTGCCTGGGCTGCTCGCGCTGCCGTTCGCCTTCTGGGGGCCGGGCAGCCGCGCGCCCGAGCGGCGGGTCGCACTGGCGCTGCTGAGCTTCGCCGTGCTGTTCACGGTCGCCGTGTCATTTGCCGCCAAGAAGTTCGACCGCTACATGCTGCCGGCCTGGCCCGCGCTGGAGATCGCGGCGGCGATCGGGCTGGCCGGGCTGGGGCGCTGGGTCACGGGCTTCCTTGGCCGCTCCACGCGCCGCGCGCCGGCGCGCTGGCCGGATGTCGCAGCCATCCTTGCGATCGGCGCGCTGCTGTTCGCAATCGACATGTGGTACCACCCCTACGAGATCGCCTACTATAACCCGCTGCTTGGCGGCGGGGCGACGGCCGAGCGCATTATTCTGGTGGGCTGGGGCGAGGGCCTCGAGGATGTCGGCGCGTGGCTGCGCCAGCGCCCCGACCTGGAGCGGGCGCCGGTGCTCTCGTGGATCCCGCCGACGCTCTCGCCATTCCTGCCGCGCTCGGTGCAGGTGCTCGACATCCGCGAGGAGACGGTTGCGCTGCGCTCGCCCGCGCCGCTCTACGCGGTGCTCTACACCCGCGCCGCGGCGCGCGCGGAGGCCCATGGCCCCGAGGTGTACATCCGCCAGACGCCGCCGCTCTTCACCGTGCGTAAGTATGGGATTACGTACGCGACCGTCCACCAGCTGCCGCGCCCGTACGACACGGCCGTGAACGCGCTGTTCGGCGACGGGCTCGCGCTGCGCGGCTATGGCGAGCAGCGGATCGCCGGCACGCTGACGATCTCGCCCTCGTGGGACGTGCGCCGCGATCAGCCGGGCGGGCTGAATGTGTTCGTCCACGTACTGGCGGCCGACGGGCGCCGCGTGGCGCAGGTCGACGCGCCGATCGACGATGGCCTCTACCCGACCTGGCAGGCCGGCCAGCAGTTCGGCACGCCGCTGCCGATCGCGCTGCCGCGCGACCTGCCGGCGGGAAGCTATCGGGTGGTCCTGGGCGTCTATCGCGCGGCGGACGGCGCGCGGCTGCCGCTCGGCCAGGCCGCGGCGCTCCCGCCCGAGGTCGACGGCCCCGAGGCGCTGCTGCTGACGACCCTGACGGTTCCATGAGGCCCGGCGAGGATATGCCCAAGACACCCTCTTTCGAGACGCGGAGATCTATGCGTGTAGGCGCGGCGCCGCTCGCAGGTAGCGGGCCGGCGGCGTGGCGCTCGCTGGCCCTCAGCCGCCGGCTCGCGGCCGGCTGGCGCGCCGACGCGCTGCTGGCGCTGGCGGCGGCGCTGCTGGCGGTCGCGCTGGTGGCGATCGGGTTTGGGCGCGCCTGGCCGATCACGCTGGACGTCGGCTCGCGCGACGATCGCTTTCTCAAAGGATTCCACGAGACCGAGCAGTTCGGCGGCCAGATGGCGCGCTGGACCAGCGGCGACGCCACGATCGCGCTCCCGCAGCTGCCCGGCGGCGCCGGCGGGCTGCTGGAGCTGCGGCTGCTGAACAGCCGCCCGGCCGGCCAGCCCGACGCGCACGTCGACCTGCGCGCCGACGGCCGGCTGATCGGCAGCCTGGACGTCCCAGGCAACTCGGTGGGCACCCGCGCCTACCGGGCAATCGTGCCGGCACGCCAGCGGCTCGACTGGGCCACGCGAATCGATCTCGCGAGCAGCACGATCGTCCTGCCGAACGATCCGCGGCCGCTTGGCACGGTGGCGGTCGGCGTGACGCTGACGCCGACCAGCAGCGGCTGGCTGCTGCCCTCGCTCTGGCTGCTCGCCTGGAGCGCCGCCCTCGGCCTGCTGGCCTACGCGCTGCCGCGCAGCTTGGGCGGGCGCGGCGCTGGTCGCCGCGCTGGTGGCCTGGGGTGTCGCCGCGCGGCCGCTGGAGGTGCTGCCGTATGTGCATCGCCTGGCGCTGCTGCTTGGCCTGGGCTGCGCCGGCGCCTGGCTGGCGAGCTTCCTGGCGCGCCCGCGCCGCGTCGCGGCCGGCGGCCTGGTGGTGCGCGGGGAAGATCTGCCGATCTACCTGGCGATCGCCTGGTGGATGGCGCCGGTGTACCAGATCGTGATGACCGCCGACGGCGCGCCGAACGTGAGCCCGCCGCCAGCCACGCTGTGGATCGGCGGGCTGGCGGCGCTGCCGCTGGCCGGTCTGGGCCTGTGGTATGCCTTCGGCAGCCGCGGCCTGTCGCGCGAGCACGCGCGGCGGATCGTGTCGAAGGATGCGCTGGCCGTCCTGGCGCTGGCGGCGCTGGCGCACCTGGCCTACATGATCTGGTTCGCGTTTCAGCGCCAGGGTCCCGACTTCTGGATCCTCTTCAAAGGCGCGCGCGACTGGGCGCGCGGCGGCTCGCTCTACAACATTCCCGCCGTGGTCGAGAATCACTTCGGCCACGTCTTCAAGGTCCCGCCGTTCTACGGCATGCTGTTCGTGCCGTTTGTCGGCCAGGACGGCGAGCGCATCTTGTTCTTCCACCGCGCGCTCAACGTGATCCTGCTGGCGGCCACGGCCGTGGTGTGGCTACGCATGTGGCGCCTGCCGATCGCGTCGGCGGCCGGCGCGGGGATGCTCATCCTGCTCAACTTCCGGCCGATGACCGACACCATGGCGTTCGGGCAGATCGACCTGGCATTGCTCCTGATCCTGACGGTGGCGCTGTGGGCGCTGCGATCCGAGCGTGACGTGCTGGCCGGCGCGCTGATCGCGCTCGGCACGCTGTTCAAGATCTACCCGGTGCTGCTGCTGGCGTTCCTGGTGGCCAAGCGGCGCTGGCGCGGGCTGATCGGCTTCGCGCTCGGCATGCTGCTGCTGAACGGCGCTGCCGTCGCGGTGATGGGCTGGGAGATGCACCGCGTCTACCTGCTCGACGTGCTGCCGCGGATCGGTGGCACCACCAGCTGGGTCGAGAACCAGACTATCTCGGGCTTCCTGGCGCGCTTCGCCGCTCCGCCGACCGCGTCGGAGATCTTTCGCGGCCGGGCGATCGCGCTGGCAGGGCTGGCGATCTCGGGCCTGGTCGGGCTGCTGGCCTGCGTCGCGGCGCTGTGGCCCGCGCGCCCCCGGAGCACGACGTTCGCGCTGCAGTACAGCGCGTTCCCGCTGCTCATGGTGCTGGTGGTGCCGGCGGCGTGGATGCACTATGAGACGCTGCTGTTCCTGCCGTTCGCCGCGCTGCTGCTGCACGAGCGCGAGCGCGAAATGACCCTGCCGCGAGCGGCGGCGCTGGCGCTGAGCTTCGCGCTGATCGGCTACGGCAACCAGTGGAGCTTCTACGACGGCACGGTGATGGGCATCCTCACGGTCGCCGGCGTCTCCTTCAAGTTCTACGGCATGGTCCTGCTAGGCGGCGTGCTCGGCCTCGTCCTGGCCGAGCAGATGCTCGCCGGCAAGGCCGCCCCTCGCCCGGTCGAGCCGCGGCCATCGCTCGACCCAATCCATCCCTGCCCGTAGCGCACCTCCGCCCGACGATGAATGACGAACGACGAACGACGAACGACGAATCGGGCGTCTACATCATCTCTCGTAAAGGGTGAGCCGTGGAACGAGTTGCGTGCCGCCTCTCAAAGTGGTTCCGCTTTGCGCTCGGTCGCTTTGCGCTCTGTTCTAGGGCGTCCGCCGCGGGGGCGAGCACTGCGCGATGATCGGCGGCTGCACCACCAGGCGGCAGGCGCGCCGCGCGATGGGCGCGCCGCGGTTCGGGACCTCCACCTTGACGATCTGGCGATACGTGCGCGGTCTCACGACGATCCAGATGCTGTAGAAGGTGCGCAGCCGGCCGTTCGCATAGACCCGCTCGCCCTCGGCCGTGATGGCGACCGGGCCGTGGATCACGGAGACCGACGGCGGGTTCAGCAGGCCCAGGCGTATCAGCAGCAGGGTGAACAGGCATGCCAGGCTGGCCGCCACGACGACCATCCAGACCGCGAGCGCGACTCGTAAGAGCGGGCGGTGGACGTTCATGCCCGTGATAGCCTGCCGTTGCTTTTGGCCGTCTTGCACACTCGTCTCCTTAGACGAGATTCTCTCTGTCAAGACAATCTGGGCTGGGGTGGGGGTTTGGGGGTGGGGCGTAGCCCCGCCCCCAAACCCCCACCCCTACCACCTGGCTGCCGGAGTCCAAAGGATCGGCGATATTTGAGTCAGGACGCGATCGGATCTACGGCAAGCAGCGCGCCGCGGATGGCTTCGGGGACGCGCTGTACGCCTTATACGGATAAGCTGCGCGGCGCCCCAGCGCACCGGTAGCCGGATCGACTCGCTTGGGATACGAAGCGCTACCGCAGCCGCTGGCCGATGGACTATCATGACAATGGGACTGCGACCCGCCTTCCGGTCGCGTGGCGCAACGGAGCGTCCGAACGTCCCGCTACCTGCGGCGCCGCAGTCCCCGCCGGTGCGTGTGCCCCGCCATCCGGCTACTGGCATCATTTGAAAATCGAGTCCCGCAGCGGATAGCTTGAGCCACAGAGAACACCGAGATCGCAAAGCAAGCGAACCCTCGGTGTTCTCTAGGATCTCTGGCGAGTCGGCATCGAAGATACTTTCCGATTGACTTCCCTGGTGGCGGGGGTGTGCGGACGATGTTGTCGCCCGCATACCCCCAGGGTTTCGCGGGGGACCGCCTTTACGACTTCGGATCGTCAGTGACAATCGCGATGGCCAGTCCGTCATAGCCCTTGCTGCCGACCGTCTGAATCACGGTCGCGGTCACCCGCGGCTCAGCCGCCAGGGCGGCGTTGAAGCGGCGGACGCCCTGGACGCTCGCGTCGGCGCTGGCGGCGTTGGCGACCGCCCCGTTCCGCACGACGTTGTCGGTGATGATCAGGCTGCCGCGCCGGGTCAGCCTGAGCGCCCAGGCGAAGTAGGCCGCCGTGCTGGGCTTATCGGCGTCGATGAAGACCAGGTCGAACGGGCCGCGGCCCTCCGCGGCGAGCTGCGGCAGCGTCTCCAGCGCCAGTCCGAGGCGAACCTCGACCACGGCTGCCAGGCCGGCCCGCGCGATATTGGCGCGTGCGACGTCGGCATGTCTGGGCTCGGCCTCCAGCGTGATCAGCCGCCCGCCCGCCGGGAGCGCGCGCGCCAGCCAGATCGTGCTATACCCGCCCAGCGTGCCAATCTCCAGGATGGAGCGCGCCCCGACGGACAGGGCCAGGATGTGGAGCAGCTGGCCCTGGTTGGGGGCCACGTTGATCGGCGGCATGCCCGCGTCGGCAGTGGCCCGGATCGCCGCATCCAGCGCGGGGTCGGGCGGCACGAACAGGTCGGCGATATAGCGGTCGACGGCGATCCATTGATCTTGAGACATCATCATTCCTTTTGCAGATTCTTTTTCTGCAAGACTTTATAATATCACGCGATGCGGTTCTCATGCTCCACTGCTGCTACGCCGCGGGCGGTTGGGAGAGGATCAGTCGGTTGCCCTCGGAGTCGAGAATGATAGCATAGGTGCCCCAGGGCTGCACCTCCGGCTCCTGCACAAACGTCACGCCTTTGGCCTGCAGGTCTGCGTGCAGGGCGTGCATGTCGGTGACGTTGAAGGCGAGCGCCTGGGATTGGCCGACGACCTGGCGGTAGTGCTCCCAGTTCTCATCCGGAAGGTAGAGGATGACCTCGGTCGCCGCGCCGCGCGGTGCGACGGCGATCCAGCGGTTGGCGGCCATCCTGGTCGGCGACGAACACGCACACAGTCCCAACACGGTCGATCATGGCGTTTCCTCCTGTTTGATATGCCTGCCGCAGGCGGGAAAAGGATCTTGTAAGTATAACACAATTGTTCTATACTAGGGTTGCAGGAGATGAACCAATGACCACAAATCTATGGTTATTCAGTCGATAAGGAGGCTGTCCTTGCCTGCAACGCAGCGCTATTTCGCGTTTCTCCGCGCCATCAACGTCGGCGGCCATACCGTCAAGATGGATCAGCTCCGGGAGCTCTTTACGACGCTCGGGTTCGCCAATGTGGCGACCTATATCGCGAGCGGGAATGTCATCTTTGAGTCGCCGGCCACGAGCGCGACAGCACTCGAATCGGAGATCGAGCGCCACCTGCAGCAGTCGCTCGGCTACGAGGTCACCACGTTCGTCCGCACCGTCGGCGAGCTGGCGGCGATTGCCGGCTACGCGCCATTCGCAGCCGAAGACCACGCGCACGGGCTGTATGTCTCGTTCTTGAAGGCGCCGCTGAGCGACGATGTGCAGCAGAAGCTGCTGGCCCTGCGCACAGAGACGGACGACTTCCATGTCTACGGACGCGAGTTCTACTGGCTCTGCCGCACCAGGCTCAGCGAGTCGCCGCTGTTTTCGGGCACGCTGCTGGCAAAGACGGTCGGCATGCCGTCGACGATACGAAATGTCACCACCGTCAAGAAGCTGGCCGCGAAATATGCGATGCCCCAGTAGGCAATGATACGCAGCGCCGGCCGTGGATCCAGCCCGGCGCCGCCACGCCCGACGCCATCGCGGCGGTAGTGATGCGCTGCCCATCCGGGGCGCTGCACTTCGTGCGGAGCGATGGCGGGGACGCCGCAGACATTGTTCCGGCGGTGGACGGTCCGCTCTACCTGCATGGCAATCTGCGGATTCAGTCTGCTGATGGAGACACGTTGCTGGAAGACACGCGCGTCGCGCTCTGCCGCTGCGGGATGTCCGCCAACAAACCGTTCTGTGACAACACGCACCGGCGGGAGGGCTTCGCCGATGCTGGCAGTGTACCCGGCGACGCATCGACGGACGCGACGACGGAGCCGGGCCCGCTCACGATCACGCCGCTTCCGCGCGAGCCGCTGGCGCTGCACGGGCGGTTCGAGCTGGCGAGCGCCGATGGCCAGCATGTCGTTCGTGGTGAGAAGGCTACACTCTGCCGCTGTGGCGGCTCGCGGAACAAGCCGTTTTGCGATGGGACGCATCGCAAGCGCGTCTTTGAAAGGTAGGAGAAGACAATGTCTGTACCCGAGTCGGCGGAGGTTCGCAACAACCGCGCGGCACAGCGCTTCGAGCTTGTGATCGGCGACCGCCTGGCGCAGATCGCCTATGCTGAGCGCGACGGCGTGATAACTTTTATCCATACCGAAGTACCGCCCGAGCTGGAGGGCCAGGGGATCGCCAGCCGGATGGCGCACACGGCGCTGGAGTACGCGCGCGAGCGGCAGCTCCGCGTGGTGCCGCGCTGCCCATACGTCGCGGGCTATATCCGGCGGCATCCCGAGTACCAATCGCTTGTAGCCCGACAGGAGTAGCTCAGGCGGCAGGTGGGCGTGAAGTAGGGCTCACGAAGAAAAGTACCGCTCTCTGTTATCGTTTTTTGCGCTCTACGAGCGCAAAAAACGATAACATTAAGATAATGAAGTACCGCCTCTGAAAGGGGAGGGGTGATGGGGCGGGCCTGTGGCCTTCCCCATCACCCCTCCCCTTTCGGAATCAGACCTGGCGCCGCGCCGAGATCACGCCGGTGTTGAGCCCGATCGTGCTGAGGCCGCCGAAGAAGCGCGCGTGCTCGATCTTCACGCAGGCGTCCATCACCACCTCCAGCCCGGCGTCGCGCGCCCGCCGCGCGGCCTCTTCGTGGATCACGCCGAGCTGCATCCAGATCACCTTCGCGCCGATCGCGATCGCCTCCTCGACGATGCCCGGCGCTGCCTTCGGCTCGCGGAAGATGTCGACGATCTCCACCGGCTCGGGGATCTCGCGCAGCGACGCGTAGGACGGGCGGCCGAGGATCGCGCGCTCGCGCGGGTTCACCGGGATAATGTTGTAGCCCTCGGCCAGCATGTAGATCGCCGCGAAGTGGCTCGGCCGGTACGGGTTGGACGACAGCCCGACCATCGCGATCGTGCGGTACTGCCGCAGGATGCGCAGCCGGTCGTAGGCCGTGGTCGCGAACGCGGTGCGGTTCACCGGCGAGCTGGAGCTGACCGCGCCAGAAGACTGCTCGTGCGCCATAGTTCCCCCCTCAAGTTCTGAGTTTTGAGTTTTGAGTTTTGAGTTCGTGACAACTTATAACTCATAACTCATAACTCATAACTCATAACTCATAACTCATCGTCCAAGTGCCTGGTCGAGATCCCACAGCAGGTCGTCGGCGTCCTCCAGGCCAACCGAGAGGCGCACCATCTCGGGCAGCACCCCGGCGGCGCGCTGCTCGTCCTCGCTCAGCTGCTGGTGCGTGGTGCTGGCCGGGTGGATCACCAGCGACTTGGCGTCACCGACGTTGGCCAGGTGCGACCACAGCTGCAGGCGCTCGATGAAGCGCTTGCCGGCCGCCAGCCCGCCCTTGACGCCGAAGGTCAGGATTGCGCCTGGCCCCTTCGGCAGGTAGCGCTGCGCCAGCGCGTGGTAGGGGCTCTCGGGCAGCGCCGGGTAGTTGACCCAGCTGACCGCCGGGTGGCCCTGCAGGAAGGCCGCCACCGCCGCCGTGTTCACGACGTGGCGCTCCATGCGGATGCCCAGTGTCTCGAGCCCCTGTAGGAACAGAAAGGCGTTGAACGGGCTCAGCGCTGGCCCCAGGTCGCGCAGCCCCTCGACGCGGGCCTTCATGATGAACGCGAAGTCGCCGAAGGTCTCGTAGAAGCGAATGCCGTGGTAGCCCTTGCTCGGCTCCAGCAGCTGCGGGAATGGCCCCTGGTCCCACGCGAAGCGCCCGCCGTCGACGATCACGCCGCCGATGCTGGTGCCGTGCCCGCCGAGGAACTTGGTGGCCGAGTGGACCAGAATGTCGGCGCCGTGCTCGAACGGCCGGCACAGGTAGGGCGTGGCGAAGGTGTTGTCGATCACCAGCGGCAGGTGGTGCGCGTGGGCGATCGCGGCGACAGCTGCAATGTCCAGCACGTTGATGCGCGGGTTGCCGACCGTCTCGCCGTACAGCAGGCGGGTCTTCGGCGTGATCGCGCGGCGGAAGCTCTCGGGGTCGTCCGGGTCCACGAACACGGTGTTGATGCCGAAGCGCCGCAGGCTGACGTCGAGCTGGGTGTAGGTGCCGCCGTAGAGCGTGCTGGCGGCCACGATCTCGTCGCCGGCCTCGCACAGGCTAGCGAACACCAGCAGCTGCGCCGCCTGGCCGCTGCCGGTCGCGAGCGCGCCCACGCCGCCCTCGAGCGCGGCCACGCGCTCCTCGAAGACCGCGTTGGTCGGGTTCATAATCCGGGTGTAGATGTTGCCCAGGCGCTGCAAATTGAACAGCGCCGCGGCGTGGTCGGGGTCCTCGAAGACGTACGAGGTGGTCTGGTAGATCGGCACGGCGCGCGCGCCGGTGGCCGGGTCGGGCCGCTGGCCGGCGTGCAGCGCGCGGGTGTTGAAGCCAAAGACGCGATCGTAGCTGGACATCGGCGAATCCGTTTCTTCAGGCCGGCATCTTGAAGCTGCATGCCGGCCTGTCTGTGGAGATCTGCCCGTAATGTTAACGACAATGAGCAAGCCCGTCAAGATCGCAATCTTTGCGCTCTTAACAAAGTGCCCGGCTGGAGCAGGTCTTGAAGACCAACGGCGTGATTGCGACCTGCTCCTCGGATACTGACCCGCAGCCGACCATCCCCTTTTGGCCAGATGCTGGGCAAAGATGTCACTGTGCGCTTTGTGCTGGTCTATGTGATGGGCGAGGCGGCGCACCAGGCGGCAATCAGAGATATCACGACCGCACTGGAGGCCGGACTGCTCCACCCGGTGGCGGTGCAGCGCTTCAGCCTGGACGAGATTGCCGCCGCACACGAGGCGGTGGAGACGGGCCATACCGCCGGGAAGGTGCTGATCGACCTGGGCAACCTGCCATGACGCCGGTCATTCGTGCGGCAGAGCCGCACGACGCCACCGCTGGCGCCGTGAATCACGACCGTCTGTCCAGGCTGCAGGTGCAGACGCGCCAGCCCGTTGTAGGCGGTGACGGCGGTGGTACGACGGAAAATTCTAATTGACGTTCCCACGCGATGCGCAACGAGCTTGGCTGACCCAGTCGCCTTAGCGGGGCTCATCCCCAATACTGCTGACGAGCAGGATCTCCCTGCTGGGGTGCCGGAGTTGGCGATGCGCAGTGTCACCACCGCAGCGATTGCGATCCCTACCTTTCCCGAAGAGGTGCCCGCGCTACCACCCTGGTTCGCCGAAGTCGTTGTGCTGGCCAGGTATTTCACGCAACAGGGCCAGCTCGACGCAATCAGCCAGCGCGTGCGCCGCGCCCGCGGTCGCGCCGGTACCTTCGACGTGCGGGACTTTGTCGCCGTCCTGCGCGGCGATGCCGTGCGTGGCGAACCTACCCTCGCAGCCTTTTACGTCCGGCGCGCCCCGTTCGCCCCCGCCTTTCTGGCCCGCTTTGGCCGTGACCAGTTGCCGCATCGGTCGACCCTCAGCCGCTTCCGGGCCGCGGTCGACACCCCATGCCGCGCTGCGCGCCGGCAGCTCTTTCAAGACGATCTGGTCCAGCACGGCTGCATGGGTGAGCAACTCGGCGGCTTCTTGGATCGCCTGGGCCAGCGTCTGGTGGTGGTTGCTGGGGATGGGACGCGGCAAGCGGCACGGCAACGCGCGTTGGCGACGCGCCCCGACCTCCCGGCAGCCCGGCGGCGCATGGATGCGGTCGGTGCACCGGGCCACACCGGCCGCAAGCGGGGTGAAGTGGTCCGGACGCGCACGACGATTCTGCAAGCCGATACCCAAGCATGGCTGGGCACCTGCTCCAGCCCGGGCAACGGCGCGTATGCCCTGGAATTGGCGGCGGCCTGCCAGGTCATCGCGGCCTATCTTGCCGCCAGGAACGTGCCGCCCTCCGCGGCCCTGCTCCGCCTTGCTGGTTGGTATGGCACCCTTGGGCGGTTGGCGCGCATCCCGCCCTTCACGCTGGGCTTTCTCACCCGCGGGCGCGACTAGCACCTGCTTGACCATCCCTCCGTCCAGGCCCGCTTGCCGCAACCCTGTGATCTGACGGTGACCCATGTGGAAACTCAGGTGCAGCGGGAGCGCTTCGCTGTGGGCTTCATCGCCGACTGGCTGCCGGAGCGCCCTGAGGTGGGCATCCCCTAGCGCGTGCTGGTCACCCGCCGTACGGCACCGGCGGATCCCGCGCAGATCACGGTCGGGAAGCTCCGCGACGCGCATGTCTACGAGCGCTTTCTCACCGCGCATGCGGCCAGCAGCCGGCCCGCCGCGACGGTGCTGGAGCTGTACCAGCAGCGTGGTTCCTTTGAACAGGTGTTGAGCGACGAGGCTGGTGAGCAGGACCCTGACCGCTGGTGTTCGCGGACGCCGTGCGGCCAGGAGTTCTGGCAGATCCTGACTCAGTGGGTCTCTCCCGTGCGGCTGCGGTTGGGGAGCGTGGCACCGCCACAGCCGCTGCGGTGGACGGCGTGGGAGGCCGCATCCACCACGCGGGGCGAGTCGGAACCGGTTGATGCATCTCCAGCGGGGATCGGGGAGGCACCAGCGCCCGACGATCCCCTGCCCGTGGCGGTTCCCGCCACCCAGCCCGTTGGCGCAGACGATCTGGTGCCAACCGACGGCCCACTGGCGGTGTCCCAGCCCTGGGCGAAGGCGCGCCGCCGGTTCGCGGCGCAAGACTTCACCCTGCGTGCGGACGACACGCTGACCTGCCCGACGGGGAAGGTGCTGCGGCCCCGCGAACGGCGGATGCTGCCGAACGGCGACCTGCGGGTGCTGGATGCCGCAACGGCCCACGACGGCCGCACCGGTCCGCAGGCGGCGGCCGGTCTGGGGCGGGGCGCCGCGGGCGCGCAACCGCGCCGGGTGCGCGGGGTGCGGCGGGTGGTCGGCTGGCAGCTGCAGCCCGCCCCAGCAGGCGACCCGCCCGCGCGACCACACGCGGAACCGCCGCAGGACGCCCAGGAGGTGCGGGTGCTCCAAGGGGGCGACAGCGGCGGGCGCCGCGTCCGGCGCGATCGGGTCGCGCAGTTGCGCCGGCAGCAGGTCACCATCGCGAGTCTGGGCACCGCGCCAGCAGCGGCGCGGGCGGACAGCGAGCCCCGCGTGTGGACCAGGGCGGCGCGGGCGCATCGCCGGCGCAGTTGGGCGAGCCGGCGGGCGCGCAACGCGTGGGGTGCCGCGCCGCCCCGCTGGACCGTGACGATTCCCGGCATTACGCCACCACTGGCGGCCTACCTCAACCTGCCGTCGTCGCCCGCGCCCTGACCGCTCGTTGCGCATCGCGTGGGCCCTGATACTCATTCTTCGTCTCTCACAAACGACGTTTGTGAGATATTAAGTGCCTCGCTACATTATCACAGTGCGGAGGCGTTGGTTGCGATCACGCAACCTGCAGAAGATCCCACGTCATATGGCCAAGTCCAGAGCGTGCTACCCCGCTCGGTGCAGGAATGCGTGCACCTCGTCCATTGTCGGCAGCGCCGGGATGGCGCCGCGCTGGATGGTGGTCAGCGCGCCGACCGCATTCGCCAACCGCAGTGCTCGCTCGACGCTATCACGATCCCAGTGCAGGCCACCCTCAAGCAAGCTGACTAACAGACCGGCGACAAAACCGTCGCCAGCGCCCGTGGTGTCGACCGGCGCAACGGTGAAGCCAGGTACCTGACCGCGCCCCGCCGTAGTGATGTACGTACACCCCGCTGCGCCCTGAGTCACGACCAGCAGGCGCAGGCCGACGTGCCAGAGCCGCTGGACCGCATCCGTCAGATTGTCGGTTCCGCTCAGGAAGGCCAGCTCTTCCTCGCTCACTTTGACGAGGTGGGCATGGTGCAGGCCGGCGAGGATGCCGGCCCACGCAGTGTCCGGAGCGGGCCACAGTGGGAGTCGGAGGTTCGGGTCGTACGAGATCAGTGCGCCGCTCCGGCGGGCGGCGGCTAGCGCCGCCAGGGTCGCGCTGCGGCTTGGCTCAGCGATTAACGAAATCGAGCCATAGTGAAACACCCGCGTGCCAGCGGCGTATACGGCATCGACCTCCGCGGGCTGCCAGAGCATATCGGCGCTGGGATGCCGGTAGAACATGTAGTCGCGTTCGCCATCGGCGCGTAGCGACACGAACGCCAGCGCCGTCCGCGCTGCGGGGGTGAAGCGCAGCCCGCGGATATCCACACTGTGTGCGACGAGCGTGTCGGCCAGGAAGTGGCCGAACTCGTCGTCACCCACCTGGCCCATGAAGCCGGCCTGGCGGCCGAGCCGCGCGACGCCGACGGCCACATTGGCTGGCGCGCCACCGGGCGCTTTTTTGAAGGCCGGCGCCTCGGCCAGCGTGACTCCAGACTCCGTGGCGACAAAGTCGATCAGTAGCTCGCCGCAGGCAATCACGTCCATACATGGTCTACCTCATTCTGTCGCTATCCGGCGGCGAGTGCAGCGAGCCGTTGCATCAGGCTATGCGTCGCAGGATACAGCGAGCGGTACACGTCGTAGTAGGCACGGTAGACACTGACCCGCTGCGGATCGGGTTCGATCACCGCATCCTGAAGTCTGACCTGGCGACAGGCCTCGTCGATGTCTCGGTAGATCCCGGATGCGACCCCGGCGAGGAGGGCCACGCCGTTGGCTGGGCCTTCCGCAGCGACCAGGCGGCGTACGGGTAGCTCGAAGATGTCCGCCTGCATCTGGCACCAGAGGGCGCTGCGTGCGCCGCCGGTCGCGCGTACCTCCTGGATCGCTACTCCACAGCTCGTAATGAGCTCCAGCGCACCTTTCATGCTGAAGACGCCCCCCTCCACGACGGCGCAGGTCATGTGCGCCGTCGTCTGACCCGTCGTTAGTCCGAAGAAGCTGCCACGCGCGGCGTCCCGGTGGGGTAAGCGCACGCCCCGCAGGTAGGGCAGGAAGAGCAGCCACTCGGCGCCTGGCGGCACGCTCGCGGCCGTAGCCGCGAGGTCCTCGTAGCTCACAGATACACCTCACGGCTAGCTCTCCCGCTGCATGGACAGCATGAAGGCGCCGAACATCAGTACACCAATCAGGGCGTAGGCGATCGGGTCGTGTCCATCTGTGGCAATGAACAGCAGGACTGCGCCGAGGAATGAGCAGATCACCGCCACAATGTGGGCGACATGTCGTTGGGGGGCGTTCATGACGGCCCCTTCCTATGTCGTAACTCGGAGCCAGCCGCCATCGATGTAGTAGGTCGACCCGACACAGTAGCTGGCACGTGGTGAACAGAGAAACACGCAGAGGTTGGCCACCTCTTCCGGTGAGGCGAACCGGCCGATCGGCGCATTCTCCTTGGCGATTTGGTCCAGGTAGGCTTCCCAGGTCAGTTCTTTGCCTTCCGTCAGCAGCTTGGCCGTCTTCTGCCAATCCAGCGTCATCACCAAGCCGGGGTTGATCGTGTTCACCCGGATGTTGTCGGGGATGAGTTCGTTTGCCAGGCATTTGGAGAACATGACCAGCGCGGCTTTGGTGACGTTGTAGATCGGCTCATAGCCGAGTGGCTGGCTCGCACAGATCGAGGCATTGTGCAGGATCACACCACCGCCTCGTTTGCGCATGAACGGTGCGAGCGCTCGGGCGAGCCGCACCGCCGCCATTACATGGAGATCCCAGTAATACTGCCAGCGCTCGTCTGGGGCAGCCAGAATCGTCTCGTCACTGCCGGTCCCAGCATTGTTGATCAGGATGTCGGAGCCGCCGAACTCGCGCTCGATCGCGGCGACGAAGTCGCCAATAGCGCCGGCTTCGCCGACGTCGGCCTGCACACCGACGGCTTTCACGCCGAACTCGTCGCCGATCTCCCTGGCAATCTGGATCACCCGTTCCTCATTACGGGCGCAGAGTGCCAGATGGACACCCTCGGCCGCAAGGCCTCGGGCGATAGCTACCCCAATGCCTGCACTCCCCCCGGTGACGGCAGCCACTTTGTCCTTCAGGCCAAGATCCATATCGTGAGCCCCTTTCCCTCCGTATTGGTTGATCACCGTAACGATGATGAGTCGTAGTGCCGCCTTCAGGCGGTGGGAGTCGCGCAACCGCCTGAAGACGGCACTACACGTCCGCCAAATTCAGTGTGGCCGACCGGTAAGTGTAGTTGTACCGGCTCGATCCGTGGCGCTATCCTATCCGCTTATG
>WNGB01014365.1_pt1 | contig 17081 bp, 13 predicted proteins | sample 5400681 | NCBI WGS metagenome assembly WNGB01 (sample SAMN13153367, study PRJNA577476) | soil metagenome | isolation source: 115 cm soil or saprolite under grassland replicate 2 | place: USA:California | collected 2016-06-15 | reverse complement strand
GAAGTCCTCCGGCGGCACGCCGTACGTGGCGCTCCGGCCGCTGCTGGCCGACTTCACGCTGTCCATGGGGCGCGGTGCCGCCGTCGTGTACCCGAAAGACGCGGCCCAGATCATCGCGCTGGCCGACATCTTTCCCGGCGCCCGGGTGCTCGAGGCAGGAGCGGGCTCAGGCGCCCTGTCCTGCTGGCTGCTGCGCAACGTGGGCGAGGACGGGCTCCTGGTGTCGTACGAGCGCCGCCAGGATTTCGCGGACATCGCCCGGGCCAACGTGGAGCGCTTCTTCGGCGGGCCGCATCCTGCCTGGCAGCTGCGGGTCGGTGACCTCATGGAGGTCACCGGCGCGCTCGCCGGCGAGCCCGGCACCCCGGCCGGTGAGGCCGGCGTCCCGCCGGGTGAACCAGGCGGGCCGGCCGGGCTCCCCGGGGCCGCGGAACACGCCGGGCCTGCGGATAGTTTCGACCGGGTGGTACTGGACATGCTGGCGCCATGGGAGTTCGCACGCGTGGCGGCCGACGCGCTCATCCCCGGCGGGGTGCTGTGCTGCTACGTCGCGACCGTGACCCAGCTGTCCCGGACCGTGGAGTCGATCCGGGAGCAATCCAGCTTCGACGAGCCGGCCGCCTGGGAGTCGATTGTCCGCGGCTGGCACGCTGACGGGCTGGCGGTGCGGCCGGAGCACCGTATGGTCGGGCACACAGGGTTTCTCATCACGGCACGGCGGCTCGCTCAGGGAATCACCGCACCACCGCGCAGGCGCAGGCCTGCGAAGGGTTCCCGGGAGGAGCCTGATCAGTGAGAATGTCAGCGGCAGGCGGCGCGAGGTTACGCGAGGGCCTCGGATAGGTAGGGTCTAAGTGAAGTCTGCTCTCGGAAGGGGGTGGGGGCGTGGCCACTCGGGATGAAGGATCGCGCGCCGCGCGCGATGACCAGGTTCAGGGTCTTACCACGCAGATCTCCTTCCTCGAGGAGGAGGTGGCAGTGCTGAGGCGGCGGCTGGCCGACTCGCCCAGGCATGTCCGGCTTCTCGAGGAGCGCCTGCGTGAGACCGAGGCCAGCGTGGCCTCGGTCACCGGCCAGAATGAGCGTCTGGCCGATACCCTCCGCGAGGCGCGCGACCAGATCGTGGCGCTGAAGGAGGAAGTCGACCGGCTGGCCCAGCCGCCTTCCGGCTTCGGCGTGTTCCTGGAGGCCTGCGAGGACGGCACCGCGGACGTGTTCACCGGCGGCCGCAAGATGCGGGTCAGCGTCAGCCCGGCGGTCGAGCTGGAGAAGCTCCGGCCGGGCCAGGAAGTCGTGCTGAACGAGGCCCTCAACGTGGTGATCGCCCAGGGGTACGAGACCGTGGGCGAGGTCGTCATGCTCAAGGAACTCCTCGAGGGCGGCGACCGGGCGCTGGTGATCTCGCACGCGGACGAGGAGCGCGTGGTCCGGCTGGCCGAGCCGCTGCTTGACTCGACCCTGCGGGCGGGCGACTCGCTGCTGCTCGAGCCGCGCTCCGGCTACGTGTACGAGCGCATCCCCAAGGCCGAGGTCGAGGAGCTCATCCTCGAGGAAGTGCCCGACATCGCCTACTCCGACATCGGCGGCCTCAGCTCCCAGATCGTCCAGATCCGGGACGCGGTGGAGCTGCCGTACCTGCATGCTGACCTGTTCCGGGAGCACCAGCTGCGGCCGCCCAAGGGCGTGCTGCTGTACGGGCCGCCGGGATGCGGCAAGACCCTGATCGCCAAGGCCGTGGCCAACTCGCTGGCCAAGCAGGTCGCGGCCCGGACGGCGGCGCAGCGAGCGGCCAGCGGCGAGGAGGCTGAGCCGCAGCAGGAGGCAGGTCAGGCCAAGGGCGCCAAGGGAGCCAAGGACGCCAGGGACGGCAAGGAAGGCAAGAGCTTCTTCCTCAACATCAAGGGCCCGGAGCTGCTCAACAAGTACGTCGGCGAGACCGAGCGGCACATCAGGCTGGTGTTCCAGCGGGCCCGTGAGAAGGCCAGCGAGGGCATGCCGGTCATCGTGTTCTTCGACGAGATGGACTCGATTTTCCGGACCCGCGGCTCGGGCGTGTCCAGCGACGTGGAGAACACGATCGTGCCGCAGCTGCTGAGCGAGATCGATGGCGTCGAAGGCCTGGAGAACGTCATCGTGATCGGTGCCTCCAACCGCGAGGACATGATCGACCCCGCGATCCTGCGGCCCGGCCGGCTCGACGTGAAGATCAAGATCGAGCGCCCGGACGCCGAGGCGGCGAAGGACATCTTCTCCAAGTACGTGCTGACCGAGCTGCCGCTGCACCCGGACGACCTGGCCGAGCACGGGTCCTCCCGTGGGGCCACGGTGGACGCCATGATCCAGCGGGTCGTGGAGCGCATGTACAGCGAGATCGAGGAGAACCGGTTCCTCGAGGTCACCTACGCCAACGGGGACAAGGAGGTCCTGTACTTCAAGGACTTCAACTCCGGGGCGATGATCGAGAACATCGTGGCCCGGGCCAAGAAGATGGCCATCAAGGAGTTCCTCGAAACCGGCCAGAAGGGCATGCGCGTCGCCCACCTGCTGACCGCCTGCGTGGACGAGTTCAGCGAGAACGAGGACCTGCCGAACACCACCAACCCGGACGACTGGGCCCGCATCTCCGGCAAGAAGGGCGAGCGGATCGTGTACATCAGGACCCTGGTTTCCGGCAAGCAGGGTACCGAGGCCGGGCGTTCCATCGACACGGTGGCCAATACCGGGCAGTACCTCTGACCTTGGCAGGCGCAGTGGCTTGTGCCCCGGCTGGCCGGCCCGCCACCGCCATCGCAGCGGGCGCGCGCGGCGGGTCACCCGTCTCGCGACCGGCCGGCCGGCACTAGGCTGCCTGATATGGGCGTGCGGCGGGTGATGGGGACGGAGACCGAGTTCGGCATCTCGGTCCCCGGTCAGCCTGGGGCGAATGCCATGGTCACCTCGTCCCAGGTCGTCAACGCCTACCAGGCGGCTACCTCGGCCCGCGCCCGGCGGGCGCGGTGGGACTTCGAGGAGGAGAACCCGCTGCGCGACGCCCGCGGCTTCGACCTGGCCCGGGAGTCCGCGGACGCGACCCAGCTGACCGATGAGGACCTCGGCCTCGCGAACGTGATACTCACCAACGGCGCCCGGCTGTACGTCGATCACGCGCACCCGGAGTACTCCGCGCCCGAGTGCACCAACCCGCTCTCGGCGGTCATCTGGGACAAGGCGGGGGAGCGGGTCATGGCGGAGGCGGCCGCGAAGGCCGCCACCGTCCCCGGCAGCGCCCCCATCCAGCTCTACAAGAACAACACCGACAACAAGGGCGCCTCCTACGGCTGCCACGAGAACTACCTGATGCGCCGGGCGACACCGTTCGCGGACATCGTCCGGCACCTCACGCCGTTCTTCGTATCCCGGCAGGTGGTGTGCGGGGCCGGGCGGGTGGGGATCGGCGCGGACGGCCGCGAGGACGGTTTCCAGATCAGCCAGCGTGCCGACTTCTTCGAGGTCGAGGTGGGCCTGGAAACCACGCTGAAGCGGCCCATCATCAACACCCGCGACGAGCCGCACGCGGACCCGGAGAAGTACCGCCGCCTGCACGTCATCATCGGCGACGCGAACATGAGCGAGGTCAGCACCTACCTCAAGCTCGGCACCACCGCGCTGGTCCTGGCCATGATCGAGGACAAGTTCCTCGGCGGTGACCTGTCCATCGAGTCGCCGGTGGCCGAGCTCCGGGCCATCTCGCACGACCCGTCCTGCCATCACCTGGTCACTTTGCGTGATGGCCGGAAGATGACCGGGGTCCAGCTGCAGATGGAGTACCTCGAGCTAGCCCGCAAGTACACCGAGGACAAGTTCGGTTCCGACGTCGATGACATGACCACGGACGTGCTGACCCGCTGGGAATCCGTGCTGACCAGGCTGGCCGAGGACCCGATGCTGGCCTCCCGCGAGCTGGACTGGGTGGCCAAGCTGGAGCTGCTCGAGGGCTACCGGACCCGGGAGGGCCTGGGCTGGGGACATCCCAAGCTGCAGCTGGTGGACCTTCAGTATTCCGATGTCCGGCCCACCCGGGGCCTGTACAACCGGCTGGCTGCCCGGGGACGGATGGTCCAGCTCGTGTCCGAGGAGGACGTGACCCGGGCCATCGAATCCCCGCCGGAAGACACCCGGGCCTACTTCCGCGGCCGTTGCCTGCAGCGGTACCCGGAGTCGGTCGCCGCGGCCTCCTGGGACTCGGTGATCTTCGACATCCCGGGGCGGGAGTCGCTGCAGCGGGTACCGACCCTGGAACCGCTCCGCGGGACGAAGGCCCACGTCGGCGGCCTGCTCGACCGGTGCCGGACCGCGGCCGAGCTGGTGGCCGCGCTCACCGGCCAGGACTGACCGCCCCCCGGGCCTCCCAGGCCCGCCGGCGGGCCTGAGCGCCCCGCTGCGGCCCCGCCAGCCCCGGCGGGCGGGGCAGGACCGCACCCCCGCCGCGCGGGCATTATTGAGCCACCTGATCCCGATGCCCGATTTCAGGGTTGGACAGGCCATCGGCAGGCGAGGATACGGTTAAGCCGAGGACGACCCTGTAGCACGGAGGTTTCGGGCATGGCGACAAAGGACACTGGCGGTCAGCGGCAGGCCTCGAAGCGCAGTGAGGACACCGAGGAGGCGGAGCCGCAGGCATCGGGCGACGTTAAGGAGCGCCAGGAGAAGCTGGCCGACGACGTGGACGCGATCCTCGACGAGATCGACGAGGTGCTCGAGGAGAACGCCGAGGAGTTCGTCCGGTCTTACGTGCAGAAGGGCGGCCAGTGACGGCTGCCCGCCAGGAGGCGCACCCGGGCGGCGGGCGGGCCCGGTTCGCCCTGGGCTGACAAGCCGCACGCGCGGCGGGTGCCGGGCCGCAGTAGGGTCAGGTCAGGTATCGGGTGCGGACCAACCGGGAGGACTGGGCGTGGGTTCTGGCTTCTTTGCCGGAAAGTTCATTGCGGCGTGCATGGACGCTGGCACATCGTCGTTCGCTGACCTGGTGGCCGAGTGCGCCCCGGAGCTGCTCCCGGGCGCCGGCGCCCCGGCGGCCGCCCTGCTGGGCGGTGCCCCCGGGTCCCCGGGCGCGCCCGGCGCCGCAGGCGAGGGCGCAGTTCCGCAGCTGCGGCACGGGACGACGATCGTGGCCGCCCGTTTCGCAGACGGCGTGATCATGGCCGGCGACCGGCGGTCCACGGCGGGCAACATGATCGCGCAGCGGGACATCGAGAAGGTGTTCCGCAGCGATGACTTCTCCGCCGTCGGCATCGCGGGCGTGGCGGGGATCGGGCTGGAGCTGGTCCGGCTGTTCCAGCTGGAACTGGAGCACTACGAGAAGCTCGAGGGCCGGACGCTGTCCCTGGAGGGCAAGGCGAACCGCCTGTCGGCGTTCGTCCGCGGCAACATGGCCGCGGCCATGCAGGGGCTGGTGGTCGTGCCGCTGTTCGCCGGCTGGGACGAGGACGCGGCCCGGGGCCGGATCTTCAGCTACGACGTGGCCGGCGGCCGGTACGAGGAACGTCCTTACAGCGCCATCGGGTCGGGCTCGCTCTTTGCCAAGGGCTCGCTGAAGAAGCTCTACACCGAGGGCCTGTCCGACCGCGACGTGGTCCTGGCCTGCATGCAGGCGCTGTACGACGCGGCCGACGACGATTCGGCCACCGGCGGCCCGGACCTGGCCCGGCAGATCTACCCGGTGGTGGCTATGATCACCGCCGACGGGTTCCGCCGCCTGTCGGACGCGGAGGCGGGCGAGTACGCCCGGGCGGTGGTGGAGGAGCGGACGAGGGAGCCCTCCGGGCCGGTCGCCCCCCTGGCCGGGCCGCCCGGCCAGGGCGGGTAACCGCGCTCCCCGCCTGACCAGCAGGCACCAGCCGGGACCAGCCGCCATTCCGAGTAGCGCCGTTACGAGTAGGGGTAAAGCTGCGGTGAGTATGCCGTTCTACGTCTCGCCTGAGCAGGCGATGAAGGACAAGGCGGATTACGCCCGGAAGGGCATCGCCCGTGGCCGCAGCGGGGTGGTGATCCAGTACGACGGGGGCATCCTGTTCGTGGCGCCGAACCCGTCCAGCGCGCTGCACAAGATCAGCGAGATCTACGACCGCATCGCGTTCGCCGCGGTCGGCCGCTACAACGAGTTCGAGAACCTGCGCAAGGCCGGGGTCCGGTACGCGGACTACACCGGGTACCAGTACGACCGCAGTGACGTCACCGCACGCGGGCTGGCCAACTGGTACGCGCAGATCCTCGGCCAGTTCTTCACCGAGAGCAACAAGCCCTTCGAGGTCGAGCTCGTGGTGGCCGAGGTCGGCGAGTCACCCGTGTCCGACCAGATCTACCGGATCACGTTCGACGGCTCGGTGGCGGAGGAACACGGCTTCGTGGCCATGGGAGGCCAGGCCGACCAGGTGGCGGCCGTGCTGAAAGACCATTACGCGGACGGTCTCCCGCTGGTGCGCGCGCTGGGCGCCGCGATCGCCGGCCTGGCGGGGCAGGGCGACGACGGGGTGACCCCCTAGGGCCGCTAACCGGACCCAGGTCTGGTCCATGAGGGCCCGTGTGTCAGGTCGATCACAGGGAACCACTCTTGACAGCCGCACCTGGACATACGTTGAATCGTCCTGGACGTCCTGCTAACGATTGCAGGCGGCGGAGCGGCTAGCGTCGCGGCACGGGATTCCCTGTAATGTCGTGGATGTGTGCAGCAAGACCCTGGAGGACGAGTGACGGGCACCATGGCTGACCTGGCGGCCGCGACGGGAATCGACGTGCCGACCGGGCTGCTGATCGGCGGCCAGTGGACCAAGGGCCGCGATGGCGGGCTGATCGGCGTGACCAACCCGGCCACCGAGGAGACCATCGCGGAGGTGGCCGACGCCACGGCCGAGGACACGCTCGACGCGGTCAGTGCCGCGTCGGCGGCGCTGCCCGGCTGGGCCGCGACGGCGCCCCGCGAGCGGGCCGAGTGCCTGCGCCGCGCCTGGTCGCTGATGATCGCCAAGTCCGACGCGCTGGCGCGGCTCATGGTCCTGGAGAACGGCAAGGCGCTGCCGGACGCGCGCGGCGAGGTGACCTACGCCGCCGAGTTCTTCCGCTGGTACGCCGAGGAGGCGGTCCGGGTCGAGGGCTCGGTGCTCACCGCGCCCTCCGGTGCCAACCGCATTCTCGTCACCCGGCAGCCGGTCGGTGTCAGCGTCCTCATCACCCCCTGGAACTTCCCGGCCGCGATGGCCACCCGGAAGATCGGGCCGGCCCTGGCCGCCGGCTGCACGGTGGTGCTCAAGCCCGCCAAGGAGACGCCGCTGACGGCGCTCGCGGTCGCGGACATCCTGCGCGAGGCCGGCGTGCCCGACGGCGTGGTCAACGTGGTGACCACCTCCTCGGCCAGCCGGTTCAGCCAGACCGTGCTGGCCGACCCGCGGGTGCGCAAGCTGTCCTTCACCGGGTCCACCGAGGTCGGCCGGGTGCTGCTGAAGGCCGCGGCCAACAGCGTGATCAACTGCTCCATGGAACTGGGCGGCAACGCCCCCTTCCTGATCTTCGAGGACGCCGACATCAGCGCGGCCCTGGACGGCGCGTTCCTGGCCAAGATGCGCAACGGCGGCGAGGCGTGCACCGCGGCCAACCGCTTCTACGTGCACGAGGCGGTGGCCGACGAGTTCACCGCGGCGTTCGCGGCCCGGCTCGAGGCGCTCAAGGTCGGCCCGGGGCTCGACGAGGGCACCGAGCTGGGCCCGCTGGTCAACGAGGACACCCGGTCCAAGGTGGCCAGCCTGGTGGACGAGGCCGCCAGCGCGGGCAGCCGGGTGGTCACCGGGGGCAGCGCCCCGGACCGCCGCGGCTACTTCTACGCGCCCACCGTGCTGGACAACGTGCCACCTGGCGCCGGCATCCTGGACGAGGAGATCTTCGGCCCGGTCGCCCCGATCGTCCGGTTCAGCTCCGAGTCCGACGCGGTCTCCTGGGCCAACAACACCGAATACGGCCTGGTCTCCTACGTTTACACCCGGGACCTGCGCCGCTCGCTCCGGGTGGCCGAGGCCCTGGAAGCCGGGATGATCGGCATCAACCGCGGTGTGGTCTCCGACCCGGCCGCCCCGTTCGGCGGGGTCAAGCAGTCCGGGATCGGCCGTGAGGGCGGCCACGACGGCTTGCTGGAGTTCACCGAGACCAAGTACATCGCCGTGGACTGGTGACGCGGCGCACGGAGGGCGGGCCCGCCGCCGGGACACGCTCCACGACCCACCCCACCTGGTTCGGGCGCCCGCGGGCGTGCCGTAGGGTCTGGTGAGCGACCATGGACAGACGAATCTTCGGGCTTGAGAACGAATACGGGGTCACCTGTACCTTCCGCGGCAGCCGGCGGCTGTCCCCGGATGAGGTAGCCAGGTACCTCTTCCGCCGCGTGGTCTCGTGGGGCCGGAGCAGCAACGTGTTCCTGCGCAACGGGGCCCGCCTCTACCTCGACGTGGGCAGCCACCCCGAGTACGCCACCCCCGAGTGCGACAACATCCTCGATCTCGTCGTGCACGACAAGGCGGGGGAGCGGATCCTCGAGGGCCTGCTGGTGGACGCCGACCGGCGGCTGCGGGAGGAGGGCATCGCCGGCGACATCTACCTGTTCAAGAACAACACCGACTCGGCGGGGAACTCCTACGGCTGCCACGAGAACTACCTGGTCGGCCGGCACGGCGAGTTCGGCCGGCTGGCCGACATCCTGATCCCTTTCCTGGTCACCCGGCAGGTGATCTGCGGCGCGGGCAAGGTGCTGCAGACCCCGCGCGGCGCGGTCTACTGCGTCAGCCAGCGGGCCGAGCACATCTGGGAGGGCGTGTCCTCAGCCACCACCCGGTCCCGGCCGATCATCAACACCCGGGACGAGCCGCACGCGGACGCCGAGCGGTTCCGCCGGCTGCACGTGATCGTCGGCGACTCGAACATGAGCGAGACGACCATGCTGCTCAAGGTGGGCGCGACCGACCTGGTGCTGCGGATGGTCGAGGCCGGCACGGTGATGCGTGACCTGACCCTGGAGAACCCGATCCGGGCCATCCGGGACGTCAGCCACGACATGACCGGCCGCCGCAAGGTCCGCCTGGCCAACGGGCGGGAGGCCAGCGCGCTCGACATCCAGCGCGAGTACCTGGCCAAGGCCAAGGACTTCACCGACCGGCGCGGGGCTGACGCGATCACCCAGCGGGTGCTTGACCTGTGGGAACGGACCCTGCACGCGGTGGACACCGGGAACTTCGGCCTGGTCGACCGGGAGATCGACTGGATCACCAAGTACCAGCTCATCGAGCGCTACCGGGGCAAGCACGACCTGCCGCTGTCCTCGCCCCGGGTCGCCCAGCTCGACCTAGCCTACCACGACGTGCACCGCGGCCGCGGCCTGTACTACCTGCTGCAGCGGCGCGGGGCGGTGGCCCGGACCGCGCGGGACATCGACATCTTCGAGGCCAAGTCGGTCCCGCCGCAGACCACCCGGGCCCGGCTGCGCGGTGAGTTCATCCGCCGGGCCCAGGAACGGCGCCGCGACTTCACCGTGGACTGGGTCCACCTCAAGCTCAACGACCAGGCCCAGCGGACGGTGCTGTGCAAGGACCCGTTCCGGGCCGTCGATGAGCGGGTGGAGAAGCTCATCGCGGGGATGTAGCTGAGCGGGTGGAGAAGCTTCCCGCGGGGATGTAGCTGAGCGGGTGGAGAAGCTTCCCGCGGGGATGTGGTTGAGCGCACGCCAACGCCGGTCGGCCGCCTCCCGTCACGCCGCGGACGGCCCCCGGTCGGCCCGTGGTAGCGCTCTATTTCCGCAACGATCCTGACCGGCGTTCTCCCTCAGGACAGTTACCTGTGAATTTGCTGCAAATCGCGCCGGGCGCCTTTTCGCGGGTGATGACCTGTCTAGCGGACTGTTCCGCGCCCTGCGGCCTGCCCGTTCCTTGTGGATTGGTGTGGATACCGTAATGATCCCGCCGGGGAACCTGCGCACCGTGGTTCGTTGATGCCGGTAGGCTGGCGTCGCTTCAACGTCGGAGATGACAAGGTTCCCTATCTATGCGACGCATTGCTGGCCTGCTGGCCGTCCCCCTGCTGGCCGTCCTGGCCCTGGCCGGATGCGGGTCCTCCGGATCCTCCTCGTCCAACCCCACCGTCTCGGTGAGCGGGACGTTCGGCAACGATCCGAGTGTCACGATCCCGAAGCAGGCGGCCGGGAAGTCGCTAGTGACCAAGACCCTGGTCCAGGGCACCGGCCCGGCGCTGACCAAGACGGATGCCTTCGTCGGCAACTACGCCGTCTACATCTGGAGCGGCAAGACGAACAAGCTCGCCGAGAGCACATTCAAGACCAAGAGCCCGGCGCTGTTCAGCGGGCAGCTGCTGCCCGGGCTGCAGACCGCGCTGCAGGGCAAGAAGATGGGCAGCCGCGTGCTGGCCGTCATTCCCCCCGCCCAGGGCTACGGCAAGTCCGGTAACTCCCAGGCCGGGGTGACCGCGAACGACACGCTGGTGTTCGTGGTGGACATGATCAAGGAGTTCCCGGACAACGCGTCCGCCTCGGGCAGCAACGTGTCCAGCGGCGGCGGTTCCCTGCCGACCGTCACGGCCAAGTCGGGCGCGGCGCCGACCATCACGATCCCGAAGTCCGCCAAGGCGCCGTCCTCGCTGGTAACCAAGACGCTGGTCAAGGGATCGGGCCCGGCGGTGGCCAAGGGCCAGACCGTGGTCACCCAGTACGTGGGCGAGATCTGGCGGACCGGCAAGACCTTCGACTCGTCCTGGTCGCGGGGCGCGCCGTTCGGGTTCACGATCGGCGCCACGCCCAGCCAGGTCATCACGGGCTGGGACAAGGGCCTGATCGGGCAGAAAGTGGGCAGCCGGGTGATGCTGGTCGTCCCGTCCGCCGAGGGTTACGGCAAGACCGGCAGCAAGCAGGCCGGGATCAACGGCACGGACACCCTGGTGTTCGTGGTCGACATCCTCGGCGCGGTCTGACCTGAAGGCGCCCGCGCTGACGCGGGCCGGCATATCGCGGATGAACGACGCGAGTCGCATGCAGGCTCCCTAGTGGTCCAGGTACCGGATCAGCCCGGCGCCTCGCTGCCTTATTCTCCCGCTGCCCCGGCCGCCCGGGGTGCCCTGGACAGCGCCTATGCCTGTTCCGGCCGGGCCGCCGGGCGGGCCAGCAGCGCGGCCGCGTGCCGGCCGGCCGCCGCCGCGGCCAGGAAGTACGCCAGGTCCTCGTCCAGGCCACGGCCCATGGTGGACAGGCGCACCGGGCAGCCGCGCAGCGCCCCGGCCAGGCCGTCCGTGCTCACGCTGACCAGCGTGTGCCGGCCCGCCAGCGTGGCCGCCTGCGCCGCCACCCGGGCGCCGAACGCGCCGGGCAGCCCGGGCACGACCACATCGGCGCGGGCCAGCGCGACCCGGCCGTAGGAGGTGAGGCTGTGGTGGGACACGCCGCGGTGGCGTTCCCGCGGATCAGCCTCACTGACCCGCAGCGAGGCGACCGGGCGGCCGCCGAGCACGGCGGCCGCGTTGACCGCCTCGCCGCACGCCACGCCGGAAAATCCCCACCGGGTCCCGGTGCCCAGGTTCCCCGGTCCCTGCGCCACCACGGCGACGTCGGCGCCGAGCACGTGCCGCGCGGCCAGCAGCCCGGTGTGCAGCGTGACCGCCTCGAGGTCACCGCCGAACGACTGGCCCACGGTCACGGTCCCGCGCAGCCAGCCCGCCTCACGCAGCCCGGCGCCACTGCGGGAGAACCAGGCAGGCAGCGCGCCACCGTCGAGCATCACGTAGGCCACGGCCGGCAGCGCGCCCGCCGGCCGGCCGTCGCGCAGCCCCGCCAGCACGGCCGGCAGCGCCGAGTGCAGGTCGGCGATCACTACCGGCATCCCGCCGAGATCGTCGGCGTCGCGCAGCACCTCGTGATGCGGTGAGCCCTGCTCGTCGGCGCCCTGGACGGTGGCCTGCAGCGGGGTGTAACGCGCCTTGACCAGATGGCCGGGGCTGGCCGGGTCGGCCGGGAGCCGGTCGGGCAGCGCCACCACCAGCGCGTAGCCGCCGGTGCCCAGGCCGAGCGCGAGCGCGCTGGTGTTCAGCAGCAGCCGGTCGCCCGGCCCGGGCCGGCCGGTCAGCTCGGGGTAGGCGAGCGCCCGGATGGTGCCCTCGCTGGTGGTTACGTCCAGTTCGACCGCGCCACGCCATTCGCGGCGCACCGCCAAAACCTCGCCACTGCGCCACCTGATCACTCCCGCAGGGTAGCGTCAGGTACCGGCCGGCCACACGATGACGGGGCGGGGCGGATCCGGCCGCGCCAAGCTCGGTGCCGAGACCGCCTGCGGGTGGGCTCCGCTCGCGGGAAGCGCTAGTTTGGGCTGCGTAGTGTGGGCTCCGCAGGGTGCGCCCGTGGTGTGCTCCGGGAGCGGCGAGGAACGGGAATGTCACGACGGAAGACCGAGCGGCTGCTGGGCCTGGTGGTCTGCCTGCTGTCCAGCCCGCGGTACCTGACCGCGGTGCAGATCCGCGCGGCCGTGCCCGGGTACCCGGAGTCCTTCGAGGCGTTCAAGCGGATGTTCGAGCGGGACAAGGAAGAACTCCGCGAGCTGGGTATCCCGCTGGAGACCGGCTTCAACTCGGCGGGCGACGACGAGGCGGGCTACCGCATCCCGCGGCAGGCCTACGTGCTGCCGGAGATCCGGCTGGAACCGGACGAGGCCGCGGTGCTGTCCCTCGCCGCCCGGGTCTGGCGGCAGGCTGAGCTGGCCGGGGCCGCGGCGGGCGCCCTGCTCAAGCTGCGCGCGGCGGGGGTGGACGCCGAGGAGACCCCCCAGCCTGGCATCGAGCCGCGGCTGCTGGCCGGTGAGGCGGCGTTCGGCCCGCTGTGGGAGGGGGTGCGGGACCGGCGGCCGGTGACGTTCGCCTACCGTGCGGCCGGGCGGAGCGAGCCGCAGCAGCGTCACCTCCAGCCGTGGGGAGTGGTCAACCGGCACGGCCGCTGGTACGTGGCCGGGCACGACACCGACCGGGACGCGGCCCGCGTGTTCCGGCTCAGCCGCATCGAGGGTGAGGTGCGGTTCAGCGGCCCCGCCGGGTCCGTGGCCGTCCCGGACGGCACCGATGTCCGGGAGACCGTCCGCGAGTGGGACACCCAGCCGCCAGCGGCCCAGCGCACCGCGACCGTGCGGGTCCGGCCGGGCGCCGGCCACGGGATCCGGCGGCACGCCACCCCCGTGCCGGGCAGCCCCGTGCCGGGCAGCCCCGTGCCGGGCAGCCCCGGCTGGGACACGATCAGCGTCACGTTCTCGGATGTGGGCTGGTTCGCCGAGCACCTCGCGTCGTTCGGCACGGACGTGGTCGTGCTCGAGCCCGCCGACCTCCGGGAGGCCGTTATCACCCAGCTGAAGGGAGCGCTGGCGTGAGCGCCGCGGGCAGGCAGCCGCCACGCGGCGGCCCGGGAACCAGCACCGCCCGGCTGCAGCGGCTGCTGGCCCTGGTGCCCTACGTGGTCAGCCGGAAGGTGGTCGGGCTGGCCGAGACCGCCGCGGCCTTCGGGGTCAGCGAGCGCGAGCTGGTGGACGACCTCAACCTGCTGTGGTGCGTGGAACTCCGCTCGCCCGACCCCTACTGCCCGATCGACCTGTCCTACGAGGGCGGCGAGATCGTCGTCAGCCAGGCCGAGTCCATGGACCGGCCGCTGCGCCTAGCCGTGGACGAGGCCAGCGCGCTGCTCGTGGCCCTGCGGATGCTGGCCGAGATCGGCCAGGTCGCCGCCATGCCGGGCCTGGACGAGAGGCAGGCGCTGAACCGCACCATCGCCAAGCTGGAAGCGGCAGCCGGGGAGGCCGCCGCGCCGAGCACCCAGGTAGCCATCCAGGTCGACAAGATCGCCCAGCGGGCGGTCCTGGACCAGCTCCGGGACGCCCTGGCCCGGCGGCGCCGGGTGCACCTGTCCTATTACGTCCCGGGCCGGGACGAGGCCACCGAGCGGGACGTGGACCCGATGCGCCTGCTGATCGTGGAGGGCCGCACCTACCTGGAAGGCTGGTGCCGCCGGGCGGAGGCGGTCCGGCTGTTCCGCCTCGACCGGGTGCTCGGCCTGGACGTGCTGGAGGTGGCGGCCGAGGTGCCCGCCGGCGCGGAGCCGAGAGACGTGGACCAGGGCCTGTTCCACCCGTCCGCGGACGATCTCCACGTGGTCATCGAGCTCTCCCCGCTCGGCCGCTGGGTGGCCGAGTATTACCCCTGCGACAGCGTTGAGGAGCTCGGCGAGGGCCGCCTGCGGGTCGCGCTGCGCACTCCCGACCCCGGGTGGGTGCGGCGGCTCGCCCTGCGGCTGGGGGACAGCGGCCGGATCGTGACCCCGGCCAGCCTCGCCGCCCAGGTCAGGGAGGATGCGTCGGCCGCGCTGGCGCAGTACGCTTAGGACGAGCGTGGGCGCAAAGCGGCAATTGCCCGGGCAGGGACAGCGTGCCGCCGCGGCGAGCCCCGGTGGACGTGAGCGCTCACCGAACCGCGCCTGAGGGCGTTACGAACGTATGATGTGTAGGCTCTGCCCATAGCGATCCAGGCGCGGGACATGCGGTCCCCGGTGAAGAGGCGGAAATGATTGGCGACCTGTTCGACAGTCCGTGGAAGATCCTCATCGTCGCCGTGGTGCTGATTGTGCTCTTCGGCTCGAAGAAGCTGCCCGACGCGGCACGGTCCCTCGGCAAGTCGATGCGCATCCTGAAGACCGAGGTGTCCGACCTGCACCATGACGACAAGGCCGAGGCGGAGAGGCCGGCCCCGGCCCTCGCCGCCCAGCCGGCCCAGCAGCAGGTCGACCAGCTTCAGCAGCAGATCCGCGACCTTCAGGCCAAGCAGTCCGCGGCGGAGGCAGCCAAGGTCAGCGGCGCCCCGGCCACCGGGACCCAGCACACCCAGGCCGGCTGAGCCGGCCGCGTCCGTAACCCGAGATGGCCAAGCTGGGTGACACCGTCAAGGGGGCGCGCGTGCTGAGCGCGCGCATCCGGGCGGCCGAGGCCGCCGATCCGGAAGGCCGGATGTCGCTTATCGAGCACATCCGCGAACTCCGGAACCGGGTCATCAAGATCGTCCTGGCCCTGCTGGTGGGCACCGGCGTGGGCCTGGTGTTTTTCGAGCCGGTGTGGCACTTGATCGAGCGCCCGTTCTGCTCGGCCACGATCAACGGCCACACCGGGTGCCGTGGCATCGGTCATCAGCTGGTCCTGAACAGCGTCCTCGCCCCGTTCATGCTGCGGGTGGAGGTCGCGTTCTTCTTCGGGCTGGTCGTGACCAGCCCGATCTGGCTCTACCAGATCTGGGCGTTCGTCGCGCCGGGGCTGTACCGGCGGGAGAAGCGCTGGACCTACGCCTTCCTGGGCACCGCGGTCCCGCTGTTCCTGATCGGGGCCGGGATCGCCTACTTGGCGATGAGCCGCGGCCTGGCTTACCTGCTCGGCCTGACCCCGAACGGCGTCCTCAACCTGCCGCCGGTCTCCACCTACCTCGGCTACTTCTTCGGCATGCTGCTCGGCTTCGGGCTGGCCTTCGAGCTGCCGCTGCTGGTGATCATGCTCAACTTCGCGGGCGTGCTGACTCACGGGTTCTTCCGCAAGTGGCGCCGGCTGATCATTTTCGGCGTGTTCGTGTTCGCCGGCATCGCCTCACCGAGCCCCGACCCGCTCACGATGCTCCTGCTCGCGGGTCCCTGCGTGGTGCTGGTCGAGCTAGCCGAGCTCCTCATCTGGATGAACGACCGGCGCCGGGCCAGCCGGGCCTCGCTGTACGAGGGCCTGGCCGACGACGATCTGGCCCCGCTGGACGACGCCGATCCCGTCGACTCCGACCGCCGCTAGCTTCCCGGGCTGAGCCGGTAGCGCTGCTGGCCGGCGGTTTCACCTAGGCTGGGTTACATGTCGACGCCTGCCAGCCCGGCGCAGCGCTATGCCGCTTTCCGGCAGCGGGGCGAGGACGGGGCCGAGTTGACCGCGTTCCAGGGGCTGTACGACTTCGCGTTCGACGACTTCCAGCGGCGGGCCTGCCAGGCGCTCGCCGCCGGCCACGGGGTGCTGGTCGCGGCGCCGACCGGCTCCGGTAAGACCGTTATCGGGGAATTTGCCGTCCATCTCGCCCTGGCCGAGGGGCGGAAATGCTTCTACACCACGCCGATCAAGGCGCTGTCCAACCAGAAGTACAACGACCTGGCCCGGCGGTACGGGGCTGACCAGGTCGGCCTGCTCACCGGGGACAACAGCATCAACGGCGAGGCGCCGGTGGTCGTGATGACCACCGAGGTGCTCCGGAACATGCTCTACGCCGGCTCGTCCACCCTGACCGGCCTGGCCTACGTGGTGCTGGACGAGGTGCATTACCTGGCCGACCGCTTCCGCGGCGCGGTCTGGGAAGAAGTGATCATCCACCTGCCGGATTCGGTCCGGGTGGTCGCGCTGTCCGCGACGGTGAGCAACGCCGAGGAATTCGGCGACTGGCTGGCCCAGGTCCGCGGCGGCACCACGGTCATCGTGGACGAGCACCGGCCGGTGCCGCTGTGGCAGCACATGCTGGCCGGCGGCCGGCTCTATGACCTGTTCATCGAGTCCGGGCCCGGTCACGGGGGCCGTAGGAGCGGCCCGGAGGGGGATCCGGGCCCGGCCGGTGAGCGCCGGGCCCAGGTGAACCCGGAGTTGCTCCGCCTGGCCCGGCGGGACGACTGGGCGGCCCGGAAGGCGCCCTCCCGGCCCGTCAGGGGCGGCCGGCGGCCGGTGCGCTTCCGGTCACCCCGCCGCCCGGACGTCATCGACCGGCTGGACCGCGCCGGGCTGCTCCCGGCGATCACGTTCATCTTCAGCCGGGCGGGCTGCGAGGCCGCGGTCCGCCAGTGCCTGGACGCCGGCGTCCGGCTGACCACGCCGGACGAGGCCGCCGTGATCACCGAGATCGCCGAGCGGCGCACCAGCGACATCCCCGAGGCGGACCTGCCCGTGCTCGGCTACGGCGAGTGGCTCACCGGCTTGCAGCGCGGCATCGCCACGCACCATGCGGGCATGCTGCCGACGTTCAAGGAAGTGGTCGAG
>WNGB01021385.1_pt1 | contig 17085 bp, 18 predicted proteins | sample 5400681 | NCBI WGS metagenome assembly WNGB01 (sample SAMN13153367, study PRJNA577476) | soil metagenome | isolation source: 115 cm soil or saprolite under grassland replicate 2 | place: USA:California | collected 2016-06-15 | reverse complement strand
TGCTGGTGTACGCGCTGGTCCCGTTCCGGACCGCGGCCGACCGGCACGCGGGCAGCAAGGCCAGCTCGTCCCCCGCGCAGCCGGTGATGACCACGCCGTCCCATGCGGCCCCGTCCCACCCCGCCCAGTCTCAGCAGGCCCAGTCTCAGCGGGCGAACTCGTCCGCCGCAGCTAGTGCCGCGCCCGCGAGCGCGGCCCCCGCGAGCACCGCCGTCCGCGGCTCGGCGGCCGCGAGCGCGACGGGCAGCCGGGCGCCCAGCACCCGGGCCGGCACCTCGGCCAGCCCGGCGGCTCATCAGCAGGCGCGGGGCACGCCCGCTCAGTAGGCCAGCCCGCAGCGCGGGGTACGCACGGCCCGTGCCGCGCCAGGCCGGCCAGTTCTCGCGCCAGGCCGATTCTGCCGCCAGGCCGGTCAGTTCTCGCGCCAGAACTGCAGCAGGTACTGCTCCAGTCCCTCGAGGTTCTTCCTGGCCTGCTGGAACTCGTCGCTGAGCGGATCGACCCCGCGGTCGAACATCTCCTCGTACAGCCGCATGACCTCGCGCCGGTTGCGGGCGTAGACGCGGACGACGTAGTCGCCGACCCCGCCCGCCAGCATCAGGCCCTCGACCGCGCGGCCAGCGGACCCCATGTCCACGCTGAGCTGCCCGCGGAGGTACAAGGTGCCCTTGGCCTCGTCCTCCCAGGCGTCACCGAACGCGGGAGGGGCGGTGTCCCACTCCTCGATCGTGAGCCGGACGCCGATGTGCTCCTGCAGGCTCCCCACCCACAGCTGCTCCCGGTTCACGCTCACCAGCGTGCCAACCGGGGCGAGCGGCCCGCCGGGCGCGTCCGGATCCACGGTCGAGTCGTGCACCCGGAACATCCGCCGGTCCGGGAACACAGGCATTTCCAGCCGGATCAGGCGTCGGCTCACGTGTTCCCCCCTTAGGCCCGGACGCGGCTCCAAATTAATAGCATGCTCCGGGCGCGGGCGGCGTGACCCGCATTCCGCGACAAACTTACCGAAAGTGACGCTCAGTGATCCCCAGGGCGGCGCGTCCGGAACCTGGCGGCGCGGCCCCGATCCCGGGCTTTGGGCACCCGGGATGGACCCCGCCAGGCGTCCCGGCGGCACGCGCACCGGGCTCAGGGCCGCAGGCGCGGGCCGTGGTCACAGAGCGCGGGCCCGGACTTCCGCCCACAGGGCCTGGTAGGACTGCGCGGCCCGGCCATGCGGCGCGAACGCCGGGACGGGAGCGCGTTCCACGGACATCCGCTCGATCTGTGACAGCGCGGGGATGGTGGCCGCGGCCACGTCGCCGCGCTCGGCCGGCAGCCGCTCGGCGATCTCCCGGTGCAGCCGCTTGCGCTGGTCGATCATGGAGAAGAACGCCAGCACCTCGGGCCGCTGGCCGTCGAAGCCGCTGATGAAGTCGGTCAGCTGATCCAGGGTGCGCAGCGACAGGACGGTCGGGATGAGCGGGACCAGCAGGCTGTCGGCCGCCTGCAGGACGCTCTCCGACAGCAGCGAGATCCCCGGCGGGCAGTCGAGGAAGATCACGTCGTACTGGTCGCTGAGCGGGGCGAGGAGCCGCGCGATCCGCCGGGTCGGCTTCTTGGTGGCCCCGAGGACCAGGTCCAGGTTCCGGTAGGTGAAGTCGGCCGGGAGCAGGTCCAGATGGGCGAAGTCAGTGCCCTTGATCGAGTCGTCGATCTCCCGGCTGCCCCTGATCAGCGCCTTGCCTCCGCCCTTGACCCGGGGCCTGATCCGGAACAGGTAGCTGGCCGCGGCCTGCGGGTCGAGGTCCCAGAGCAGCACGCGCAGGCCGTCCTGGGCGGCCAGGTAGCCGAGGTTGACCGCGGTGGAGGTCTTCCCCACGCCACCCTTGATGTTGAACGTCGCCAGGATCTTCATCGGCGCGCACCGCCGGCCGGGCCGGCGCTCCCGATCAGGTCCCGGAACCTGCGCTCGCTGGCCGGGCTGGCGAATTCGCCGAACCGCTCGGCGAATTCGCCGCGGGCCTGCTGCTGGGCACGGCCGATCTCCCCGGCCAGCTCGCCCATGGCGAGCAGGGCAGTGGCGGGCACGGGGCTGGCGGGCACGGGGCTGGCGGGCACGGTTCCGGCGGGCAGGGTCCTGCCGGCCATCATCTGGACGGCGAACTCCCGCAGCTCCTGCTGCTGCACCTGGCGATCCTGGAACTCGCCGAGGCAATCCTGCAAGCCCTTGAGGTCTTTCAGCGCGCGCTGGTAGGCCCGCGGGCCGAACAGCGAGGCGAAGATCTCCAGCAGGTAACGCAGTTCCTTGCATCGTTTGCGCAGGTCATGCAGTTGCACTGCGGGGGAGCCCTCGCTGATCGCCCGGCCCAGGCGGATGACCCGCCGGTGCGCGCGGCGCAGCCGCCTGGTGGCCAGGTCCGCGGCGTGCTCGCCGCCCCGCGGCACGGCGAGCCCGGTGAGCGCGCCGCGCCATTCGCAGGCCAGCGCCGAGAAGCGCGCGGACCGCAATCCACGGGCCAGCGAGCGCTGCTCGATGCCCCGGCGGCGGGCCAGGTACGCGTGGAACGGCTCGAGCTCGGCCGGCGTCGCGGACACGAGGGCCCCGGCCATGTCGTCGTAGGTCAGCAGGTAGACGTCGAGATCCCGGGTCGGGGTGGTCAGGTCACCCAGCCACTTGAACGCGGGGCGGAACCGGGCTGACAGGCTGGCGGGCAGCACGTCCCCGGCGAGCTTGAGCGCGGACCGGGTCCGCCGGACCGAGACCCGCAGATCGTGCAGGAACTCGGTGTCGATGTCCCGGATCGTGCCGGGGACGTTGGCCTCCAGGGTGTCCAGCAACTGCAGCAGGACCGCCTGGAGGGCGGCCCGGGCGGGCATGGCGGGGGCGAGCTGGACACTGATCTTGTTGCTGTACGCCTCGGCGCGCTGGCCTGCGGCGGCGAGGGCGGCGTCCAGCGGGCGGGGCGGGGCCCCGCCCGGCCCGGCCGCGGCGGCGAGCAGTTCGCCGATCCGCTCAGCCTGGGACTGGTAGCCGCGGACCGCGGTCACCTGGAGCCGGGACGGCAGCTCGGCCGCCGCCGGGTGATTCACCGAGGTCCGGTCCGCCCTGATCCAGGCGATCGTCTTCGTGTCCGGGTTGAGGACCCGCAGGTCCTGGACCGCACTGGTGGCCCGGGCGGCGGCCAGCAGGGCCCGGATCCCGGCCACCGGCCTGCGGGCTGCCTGACCATCTCACCGGCCGCGGTGGCCAGGACCAGCTCCGCGGGCCGCGGGCCGGTCACGTACTCCAGGGTGAGCCCGGCCCGGTGCAGCCGCCAGTCGAAGGTGTCGAGCCAGGTGCGGCGCACGGTACGGGGCCGGCCGGCCGTTCCCAGCGTGAACCGGGGGGCCAGGGCGGCCAGCACGTCGTCCTCGCCCGGCTGGCCAGTGCCGTCGCCGGACAGCACCACCTCGCGCGAGAACGTTTGCATAAGCGAACCTCTGCTCGGTCAGGAAGCAAGGCCGCGGCGGGGCAAGCCGGCGGTATTTCCGACCGTAAGTCTAGCTAGCGGCGGCTGGTCCGCTCCTGACTGGTCCGCTCCTGATTCGAGGTGTGCTCGTCCGGTGTCCGGTCCGCGGCCGCCCGGGCTTTCCCCGCGCGCACCGGCCCCTGACCCGGCACCGGGGGCATGATCAGGGTCCCTTCCGGGGTCACCGGGATCCTCGCGGCGGGCATGTCATCCGCCGTGAGCGCGGCAGGCATGCTCAGCGTGCTCTCCGCCAGCCGGGGTGCGGGTGCCAGAGGGGCTTCCCCGCGTGCCGGGGCACCCGCCGCGGCCGGCGCTTCGCTGGCGGCCGGGGATTCCTCTGCGGGCGGGGCCTGCGCGGCGGCCGGCGCTTCCCCGGCGGCCGGGGCTTCCTCCGCGGCCGCGCTGTCCTCCGTCGCCGGGCTTTCTTCCGCGGGAGGGGCGGTTTCCCCGTCCGCCCCGGGCCCGTGCCCGCCCATGCCGGGGATGGTCAGCGGCGGCCGCTTGATCGCCGGCAGCACGGACGTCAGCTCCGCGCTGGCCCTCACCCTGGCCCGCTTCCGGTGCTGTTCCTCATCGATCTTCGCCGCGGCCGCCGCCAGCCGGTCGTTCATGCCGGCCATCTGGCGTGCGCGGACCCGGAGCTTACGGGCCCGGTCCGCCGCGTAAACCAGCAGAGCAGCGGCGACAATGAGGACAATGAGCAGCTCAGCCATGTATCACGCCATCACTGGAAGGGCTTGCGGGATGTCTCCCAGCCTATGCGAGGCACGGCGCTGCCCCGGCAGGAGGCGGCCTGGTGTCGGCGTGGACCAGGCATAGTCCCGGTAAAGAGTGGTTCAGGCCAGGCGGGTGACCTCGACGGTCACGTCCATCGCGACGCTCGGGGCGCCGTGATAAATCCCTTTCAGCGGCGGCACGTCGGCGTAGTCGCGGCCCCGGGCCACGACCACGTGGCCCTCACCGACCGAGGCCTGGTTCGTCGGGTCCGCCGCCACCCAGTCACCGGCCCAGTACTCGACCCAGGCGTGGCTCTGGCCGGCGACGGCCTGGCCGAGGCCCGCCTCGGGGCGCGGGTGCAGGTACCCGGACACGTAGCGGGCGGGCAGGCCCGTCTCACGCAGCAGCGCGACGGTCAGGTGCGCGATGTCCTGGCAGACTCCCTGGCCCTTGTCCCAGGCTTCCTGGGCACTCGTCTGGACCTCCGTGGCCCCGGGCATGTACTCCACCCGCTCCCGCACCCAGGCCGCGACGGCCGAGGCCGTCTCGAGCGGGCCAGCGCCGCGGGTCCGTTCCCGGGCCGCCCCGGACAGCGCGGGGTCCACGGTGGTCCGGGGGGTGGCGGCGAGGAACTCGGCCACGATCCCCGCCTCTGCCTGGGCGCGCAGCTCGTCCCAGGCCAGCGGGTACGGGGGAGCGGGGGCCGTGCTGGTCTCCACCATCGCGTGTGACCGCACGGTGAGCTCGTTGTGCGGGGCCTGGATGTCGAACGAGCTGACCACCGTGCCCCAGTAGTCGTGATACGCCCACACGGGGGTGCCGTTGCCCACCGACACCCGGGTCTGCAGCGCGGTCTGGCTGGGCAGGGTCAGCGGGGTCATCCGGGCCTCGTTGTAGGAAGCCCGGGCGGCGCCCTGGTAGTGCACCCGGGTCTCGTGGACGATCTCCAGCAGCCAGCCCACCGATCAGCACTCCTGAGCCCAGATCACGGGCTGCTCGTAGATGAAGTAGCGGGCGGTGATCGCCTCGCTGGCCTCCCGGCAGGTGCGCTGCAGCGTGGCGAGCAGATCCGGCAGCAGGCCGGGGAGCTGCTGGGGATCCGCGTATTCCAGCCGGGTGCGCAGCTGGCCGATCGACCGCCGCGCCGGGTCGCTCAGGGCAGCGCTGCCCGCCATGGGGTCGAGCGCGGCGAGCGCCTCCTCCGCGGTGGCCAGCGCGTGTACCACTGACCTGGGGAACAGCCGGTCCATCAGCAGGAACTCCACGACCTGCTGCGGGTCGCCGGCCCAGGTCCGGGTGCGGATGAAGGACTCGTAGGCGCCGCAGGAGCGCAGCAGCATGGGCCAGCTGACCTCGTACGGGGTGGCCGGCATCCGGGCCAGCAGCAGCCGGGCGGTCATGTCCACCCGTTCCAGGCTGCGGCCCAGCACCAGGAACCGCCACGCCTCGTCGTGGCTCATCGTCGATTCGGTCAGGCCGAAGAACAGGGCGGACCGCTCCCGGATGAACTCCAGGAAGACGTGCGGCCCGAGGCGGTCCGCGGACTTGCGGCGCGCCGCCAGCCCGTGGCTGGTGACGTTGAGGCATTCCCACATCTCGCTGGAGATCACCTCGCGGACGCTGCGCGCACCGCGGCGCGCCGCCAGCACCGCCCCGGCGATCGCGCTCGGGTTGTCCTGGTCGTAGGCCGACTGGTACAGCGTCATGCCGATGTCCAGCCTGGCGCCCTCCGCGGCCGGGATGCCCAGCACCGCGAGCAGGGCCCGGCAGTCGGCTTCCTGGTCCGTGTGCGGCTCCTCCAGCATCCGGTGCACGTACACGTCAACCATCCGCGCGGTGTCGTCCGCGCGCTCGATGTACCTGCCCGTCCAGAACAGGGTCTCGGCGATCCGGCTGAGCAGCCCGGTGATCATTGCTGCTGGTCTTCCATGGGGGGCCCGCTCTGCCTGCTGACCTGCGCGTCGGGCGGCAGCAGGGGAGGGGCCGTGACGGGCGGGCCGGGCTGGGCGGCCACGGCCAGGGCGGCTGCCCCGGCGGCGGGATCCCCGGCCGGGCCCCGGCCAGCCGGGTCCGGCTGGCCGGGCGGGACGAGCACCCAGGTGTCCTTGGACCCGCCGCCGCGGCTGGAGTTGACCACCAGCTCGCCCTCGGGCAGCGCGACCCGCGTCAGCCCGCCGGGCAGCAGCCAGACGTCGGTCCCGTCGTTGACCGCGAACGGCCGCAGGTCGATGTGCCGGGGCGCCAGGCTCTCCCCGATGAGCACCGGGGAGGTGGACAGCGCCACCGGCTGCTGCGCGATCCAGCTGCGGGGCTGCGCGGTCACCTGGTCGCGGAGCGCGCCGAGCGTGGCCTCGTCCGCCCGGGGGCCGATGACGATCCCGCTCCCCCCCGCGCCGTCCACCGGCTTGAGGACCAGCTGGTCGAGGTGCCCGAGCACCCAGTGCAGCACCTCCGGGTCGTCGAGCCGGTAGGACTCGACGTTGTCCAGCAGCGGTTCCTCCCTCAGGTAGTAGCGGATCAGGTCGGGGACCCAGGTGTAGAGCAGCTTGTCGTCGGCGACCCCGTTGCCGACCGCGTTCGCGATCGTCACGTTCCCGGCCCGGGCGGCGTTCACGATGCCGGGGCAGCCGATCACCGAGTCGGGGCGGAACTGCAGCGGGTCCAGGAAGTCGTCGTCCACCCGGCGGTAGATGACGTCCACCGGGCGCAGGCCCTGCGTGGTGTGCACGTACACGCGGTTGCCCGAGCAGGTCAGGTCGCCGCCCTCGACCAGCTCCACGCCCATCAGCCGGGCCAGCAGGGCGTGCTCGAAGTAGGCCGCGTTCGCGGTCCCCGGGGTGAGCACCACCACGACCGGGTCGGGGGTACCCGCGGGCGCGGCCGCGCCGAGCGCGGCCAGCAGCTCGGCGGGGTAGCTGTACACGGGGTGCACATGCTGCTCGGCGAACAGCGCGGGAAACGTCCTGGTCATCGCGAGCCGGTTCTCGATGACGTAGCTGACCCCGGAGGGGATGCGGACGTTGTCCTCCAGCACCCGCACCTTCCCGGCCCCGTCCCGCACCAGGTCGATGCCGGACACGTGGCAGCGGACCCCGTTCGGCGGGTCCAGCCCGGCCACCTCGCGGTGGAACCGGGCGGAGGTGCAGACCACCCGCCAGGGCAGCACCCCGTCGGCGAACGCGTGCCGGGGCCCGTACACGTCGGCGAGGAACGCCTCGAGCGCCAGGACCCGCTGCTTGACGCCGCGCGCGATGAGGTCCCATTCCACGGCGTCGATCACCCGCGGGATGAGGTCCAGGGGGAATGGGCGTTCCTCGCCCGCGTAGTCGTAGGTGACGCCGCGGTCGGTGAACATCCTCGCCAGCTGGTCCGAGCGGAAGCGCAGCTCCCCCGGATCCAGGGGCTGCAGCGCGGCGAGGAGCCCGGCGTAGGGCGCCCGGGGCCGCCCCGGCCGCTCGAACATCTCGTCCCAGGCCTCGGCCAGCTGGTATGAGTCGAAAATGTCCGCCACGTCCGCAGCGTAAGCGGGATGTGTTCCGCCGCCATTACCTCCGATGACGACTATGTTTCGGCTGCGTTACGCCGCCGGGCGCGCCCAGCCGGCCGGGCCGGCCGGCTGGCCCCGCGAGTGCCGGCCCGGCCGGCCGGCGGGCGGGCCTTCCCGGGCCCGGTCTCCCGGCGCAGACTGGTGGAGGTGCCTGACAGGCTGATGCCGGCGTGAACTGAGGAGGGCCTGCCGTGCTCTACGTCTTCGGCTTCGAGCGGACCGCGGTCGTGCTGAGCGATCTCTATTTCGTGGACCCCAACCCGAAGAAGGGCCAGGAAAGCCCGGAGCACGGCGTCCGCCTGGAAGTGCGGGCCATCACCCCCGGCCCGCTCAAGGGGTCGATCTACTCGGCGCAGCCCATCGAGATCGGCGACCTGATCTGGCGCGCCGACCTCCTGGAATCGGTGGACGGCCCGCCGGGCAGCTTCGACCGGACGCACCACCACCCCGGGGTCTCCCGCGGCCTGGAGCCGGGCAAGCGGGTCTTCGACCGGAAGATGTCCGCCGCGCCCGTCGAGTGGGTCGGGGATCAGCTGGCCGACCTGGAGGGAATCCTGGAGCGGGCCGGCGCAGGCGGCGACCCGGCCGGCCCGGCGGACGCGCAGAGCCTGCGCGACTGCCTGCCCGAGGTCCTGGAAGCACTCGGCCGGCTGATCGACCGCGTCCAGGCCGGCGAGCTGGGCCGCCCGCCCGCGGACGGCCCGCTGGCCAGCGCCCGCGCCGGCTGGCTCTGACCCGGCCCAGCCCGCCGCCGGCCCGCCCGTGGACCGTGACCGCGGTCAATATCTGCCATATAGCGCCCCCTCCTGACCGGGATCATGGAGCCGCGCCGGCGGGGACGCGGCGGCGGGGACCGGCGGCGGGGACCGGCGGCGGGGACGCGGCGGCGGGGCGGGGGCTGAGTGAGGGTGGTTGAGTGTGCGCGGGGCGCCCCGATCCGGGGGCTGTGGGGCTCCGGGGCAGAGTTTTCCTGTTTGTAGCAGCCCGCCGCCTTCTAAAGCGGGGGACGCGCCCGCACACTGGAGGCGTGCACGACTTCGATCTGCTGGTCATCGGATCCGGTCCGGGCGGCCAGAAAGCCGCCATCGCCGCGGCAAAACTGGAACGCCGGGTGGCGATCGTCGAGCGGCCGGACATGCTCGGCGGCGTGTGCGTCAACACCGGCACGATCCCGTCCAAGACCATGCGCGAGGCGGTCCTGTACCTGACCGGCCTCGACCAGCGTGAGATGTACGGGCAGAGCTACCGGGTCAAGGACGAGATCACGATCGCCGACCTGGCCAACCGGACCCGGCACGTGGTGACCCGCGAGAACGACGTGGTGCGCAGCCAGCTGACCCGCAACCGGGTCACGGTGCTCAGCGGCACCGCGTCCTTCCTCGGCCCGCACGAGGTCGCGGTGGACGACGGCGCGGGCCGGGAGCGGAAGGTCACCGCGGACGCGGTGGTCATCGCGACCGGGACCAGGCCCGCCCGCCCCGCCAGCGTCGCGTTCGACGAGCGGACGATCATCGACTCCGACGGCATCCAGCACCTCCACAGCGTTCCCCGGACCATGGTGGTGGCCGGCGCCGGGGTGATCGGGATCGAGTACGCATCCATGTTCGCCGCGCTCGGCTGCAAGGTGACGGTGGTCGAGCAGCGGGACCGGATGCTGGAGTTCTGCGACCTCGAGGTGGTCGAGGCGCTCAAGTTCCACCTGCGCGACCTGGCGGTGACGTTCCGCTTCGGCGAGATCGTGGACTCGGTGGAGGCCAAGGGCGACGGCGCGATCGCGACGCTGCGGAGCGGGAAGCGGATCCCGGCCGACACCGTGATGTACTCCGCCGGACGGCAGGGCATGACCGACGCCCTGAACCTGCCCGCGGCGGGCCTGGAGGCCGACAAGCGGGGCCGGATCAAGGTGGACGAGTTCTACCGCACCGAGGTGCCGCACATCTACGCGGTCGGTGACGTGATCGGCTTCCCGGCGCTGGCCGCCACGTCGATGGAGCAGGGCCGGCTGGCCGCGCACCATGCCATGGGCGAGCCGGTTCACACCGCGAACCTGCTGCAGCCGATCGGCATCTACAGCATCCCGGAGATCAGTTTCATCGGCCGGACCGAGGACCAGCTCACCGCGGACTGCGTGCCGTTCGAGGTCGGCGTGTCCCGGTACCGCGAGCTGGCCCGCGGGCAGATCATCGGTGACTCATACGGCGTGCTGAAACTGCTGGTCTCACCCGAGGACCACACGCTGCTCGGCGTGCACGTGTTCGGCACGCAAGCCACCGAGCTGGTGCACATCGGCCAGGCCGTGATGGGCTGCGGCGGAACGGTCAACTACCTCGTGGACGCAGTGTTCAACTACCCGACCCTGGCCGAGTCCTACAAGGTCGCGGCGCTCGACGCGACCAACAAGATGCGCCAGGTCGCGCGCTTCGACTAAGCGTTCGCCCCGCGAACCGGGACGCACCCGCAGCCCGCATAAGATCGGGGAATGCCTGATTCTGTTCCCGCCACGGCCGCGGCACAGCTCGATGACCCGTTCGCCGAGCTGAAGGGCCCGCTGGCGGGCACCGTCCGGATGCGGCTCGAGGTCGCCGACAACACCCAGCTCACCCCGCACATGCAGCGGCTGGTGCTGACCGCGCCCGAGCTCGCGGACCTCACCTACCGTCCCGGCCAGGATGTGATGCTGCTGGTGGCCGTGGACGGCAACCGCCCAGTGCGCCGCCGCTACACGATCCGGGCCCTGGACACCACCCGGCAGCTGCTCACGCTGGACATCGTGCGGCACGGGGACGGCCCCGGCGAGCGGTGGGTGCGATCGGCGCAGCGGGGGGACACGATCGAGGGCATCGCCCCCCGCGGCAAGATCTTCCTGGCCAGCGGCGCGGACTGGCACCTGTTCGCCGCGGACGAGTCCGGGGTGGCCGCGGTGTTCGCGATGAGCGGCTCGCTGCCGCCGGATGGCCGCGCGACCGCGATCCTGGAAGTTCCCGAGGCCGCCGACGAGCAGAAGCCAGACCTCCCGGCCGGGACCAGCCTCAGCTGGCTGCAGCGGGATGGCCGGCCCGCCGGCGACCCGGCGGCCCTGGCCGCGGCGCTGCAGGCGGCCGAGCTGCCGCCCGGCACCGGCCACGTCTACCTGTTCGGCGAGGCCAAGGTGGTGCTGGCGCTGCGGGAGGTGCTCGCCGCCCGCGGCGTGCCCGGCGAGCAGGTCTCAGCCAAGGCTTACTGGGGCCGCGGCAAGGCCAATGCCCAGCACGGGGAGCCGGCCCGCGAAGGCTAGCGGGCCCGCGCCGGTCACCCGCGAACCGGCCGTGTCATCCAGATCCGAGGATCTCGCGCATCCGCCGGGCGATGCCGGGGAGGTGGCGGCCGGGGTCGCCGGTGAACGCGCAGTAGGCCAGGTGGGTGAGGCCGATGTGCAGTTCATAGCAGCGCAGGCCCGCCAGGCACCGCGAGCCGCCTGATGGCCACCTGCGTCACGTCCGGGCGGCTGCGTGCGCCATGGCTGGCGGCGATGAAGTGGTTGCCGATCAGCAGCGAGTAGTAGAGCAGGCAGCGGGCCTCGACCTCGAGGCGCTCGGCCACCGCCTGCTCGCGCCGGGCCCAGTCGCGGACCGCCAGGTCGACCGCGACCACGCCGGAGGACACGAGCCCGGCCAGCCGCAGGAGCTTAGCCTCGGCGTCCCCGCCCTCGCGGTCGATCCGCTCGATCACCTCGTCGATGGTGGTCCGCTCCCACGTGTCGAGCATCTCGTCGAGCAGGGCACGCCGGTCGGCGAAGTGCCAGTAGAAGCCGCCTCTGGTGACGCCGAGCACCTGGGCCAGCGGCTCGATCCGGACGGCATCGGGGCCGCCAGCGGCCAGGGCCCGCAGCCCGGCTTCGATCCATGTGCTGCGGGGCGTGCGGGTCGGGGCGGCCATCGTCTGTCTCCATCGCATCCCGCGCGGCGTTGACACCGCGCCGCAGCCATGCCTAGCGTCGATCCATACACTACTGTATGGATGGAGGGCATGGCATGACCGTTGGTGCAGGCAGTCATCCCAGCGACCGGCACGTGGAGGCGGCGGGCCGGGTGCGCCAGGTTGCTCCGCCGCCAGGCGTGCGCGAACTCAGCACGCTCGACCACGTCGACTACGAGGACGCCTTCCTCGTCGATACCGGGCCGGGCCAGGACCGCACGGCGGAGCAATGGGCCCGGGCGATCCTGGAAGGCGCTCCGGTGAGCATGCGCAACGGGCTCACCCGGGGATGGTCCGCGCTCGGCCTGCGGCTCAGTTCAGCTCACTCGGGCCGGCTCGTCCTCGGCTGGGAGGTCCGGCGCAGCGCCCTGGACGTCGTCCTCCTTGGTGCCAGCGGCCGCCTCGGGTTGTCAGGCGAGCTGCTCTTCGAACGACGGCCGCACTCGCTGTTCTACGCCACCCTGGTACAACTGGAGAATCCTGCCGCCCGCGGACTGTGGGCCGGTATCGCGCCCCGCCACCGGCGGGTCGTGCGCGAGCTGCTGGAGCAGGCCTGATAGCCAGATTCTGGCAGGCTGGCAACAACGACAGTGCTGCCGGCCAGTTTGGGGGGTTAGATGACGGACACCGTGGAGCAGATCAGCCGCCTTCTGAACGAGGCAGGCGAGACCCACCACCGGGTCTTCCGGATAGTGGACGGAGCGGATGACGACTGGGCCAGCTGGTACGCGGACTGGCTGATCAGTCTCTCCGAGCTCCCGGCCCTGCTGGGAGTCAAGCCCGTCCGCAGCGAACTGGTCTACCTCCTCGTCTCCCTCGACAAGGAATACACGGCCAGACCGCAGGACCAGCCGTGGGAGGCGTACTACGCGTCACGGGTCCGCAGCCATTTCGGCACGTCAGGACACTGAGCTGACGCCCACGTCCGCGCTCCGGTGGAGATGTGAGTGGTCTTGGAGATTCCCAGGCGGTGACCGGGACCGCAGCGGCGCTCATCAGGCCACAGCCCGCCGCTGTCGCTACGCTCGCATCGGGGCTGGTACCGGTACATCACCCTCGCGATGGCCAGGGACGCCGGCGCATCGCGTCGGCGAAGAACGGCTTGGTCGAGTTGGCCGCCGCAGCGAAGCCGTAACCGAGCATCTCGGTCTCGTAGCCCCGTTTTGCTGCGATCAGGCCGGTGCGGCCGGTGGCCGCCTCGCTCAGGACTGCGGTGAGCAGGGCCGCGTCACGCAGGGCGGTGTTAGCTCCTTCCCCGCGGCCGGGGGTCATGGTGTGGATGGCGTCGCCGTGCAAGGTGACGGCCGGCTCGTCCCACGGATCCACAGGGCGGGCGCAGAAGATGCCGAATGGGAAGGTGGCCGAGCCGTCGGCCTGTTCGACGACGGCCCGCAAGGCCGGGTGCCAGTCGGCGACCAGGCCTGCCGCGATCTGCCGAAGCTCTTGGCCACCGGATGCCCAGAACTGGTGATCCGGCACGCCGCCATCGCGCAGGCTCAGCGTCCAGCGCAGGTAGTCCGGGGTTGGGCTCAGCTGTGCACCGGGGGCGAGCCGGGCCGTGGCCTGGTCGAACCTCTCTTGCTTGACGAACGCGCCGACTCCCAGCGTCAGGCCTGCCGCCACTAACTGACCTGCCCACATTTCCCGGTCAACGATCTAGAACCGGGTCTTGTCCAGCCAGCGGCGCAGCACGGCCGGGTCGCCGTGCAGCTGGATCGCCGGGGTACCGGGCGGGAGCCGCTGCAGCAGGACCAGGAGGAGGTCTGACGCCCCGCCGCGGAGCGCGATGGTGCCCTTCTCGTGGGCCCGGCGCACCGTAATACCGGCCGGGCCGTGACTGATCAGCCACTCGCCGGTGCCGTCCGGCACGTCGGCCGCGTGCACATGAATGGACTCACCGTCGGCGAGCCCGGCGGCGCGCAGGCCGGGGTCGCCGTCACCCGGCCCGGCCAGCTCCATCAGCCATTCATCGATCCCGTCCGCGGCGACGTCCGCGGCGATGGCGGGCGGGGTGTGCTGCGCCTCCGCCCCACCCACGGTGATCTGCGCATCGACGCAGTGGACCGCAGTCTCGTGGGCCATCCGCCGGGCCCAGAAACCGGCCGGCCGCTGGTGGCCGAGCGCCCAGACCGGGACGTCCCCGGCCTGCCCGAGCACGCCGATCAGCCGGCCCGCGCCAGCCCGCAGCCATCCGGCGTGCTCAGCCGGGTTGTCCGGGATCCGCCCGTCGGGGACGTCGCGGAACGCGATGGCCCGGGCCGACCGGGTGCTGACGATCTCGGCCGCCCAGCGCTGGGCCCGGCCGACGTGGGTGGCCAGGTGCCGCAGAGTCCAGTCCGGGCAGGTGGGCACGCGCAAGGTGAGATCGGCGCCGTCGACCAGCCCGGCCAGGGTGTCGGTGCTGGCGGTTATTTCCGCGTAGTAGCGCTCGGCGGTGAGCACGCGGGACGGCCCGGGGTTAGCCGCAGCCGCACGCGCCGCCGCAGCAGCCACCGCCGCCCGCGGGGCGCGGCGCCGCCGCGGCGGCCCGGCCGCCGACCGAGACCGTGGACAGCAGCTTGACCGTGTCGTCGTGCCCTTCCGGGCACGGGCACGCGTCGGATGACTCGCTCATCGGCCGGGTCCGCTCGAACGTGGATCCGCAGGCCCGGCACCGGTACTCGTAACGTGGCACAAGCACAGGGTACGCGGCCGGGCGGTTCCAGACGAGGGCACGGTTCCCGGTGCGGTCCGGCCTCCGGGGCCGGGATGCGGCGGCCAACGACCGGCGCGCGGGACCCGGCGGATGTATGGTCAGCGGGGCCAGGGTGGCCGGGCCCGGGGGAGGGCGCCGGCGCGATGGCCGTGTCGCCAGGGCCGCAAGCCGGGCCAGGAGGGCCCGGAGGCCAGGGGAGGAAGCCGCGATGCCCGTGATGAGGGAGTATCCTCCCGGCACGCCGTGCTGGGTGGACCTGTCCACCAGCGAGCCCGCCGCGGCGGTGGCCTTCTACACCGGCCTGTTCGGCTGGGAGTCCTACACCGCCCCGGGCGGCGGCGAGGCGTCGTACACCTTCTTCGCCCCGGCGGGAACGGCCCCGGAGAACTTCCCCGGCCGGGTGGTGGCCGGGCTGATGCCCAGCCCCGGCGCGGAGCGGCCCGCCACCTGGAACACCTACGTCAGCGTGGCCGACATCGAGGCCACCGCCGGCCTGGTGACCGGCGCGGGCGGCCACGTGATCGTCCCTCCGCTGGAGGTGGACGGCCAGGGCCGGATGGCCATGTTCGCCGACGGCCAGGAGGCGCTGTTCGCGGCCTGGCAGCCCGGCGCGTTCCCCGGCTGCGGGCTGGTCAACGAGCCGGGCTGCTTCTGCTGGAGCGAACTGGCCTGCCGGGACACCGGGGCGGCGGCCCGGTTCTACGGCCGCGTGTTCGGCTGGGCAACCGAAACCAGCCAGATGGGGCCGATGACCTACGCCGAGTGGCGGCTCGGCGGCCGGGCGGTCGGCGGCATGGTGCACATGGACGAGAACTGGCCGGAGGGTGTCGCGCCCCGCTGGGTCGTGTACTTCGCCGTCACCGACTGCGACGCGGCCGTGGCCGTGGCGGCCGACCTGGGGGGCCAGGTGGCGGTGCCGCCGGTGGACGCCCCGCCCGGGCGGCTCGCGGTGATCGCCGACCCGCAGGGGGCGCCCTTCACCATCATCAAGCTGGCCGCGGACCCCGCGTTCCACTAAGGCATGTCTCGTGGATCTTGGCCGTCGCGAGCGGCCGCATGAAGGGGGATGGGGAGGTGGGTGGGGCATCGCAAGGCGGAGGAGGCGCCCATAGCGGAGCTATGGGCGCCGACGACAACGCCGCGAGGCGCCCGTCCGGTGGACGCGCAGCAGGCTGAAGATCTACGAGACATGCCTTAGTCCCGGGGGATCCCCCCGGGACTGCTCAGGCGACGGTGTCCTCGTCCTGCTCGGCCGGCATGATCCGGGCCAGCGCAGGCCGCTCGTGCAGCTCGTTGAGGTGCTCATCGAGCCGCAGCCCGGAATCGGTGGCCACCGCGTGCACGTACACCTCCGGGCGGCGCAGCGCCCGGACCCCGGGAGTGCCCGGGGAGCAGATGCCCCGCTGCGGCAGCGACGCCCGGCTGGCCATCGCGCGCAGCACGGCCGAGCTCATCAGGCTGAGGTCCCACAGCGACTGGTGCCGGTTCTGCCGGGCCCCGAGGTCGACCTGGGCCATCGCGCCGAGGCCCGCGTCCTCCAGCACGTCGACCATGATGCCGAGCTCAACCCCGTAGCCGGTGAGGAACGGGATGCTGCACAGCAGCTCACGGTACGCAGCGAACTCGCCCGCCAGCGGCTGCACGAATCCGGTGAGTTCCGGGCAGCAGAAATTGAACAGCGGCTTGGCCATCAGCTCGGTGACACGGCCGCCACCGTCCGCCACTGACCGGCTGGAGTCGGTGTAGGGCCGGCGGTAAGCGGCCTTCGTGAACTGCACCTCCGGGATCGTCAGCAGCGGGCCGAGCGTGCCGTAAACGAACCGCTCCGGGAAGTTGCTCGTGTCCGCGTCCGCGAACATGACAACGTCGCCGCGGGCCACCGACAGGCTGCGCCACATGGCGTCGCCCTTGCCCTGGGCCGGCCCGAAGTCCGGCAGCAGCTCATTCTCGGAGTACACCTCGGCGCCCCAGGCCCGGGCGATGTCCGCGGTGCCGTCGGGTGAGTCCGCGTCGACGACCATGACCTGGTCAATCAGCCCGGTCCGGTCGTTCAGCCGGGCAACCTCGGCGAGGATCGGGCCGATCGTCGCGGCGCAGTTGCGGGACGGGAAGACCAGGGTGGTGCTGACCTCGCGGGGTGCCTGGCCCGGTGTGCCCAGGGCGGCGAAGTCCTCGTGGCTGAATGATCGCTGCGCGAACCATTCCCGGACGTTAGTCGTCATGTATCGTGCCCTTTCGCTCAGGTCGCCGCCACATCAGCCCAGGGCGCGGTGGTGGTTTTACTGACCGGGTGCATGCTCCCAGCACCGGCCGCCGCAAGCGGAGAAAATAGGCTAGCCGCGGCATGTTGATACGAGGTAAAAGCGTGTTGCGCCCCGGTAAACGCGGCCGGCCCGGCAGGGGAACCTGCGCGGGACTGTTCACCTGCAGGCCGGGGGGTTATCCCGGCCGCTCACTCAGTCCGGGCAGGTCCCGCTGCCGGTGCCCGGCACCGGGGCTGAGGTGCCCGGGGCGAGGCCGGGGCGCCGGAGCGGTTCCGTTAGTGCCGTTGATCGTGGTCTTGACCGCCAGGGGAACGGGGGCGGAGGCCGCCCGGGCCCGCGCCAGCCCGCCGCCCGCCGGCGCGTCGTCGTAGATGAACTGGCGGCCGCGCAGCAGCGAGACCATGGCCCCGATGAACG
>WNGB01006544.1_pt1 | contig 17086 bp, 22 predicted proteins | sample 5400681 | NCBI WGS metagenome assembly WNGB01 (sample SAMN13153367, study PRJNA577476) | soil metagenome | isolation source: 115 cm soil or saprolite under grassland replicate 2 | place: USA:California | collected 2016-06-15 | reverse complement strand
GCCGGATTTCTTTAGGACTCTCGGTCCTCGTCCGCCGCGGCGGGCATCCGGTCCTCGGAATTCTCCGTCTCGTCCTCGAACGCTCGCCGCGGACGCCTCCCTCGCAACATTCTGACGGCGCATTCGTACGTCTTCGTCGATGAGGCCCACGATTCTTCTCTCGTGAAGGAGGACGCCATGCCCGGAAGCCGAACCCTCGGATTGTTCCTGACGCTGGGAATCGCGATCGGACTTGCGATGAGCGGCTGCGCGAAGAAGGAGGCTCCGGCCCCAGCGGTCGCGGCGGCCGCGGAGCCGACGCCGGCCGGCGATGGAAAGATCCCGGTGACGACTTCGTCGGCCGAAGCGAAGGCCGAGTTCCTGCAGGGCCGGGACATGGTCGAGAAACTGCTGATCACCGACTCCATCGCGCACTTTCAGAAGGCGGTTTCGCTCGATCCGAATTTCGCCTGGGCCGAGCTCAGCCTGGCCAACTCGGCGCCGACCGGCACGGAGTTCTTCGAGCACCTGCACAAGGCCGTCGGCCTGGCCGACAAGGCCTCGAACGGAGAGAAGCTCCTCATCCTCGCAACGGAGGCCGGCGCGAACAACAACGCGGTCAAGCAGAAGGAATACCTCGATCAGCTCGTTGCGGCGTACCCGAACGACGAGCGGGCGCACTTCAACCTGGGTGGCTATCACTTCGGCCAGCAGGACTACCCTTCGGCGATCGAGCACTACAAGAAGGCCACGGAGCTCGCTCCGAGCTACTCCGCCGCCTACAACCTTCTGGGGTACGCCTACCGGCAGAGCGGCGACTACGCGGGCTCCGAGAAAGCGTTTCAGAAGTACATCGAGCTGATCCCGAAGGACCCCAATCCCTACGATTCCTACGCCGAGCTGCTCCTGAAGATGGGCCGATTCGACGACTCGATTGCCCAGTACCGCAAGGCGCTGGAGATCAACCCGAACTTTCTCAACGCTCACCAGGGCATCGCCATGGATCTGCTGTACCAGGGAAAGCCCGCGCTGGCGGAATCCGAGCTGCAGAACATCGCGAGGAAAGCGAGGACCGACGCGGAACGCCGGACGGGGCTCTTTGCCCTGACGGTCGCCTACCTCGACGGCGGAAAGATGGCCAGGGCGCTCGAGAACGTCGGCAAGCAGTACGCCCTTGCGGAGAAGACCAACAACGTGCCGGCGATGGCCTTCGACCGCCAGTTGAAAGGCAACATTGACCTCGAGATGGGAAAGCCCGATCAGGCCCGAGCCGAGTTCGAAGGCGGCGTGAAACTCGTCGAGGGTTCCAACCTCTCGCAGGAGATCAAGGACAACGCCAGGCTCGTCCACCATTACAACCTCGCTCGCGTCGCGCTGGCGAAGAAGGATTCCGCCGCGGCAAAGAGCGAAGCGGACGAATTTCGGAAAGGAGCCCTGGCCTCGAAGAATCCGATTCAGGCGAAGAACGCCCACGAGCTCGACGGAATCGCCGCGCTGGCGGCGAAGGATTACGACAAGGCCGTGGCCGAACTCCAGCAGGCGAATCAGCAGAATCCCCAGGACCTCTACCGCCTTTGCCAGGCCTACCAGGGCAAGGACGAGACGGAGAAGGCGAAGGAGTATTGCGGTAAGGCCGCGAACTTCAACTCGCTGCCGCAGGTCAACTACGCGTTCATACGAGCGAGGGCCAAGGCCGGAACCGGGACCGCCAGGAAAGGCTGATCCCCTTTCCGATCAGCGCGTCTCTCCGATCCGCGTCGACGAGACATTCTGGTTCTGCTCTTGCGGAACGCCGACGCCCGCTCCCGCGCTTTCGCGAGGATCCCCGCGAACCGCGGTGAGGGTCGCAGCGGAGCCAGGAACGGGCAGTGCTCGGCCATGAACGCGTACGGGTAGAAGCCTCCCTCGACCGCCTGCTCGAGCACGTCCAGCGCCCGATTCGTGTCGCCGGCAAGGGCGAAGGACTCGGCGAGATGGAACCTGTTGTGAGCATCGAGAGGCACGACATCGACGGACGCGAGCCGTTCGGGGCGAGTGCGCGGGCGTCGTGGATCCGGCCGGCGGCGTGGGCGCTGATCCTCCTCGACGCGCGCGCGGTCGCGTATCTCGGGTTCCAGCGGATGAAGGGCGGGGCCGACGCGCCTCCCGGGGAACTTAGGCGAGCGGATTCCGGACGTCGAGGAAGGCGAACTTCTTGAAATCCCGGTCATGGGTATACAGAGTCCTGACTCCGTGCAGCTTGAGGAGAGCCGCCAGGTGCGCGTCCGGCACGAGGTTACCGCGTGTCGGCACCTCGGCTGTCAACTGCCTGTAGATGGTCCAGAATCCTTCCTCCTCGGCCAGGAACCGCGCGTGAGGATGCTCGAGCAGGACCTCAATATTCGTCATCGCTTCGCCAGGCGTCAGGGGCTGTTCGAAGATCGCCGGGTGAGTCGAGATGCGCAGGTAGCTCATCACAGTGGGCCAGCCCAGGCAGAAGACCTCATCGCCACGCAGGCAGGACTCGAGAAAAGCGCGCGCACGCGGATGGAATGGACTCCTCGCGTCAGAGGCGTAAAGCAGAAGATTCGTGTCGAGGGCGAAGCTCAAGAGCGGGAGGCGCTCCTGGAGGGCTCTTCACGCTCCATCGCGGCGTAGACCGCCTCTTTGTCCGCCAGATCCACGCGGGATGCCATCGGGCGGGTGATCCAGCCGCGGGCCTTGCGTCCCTTCGGGGCGGCGCGATGCGCCCTCAGGCCGCTCGCCAGCAGGTCAGAGACGATCCGGCCGAGTGATTTCCCCTCTTTCTTCCCGAGGGATTTCACTTCCTTGAGAATGGGATCGTCGATGTCCACAGTCGTTCGCATGATGCAATGATGCTATTTGCTGTATCATCAGATGTCAAGATTCGTTGACGGTTTCGCTTCGCTCCGGACTCAATAGCTCACGGCTCGGCGGCGTTTCCACCAGAGGAGGAAGAGCCAGACGGTAGGGACGATGGCGAGGGAGTAGGCGAGCAGGTGACCGATCTTTCCGTCGGGGCCCAGGATCTCCGTCGCGTTGTGAATTGTTTCGGAAGCGGGCAGGACGCGCGCTTCCGAAAGCTCGTGCACGCCGTAGAGGAGAAGCTGCACGACGAAGATCGAGAGAAAGACCGCCAGGATGTTCAAGAGCGCCTTCAAGTCCACGCTCCGGCCCAGGCGCGTCCAGGCCAGGCCGATCGCGATGGCCGCGACGAGGCCCAGAGCGAGGCCGAGGGAGACCATCGCCGAGCGCATCTGAAAGAGCGCGGTCGAGATCATGAGCGCCGTCTCCATCCCCTCCCGCGTGATCATCAAGAGCGTGAAGCCGAAGACTCCCCAGAAGGCCCTCTGAGCGGAAACCGAGCCCGCGCTCGCCTCGACGCGATTCTCGATGTCCGCCTTCAGGTGAGCCGAGACCCGCTTCATGTAAACGAGCAGGCTCGCGACGAGCGCCGCCGCCACGAGAGCCAGGACCCCCTCCCAGAGCGACCGGTTCGCGGCCCGCTGAAAGAAGAGAAACGCCACGTAGCAGGTGGCCAGTGAAACCGCCGTGCCGGCATAGACCGCACGAGAGAGGGCGCGCCGGCCCGTGCGCGCCAGATACGAGAGGATGAGCGCGATGATCAGGAACATCTCGATCCCCTCGCGCAGCGCGATCGTGAATCCTTGCCACACGGCTTGCGGGCCTCCGCCGGGCTTGACAGAGCCCGGAAAGCGCGGAAGAATACCGCAACTGAGACTGAGTCGCAATCGCATGAAAAACCGGGAACGCGACATTTTCCGCAAATACCTGGAGCGGCGAGGCTTGAAACTGACAGCCGAGCGGCAGGCCCTGTTTGACGAGCTCTTCGCCCGGCACGAGCATTTCGAAGCGGACGAGCTCCTCGTGCGGCTGCGGGCCAAGCACAAGAAGATCTCGCGCGCCACGATCTACCGGACGCTCGATCTGCTCGTGGACTCGGGCATCGTCGGCCGCGTGCGGATCAGGGAGTCCGGGTATCGCTACGAACGCCTTCGCGCGGGGGAGCACCACGACCACCTGATCTGCAACGAGTGTGGCCGCGTCATCGAGTTCTACGAGCCCCGCATCGAGAGCCTGCAGGACGAGGTCTGCGAAGGCTACGGGTTCCTGCCGCTGTCGCACAGTCACCAGATGCGAGGCATCTGCCGGCAGTGCCGGCCGCGCGTTGGCCGCGAATCGGCTGCGAGCTCCCGTTCCGGGAAGCTCCGCATCCTGCCGAACCGCTGATCCGTGCTCTTCGAGTCGCGAGTCTCGAGTCCCGTGTCCCGCCTATTGAGACTGAGTCTCTGTCTTATCGGCGTCGTCCTCGTGCTGGCGGCGGACAGGCCGGCAACGGCGCCGGCGAGAGTCGAGCGGCATCTCGAGGCGATGGGCACGCTGCTCGGGATCTCGGTGACCGGCCCGGATCGCGCCGCCGCGATCGAGTCGAGCGAGATGGCGGTGCGGGAGATCGCGCGCGTCGAGGCGCTGATCACGACCTGGCGGCCCGGCGGACCGCTCGACAGGGTGAATACCGCGCCGCCCGGAGAGACCGTTCTTCTCGACGCGGAGGTCTCGGAGCTGCTCAATGCGGTTTTCGGCTGGTCGGAGCGCACGGAAGGAGCCTTCGACCCGACCGTACTGCCCCTCGTGCGCGCTTGGGACCTCCGCGGGCAGGGGCGCGTACCCGACGCGGCGGCCCTTTCCCGCGCGCTCGCGGCGACCGGGCAGGAACAGTTTGCCCTGGATGCCGCGACGGGCCGGATGCTGCGCCTCTCTGCCGACGCGGGCATCGACGAGGGCGCGTGGGGAAAGGGTTACGCGCTCGACCGCGCGGTGTTGCAGCTCAAGGGCTCGGGCGTCCGCGAGGCTTTGCTCGATCTGGGCGGCCAGGTGACCGTCCTGGGAGGCTCGGCGGTGTGCGTCGCGGATCCGCGCGAGCGGCGCCGGACGGCGGCGTTTCTCGACATCGTTGACTCATCGGTCTCGACCTCGGGCAACTCGGAGCGCGGCATCTTCGTGGCCGGGCGGCGGATCGGCCATCTGCTCGACCCGCGCACGGGACATCCGGCGCCGGATTTTGGATCGGTGACGGTCGTCGCCCCCTCCGGGTTCGCGGCGGACATCCTCTCGACCGCGTTCTTCGTGCTGGGGCCGGAAAAGGGGCTCGAGCTTTCTCGGAGGCTGCGGGATCAGGGCTTCGAAAACGAGGCGCTCTTTCTCGTCGTCAAGGACGGCAGCGTCAGGAAGCTCGCCTCACCCGGGTTGAGATTCCGCTTTCAGAAGGAGTGACGGGTGAAACTCAAAGTCGGTTTCTTTTGCCTCGTTCTCATCTCATCAGCCCTGGCGGGGTCCGCGCCGGCGCGGGCGGACGAGCCGGCTCAAACTCTCGAGCGGCGGGTCGAACGGCTCGAGAAGCTCCTCGCCGAGACCCGCGCGCAGCTCCAGGCCGCGAAGGCCGCGGCGGCGGACCCGAAGCGCCTGGCCGAGATCGAGCGCCAAATCGAAGTCCTCGCCCGGGAGATCGAGCAGCTCAAGCTCGGCGAGGCGGCGACGGCCGCGGCGGAAGGCAAGGAGCTTCGCTACGGTGTCGGCCCCGCGGCCTCCAAGGTTTATGGCAAGAAGGGCGTCTCGATCGGCGGCTATGGCGAGTTTCTCTACCAGAACTTCGACGGCAAGCGGCAGGATGGCGAGCCGTCGGACGCCAGGAGCCAGGTGGATCTGCTGCGGGCAGTCTTCTATTTCGGGTACAAGTTCGACGACCGCTGGGTCTTCAACTCCGAGCTCGAAGCCGAGCACGCCGTGACCGCCTCGGACAAGGGAGGTGAGTTCGAAGTCGAGTTCGCGTACCTCGACTATCTCTTCTCCAGGCCCGTGCGGGCCCGCGCGGGCCTGGTTTTGATCCCGATGGGTCTTATCAACGAGCTGCACGAGCCGCCCACGTTCCTGGGCGCGCTGCGGCCCGACGTCGAGCGAGTCCTCATCCCTTCGACCTGGCGGGAGCTGGGAGCCGGGGTCTATGGAGACGCGGGACCGTTCTCCTATCGCCTCTATGCGGTCAACGGCTTGAACTCGAAGGGTTACACGGCCGAGGGGATCGAGGAGGGCCGTCAGGAGGGCTCCGAGGCTGCCGCCGAGAACTGGGCGGTGACGGGACGGCTGGACTGGACGCCGGTCCCCGGCGCCTTTGTCGGGGCTTCTTTCTTTTCCGGGGACTCCGATCAGGGGGAGCGCACCCCCTCGGGCCACTCCTTTTCCGGGAGAACGACCCTCTTTGACCTCCATGCGGACTGGAAGTGGAGAGGGCTCTGGCTGCGAGGACTCTACGTTCGCACGACGATAGGCGACGCGGCGGCCATCAATGAAGTCAACGGCTTCAAAGGGGACGAGTCGGTGGGAAGCCGCCAGCGCGGCTGGTACCTGCAGGGAGGCTTCGATGTCCTGTCGCTCAAGCCCGGCGCGCGGGCGTCGCTCATCCCCTTCGTGCGCTATGAGCGTTACGACACGCAGTCGGACGTCCCCGCTGGCTACTCGCGCAACCCCGAGAACGACGTGAAGCTCCTGACGATCGGCGTCGTGTTGAAACCGATCGAGCCGATTGCGATCAAACTCGACTGGCAGCGCAGGAGGAACGCGGCGCGCACCGGCGTCAATCAATGGAACGTGGGTCTTGGCTATCTCTTCTAAGCAATCGGTGATGACGAAGGCTCGGCTCGCGCTCGCTCTGGTCTTGTTAGGCCCGGCATCGCCGGGCCTAGCGAAGGTCTTCCTCACGCAGGAAGAGGCGTTGAAGCTCGCGTTTCCGGGAGCAGTGGTCGTGCGGCGGACGGCCTTCCTGACCGAGGCCGAGCAGAAGGAAGCCGCTGCGCTCTCGGGAGGGCCGCTGCCTTCGGCACTTGCCGTTGCCTATGTCGCGACGAGGGACGGGCGCCTCGCCGGTACGGCGTACTTCGATACGCACGTCGTGCGCACGCTGGCCGAAACTCTGATGGTCGTCGTCTCCCCAGCGGGGGCGATCTCGCGGATCGAGGTCCTCTCCTTCTCCGAGCCGGAGGAGTACCTGCCGCGCGAGCACTGGTACGCGCAGTTCCCGGGAAAGGGGCTGGACGACGAGCTCTCCATCAAACGCGGTATCCGGCCCGTCTCGGGCGCGACACTGACCGCGCGCGCGACGACGGAAGCCGCGCGGCGCGTCCTGGCGCTCCACCAGGTCGTGGCAGGGCGAGTTCGGAAGGGCCAGTGACGCGCTGGGAAGCCTGGGTCATCCGCGTCGGATTCGGCCTGGCTTCTGCGAGCGGGATCCTCTACGGCGTGATGAAGTACTTTCTCGCCAATCCCGATCCCGATTCGCGCGTGGGACACCCCTGGCAGCCGGCCCTCCTCGCGGCGCACGTTCTCGCGGGCCCGGCCGCGGTGTTCGGGATGGGACTCCTCCTCCGGGGCCACGCCCTGCCGCGGATCAGACGCGGGGAGCGCGAGGGGCGGGCGACGGGCCTCGCACTTCTCGTGATTGGTTTGCCGCTGGTTCTCTCGGGCTATCTCGTTGAAGTCTTCACGGGAGAGCCGGCGCGCAAGGCGACCGGATGGCTCCACGCCGCGGTCGGCCTCGTCTTCGCGCTCGCCTTCGCGCTCCACATGCCGGCGTCACGTCCTCCAGACGATTCGCCGGAAACGCCTCCCCAGGCGCAGAGTAGCCCCCTGTGACGTGTCGAGCCGTGCCTCCGGGTCCCTGACGGCGCGCGGCTTGCCGGCCTCGTAGACGGCGAGCGCGCCCTCGGCGATCTTGCGCCGCGCTTCGCGCATGGAAGCGGCCAGCCCAGCCGCGACGAGGACGCGCGCGGCGGAAGGCTCGTCCGGCGGCAACTCCGTCGTCTCGATCTCCTCTGGCAGCTCTCCCTTCGAGAAGGCGCGGCGGAAATCGTCTTCGGCGCGGGCCGCGGCCTCTTCTCCCTGAAACTGCGCAGTCACGATGCGCGCGAGGCCCGCCTTGACGTCCCGCGGGTTCTCCTCTTCCGACTCGACTCGGCGGCGCCGTTCTCGGATCTCCGCGGCGGGCACGTCGGTCAGAAGCTCGTAGTAGCTCCAGACCAGCCTGTCCGGGATGGACATGAGCTTCCCGTAGATCTCCGCGGGAGACTCCTGGATGCCGATCGCGTTGTCCAGCGACTTGGACATTTTCTCGGCGCCGTCTGTGCCCACGAGCAGCGGCAGTGTCATGACCACCTGGGCCTCGAGCCCTTCTTCCCGCATCAGGTCCCGCCCGACCAGAAGATTGAAGAGCTGGTCCGTACCGCCCAACTCGACGTCCGCCTTCAGCGCCACCGAGTCGTATCCCTGCGCCAGCGGATAGAAGAGCTCATGGAGAGCGATCGGCTGGCGCGCCGCCAGGCGCTTCTGAAAGTCGTCGCGCTCGAGGATCCTCGCGACCGTCATCCTGGACGCGAGGCGAATGAAGCCCTCGGCGCCGAGCGGAGAGAGCCAGCGGCTGTTGAACTCGATCGCGGTCTTCTTCTCGTCGAGGATCTTGAAGGCCTGCGTCGTGTAGGTCCTCGCGTTGACCTCGATTTGCCCGCGTGTCAGCTGCGGCCGCGTGGATTTCTTGCCGGAGGGATCGCCGATCATCCCCGTGAAATCTCCGACGACGAAGACGACCCGATGGCCGGCATCCTGGAATTGGCGCATCTTGCGCAGAACGACCGTGTGCCCCAGGTGGATGTCGGGCGCCGACGGATCGAATCCGACTTTGACCGTCAGGGGGCCGCGGGCGATCTTGCGGACGAGGTCCTCTTCCTCGATCAAGTCCACGACACCGCGCCGGAGGATCTCGAGCTCGGGAGGGCGGGAAGTCACGGCGGGCCAGGATTATACGTGGCGGAGGCGCATTCCGGGTTTAAGGGCAGCTAAAGTCGGAATGGAAATTCGACCCGGCGACATATGTTCCTTGCGCGATGTTGATGGAGATGAGACAGGAAGACGCGATTCGAAGCGCAGGGCGCCGCGCGAGAGCGTTTCTGCCCGCTCTGGCGCTCGTGCTCGTCGCCGGGCGTCTTTTCGCCGAGACGGTGACGGTACCGATGGCGGCGTCGGCGACGGGAGCAGGTGGGGTGCCGTTCGTCTCGGACGTGAGGGTCTTCAACACGTCGTACACGGACGCGTTGACGGTGACCGCGGTGTACCGGTTCAACGGGGCGACACAGGTGTTTGAGCTGGCACCGCGGGAGGCGAGGGCTTTCGACGACATCGCCGTGAGCTTGTTCGCGAGTCCCGATTCCCTGGGGGCGGTGGAGTTCACGAGCGGAGCGGCAGAGGGCACTCTGGTGGTGTCCTCGCAGTTGCGGTCCCCCGTCAGTGCAGGCGGGTTCGTGGGGATGTTCATCCCGGGGTTGCCGCCGTCGGCGGCGGCCACGGTGACGGTGCTGACGGGACTGGTCAACGGGGATTCCCGGACAAACATCGGAGTGTACAACCCCAACGGGAACGCGGTGACAGTCACGATCCGCCTCTTCGACGGACCGGTGCTGCTGGGGACGACGAGTGTGGGTCTGTTAGGGCACGCGGTGACGCAAGTCAACAACATCTACGGGGTCGTGGGATTCGGGAGCCTGGTGAGGACGAACGGATATGCGACGGTGGTGTCGAGCAACGCGGACAGCCCGCTCTTCACGTACGCGGCGGAGGCGGACAACAAGTCCGGGGACCTGATCCTGGTCGAGGGGCGTCGAACGTCGCCGATTGTTGTTCCGCCCAGGGGCGGGCCGGCGCCGCCGACGCCGACACCCACGGCGCCGCCGACGCCGACACCCACGTCGCCGGCCGTGGTCGTTGTCAGTCTCGTGGCCACACAGTTTGAATGGACCTTCACCGGCGACGGCGCCAACGGCTCGACGCTTCAGGCGAAGGTCGGACAAACGTACCAGCTCCAGATCCGCGACGGCGATCCCCCCGGGACAAACGCGCACGGATTCAGCGGCATCCCCGCGCTCGGGATTTCGGCGCAGGCGCTGACCGCCGGAGGTCCCGCAAAGACCGTGACCTTCACGCCGAACGCGGGCCAGCTCGGCGACAGCTTCTTCTCATGCGATCAGTCCACTTGCGGCACCGGGCACAACAGCATGCTCGGCACGATCCGGGTCGTCAATCCTTAGTACTCCGAGTCGTAGGTTCGCGGACAAAGTCCAACCTGTCATCCCTTCGCTCCTCGCTGTCATCCTGAGCGCAGCGAAGGATCTGCTCTGGTGGTCATCCGAGGGAAGCAGATTCTTCGTCGCTTCGCTCCTCAGAATGACAAGGGGCTAGAATTGTTTCCGCATGGCGGAGATGGAAGAGAAGAAGACCGGGCAGAAAGCCGAAAGAGAACTGAGCGAAGACGACAAGCGCGCGCAGGCCGCGGCGATCAACCGCAAGCGCGCCCTCGAAGACTGGGAAGAGAAGAAGAAACGCTGGCGGCAGATGGGAGTTCCCGAGCCGCTGCCGGCGGCGGGCTCGCCGAAGGCGAAGAAGTGACCGCGGCACGACTCCTGCTTGCTCTCTCACTCGGGTTGGTCGCGAAGGAGGCGCCGATGGCAATCCACATCGAGAGTTCCGCGTTTTCCGAGGGGGGCAAGATTCCGAGCCAGTACACGTGCGACGGCAAGGACATCTCTCCGCCGCTGTCCTGGAGCGGAATCCCGGACGGAGCCAAGAGTTTCGGTCTGATATGCGACGACCCGGACGCGTCGAAGACCTGGGTGCACTGGGTGATCTTCAATCTTCCCGCGCGGACAAGCGGCTTGCCCGAGGCAGTGCCGGCGCGCGAAGGCGTTTTGGGAGGAGGCACGCAGGGTACCAATGATTTCGGGAAGGTGGGCTATGGCGGGCCCTGCCCTCCGAGCGGGACCCACCGCTACATGTTCAAGCTCTACGCGCTCGACACGGAGGTCAAGCTCTCTTCGGGCGCGACCAAGGCGGACTTCGAGCGCGCCATGAAGGGGCACGTCCTGGCCGAAGCAACGCTCATGGGTCGGTACTCCCGGGGTTAGCCCCACGGCCGATAGTTTTCCCAAGCTCGAGCAGGACGTCGTCGCCTGCCGGCTCTGTCCGCGATTGGTCGCGTGGAGAGAGGCCTCCGCGAAAAACCCGCCGCGGCGTTTCCGCGGCGAAACCTATTGGGCCAGACCTCTCCCCGCGTTTGGCGATCCGCGGGCACGTATCCTCGTCGTGGGTCTGGCGCCGGCCGCGCATGGGGGAAACCGCACCGGGCGGATCTTTACGGGAGACGAGTCGGGCAATTTTCTCTTTCGTGCACTGTATGAAACGGGACTCGCCAATCAGCCCGAATCGAGCCGGCCGGGCGACGGGTTGAAGCTCTCCGGAGCGCTCGTTTCGGCCGCCGTCCGATGCGCGCCGCCGGGCAACAGGCCCCTTCCGCAAGAACTGGACAACTGCAGGGAGTATCTGCAGCGTGAGCTAGCGCTTCTGCCACGCGCGGCCGTCCTCGTCGCGCTCGGGGCGCTTGCGTTTGACGCATGTCTGAAGGCTCTCTCGCAGGCGGGAGACGAGATCCCGCGGCCGCGGCCGAAGTTCGCGCATGGCGCGGGCTACCGGATCGGCCGGCACACGCTTCTCGCTTCGTATCATCCGAGTCAGCAGAACACGTACACGGGGAAACTCACCCGGACGATGCTGCGGGAGGTCCTGCAGATGGCAGTCCGGGAGGCAAAGCGCACCCTGTCATCCTGAGGAGCGAAGCGACGAAGGATCTGCCCTGGTTGCGGGGAAGAGCAGATCCTTTCGCTGCGCTCAGAGCTTGCCCTGAGCTGGAAGGCAAGAATCGAAGCGACGGGGGCAGATCCTTCGCTCCGCTCAGGATGACAGGGAAGGAAAGCGAAGGGATGACAAGAAAGGAAAAGTGAAGGGATGACGGCTACGCCGTCACTTCTTGAAGAGACGGTCGAAGGCGGCGCGGGCGTCTTCGGGGGTGTTCAAGGCCTTCGATCCGGCGAGGTCGAAGGACTTCGCGGGCGCGTAGAAGCGGCAGGCATTGCGCACGTTCTTGTCGGGGATGCGCGCGGGGATGGGTTGCGTGCACTCGAAACGAGCGGACGTGTCGAAGTGCGCGCACTGGCGGCAGGCGTGCAGGTCGGCCCCGCACCGCACACAGGTCGAGTCCGAACGGATGCCTTCCAGGTCCCGCCGCTTCTCGCCGCAGGCGCGGCAGGCGAAGACGACAGCCTTTTCGACGTCGGCTCCGCGTCCTCGCGGGCCTTCGCCGCGCGGAGGGCGTGGCCCCGAAGGCCGGCGGCCCGGCGAGGAGCCACGATCCGAGTCCATGTAGCCTCGGTGTCTGTACCTGCGATCGTCGTCCATGGGAGCTGAAGTAAGAGTTGTGAGTTGAGAGTCGTGAGTTGTGAGTCAGAACCGATCCACGTTGATTCTATCGGGTTCCGAGGAGAAAGGGGTAAGGATTGATCGGGGTCCCGACCCACCATTGTTTCTCCGGCCCGAGGCGAAAGATGGAGAAATGCAGATGCGGCGCCTCCGCCGAGGCGTCGCCGGTGGAACCGACGTAGCCCAGACGATCGCCCCGGCGCACGAGCTGCTTCTCCCTGACGTCCTCCGCGTAGCGATCCAGATGAGCGTAGTAGTAGCAGTAGTTCCGGTCATGGTCGAACTCGTAGACCGTCAGGCCTCCCAGCTTGCTGGTAAAGAGCTTCTCGATCGAGCCGTCCACGGCCGCGACGACCGGCGTGCCGCGCGGCGCCGGAATGTCGATCGCCTCGTGCTGCCGCGTCGAGCCTCGCGTTTCTTCGAAGCTGTCGCGCAGATCGGCCGCGCGGGCTCCCTCGACCGGCATGACGAGCGGTTCGCGGCCGAGCGTGAATCCGGCCAGAGGGGTGAATTGCACGGCCGGGGGCGTGCCTTCCAAAGCGGCGGGGAGCTTCCCGGCGGTCACCACCGCTCCCGGCGGCGCCGTGACGGGGGTCTGCGGGGGCGAGGTCGCTCTGCGCGCGTTCTGGCCGCGGACCCAGGCGATGTCCACTGTGTTGCGCGCCAGAGGGTGGCCGGGAGTGAGCCCACCGGTCCTCCAGAGAAAGTAGTAGAGCGCCAGGACTCCCGCGAGGAGCCCGAGAAGGAAGATCAGGATCAACGTTGCGCGAGAGGTGTCAGCCCGCATGGTGTTCGAGTCTAATCCTCGAGGATCGCGGGCGTGCCCGGACCGACCATATTCGAAAGCTCCGTGACGTCCCAGTTGGTCAAGCGGATGCATCCGTGCGACTGCGTCTTGCCGACCTGCGACGGCTCGGGTGTCCCGTGGATGCCGTAGTGTTCCTTGGAGAGGTCGATCCAGGCCACACCGACCGGATTGTTGGGACCCGGCGCGATGAGGGCTTTCCCGTCGGAGTCCTTCGCGTCCCAGAAGAGGTCCGGACTGTAGTGAAAAGAAGGTTTGCGGCCCACGCCCAGGATCTTCCATCTGCCGATCGGCAGCGGATCGTGCTCGCTGCCGATCGTGGCGGGATAGCGCGCCAGGACCTTTCCTTCGGCACCGAGGGCGATGACGGAATGCCGCGACTTCGAAACAACGACGGAGGCCGCCTTCTCGGGGGGCGGGACGATCACGTTGGGCGTGAGGATCTCCTCTCCGGCCCGGTCAAAGCCCGAGCCCGGATTGAGCCTCTGGAGTAGAGCGGGACTGGCGTGATACTTCTCGGCGATCGCCTCCAGGGGCGAGGAGTAGGAGAGCGCGGACAGCTTCGCCTTCTCCATCATGTCCTCGGGCACCGGCGTGAAGGGGCCGGCGACGTCCTCCGGCGCGATCGGGGCGCGGATGAGAGCGGGAGCCGTGTCGGCGTTTAAGATCTTCCAGGTCTCCGTCTCGACGATGCCGCTGCCGGCCAGGCCGTGAGCCGTTTGAAAGTCCGCGATCGCGCCACGCAGGTTGGCGCCGTACCGCGCATCGATCTCCCCGCAGGAGAAATGCGCGCGGGCGAGCAGGATCTGGGCCCGGAGAACGGCGGAGCCGGAGGAACCGGGACCCACGCCTTGCGCCAGCGCGGGATTGTTGACGGCGGCGGCGTCGATCACCGTCTCGGTCTTGCGCTGTGCGCGACGGGCCGGCCGCCGGTGTTTCTTGGGATGACCTATCCCCGCCTCCGCAGAAAAAGAGGCCAGAAGCAGAGCAACGGATACGGTGATACGGAGCAAGGCATTCCTCCGCTCACCACCTTTTCAAGAACGGTGCCGTTAACTGGCTAATTTCACCCAGGCCATCAGCGCGATCGCATCGAGTCTTCTCTCCACGGCAGCATTGAGCAAAGGAGCCGGCTCCAAGGCGTCATGAATGGCCGGAATGGTTCGCGATACGTCGCTTTCGAGGAGGCCGGCGAGGCCGAGCCACGAATGCAGGGCTGCGATACGTTCATCGGGACGGCTCGACGCCGGTCGATCGCCGGCTGGAGAAAAGGATGTCCGCCAGCCACCGCCGAGTAACGGTGATCTCTCAAGTGCTGGTTGCCGGCCGAAAATAGTACATCAATTCAGGACTGACCCCAACTCCCCCAACTCTATTCGCTCCTTGTGACTGTCGAGGCTATCTTCAACCTGGGTACGCTCGGGCGGAACGACGCCTCCGCCACCCCGATGTCGGACCTGTTCAGGGGCGGAATCCCTCAGGACTTCGCTTTCTCCGAAGGTTTCGACTTGCCAGAACTGTTGCGGGCGACCGCCTGGCGAACGAGCGCCTTGAAGGCGGACGCGTCAAGTTCTTCTCCTTCGTGGATGTCGATCGCGCGGCGTGTGTTTCCGTCGAGACTCGAGTTGAAGAGACGGGCCGGATCCTTCAGGGACGCGCCCTTGGCGAAGGTAAGCTTCACGACATTCTTGTAGGATTCGCCAGTGCAGATGATGCCGTCGTGCGACCAGATCGGAGTGCCCATCCACTTCCACTCCTCGACGACGTCCGGGTCTGCTTCCTTGATGAGCTTGCGCATTCTGCCGAGAGTTTCCCCGCGCCAGTCCCCGAGTTCGGCGATTCTTTTCGAGATGAGCTCCGCTGCCGACTGGCCCTGGCTCGCATCCGACTTTTTCATGTTCTCATCCTGAGTTCCAGATATATCAAACCCACTCACGCCGACCGGCGGAAGGGAACAAGTTGGCGGATGCGGCTGTCCCGCAAGTACAGGCCGCCCCAGGCGAGAATTCCTACGACCAACGGAATCGCCGCGCGCGCCGTGTCTCCGATCCGCAAATGAGTGGCCACCGCGCCGCCGAGATAGCCGGTCATCGCGATTGCGGCGAGGACAGAGGTTTGCGGGACAAGGTAAAGCACCACCAAGGTGCATTCCGCAATGATAATGGGGACGATGGCCGATTCAGGATAGCCATAGGCCGCAACAATTTCGGCCACCGCGTTAGTGTGGTGGGTAGCCCTGAACCAAGCGCTGCTCAGCAGTTGCGCGACCACCCCAAAGGAAAAGAGCCAGCCGGTCCAGAGCATCCAGCGGGGAACGGAGACAGTGCGGGCGGTTGCAGTAGACATCGGGTACCTCCGGGCTTCGGGTTGCGCCTCAACGCTTCGGGGCGTTGGGCGGCCAGTTGGGCGTTTCAATACCGAACTGCTTTGCGTACTCGGCGTTCAGTCGCTGCCAGCCACCGAACTTCATCGCCTCGGGACCAACGATGCGGCCGATGGGGGTTCCGCTGAGAAGGTGATCCAGAACATCGAAACAGACGTGCCACCCGGCGGCACCCATTGCGATGAAGCGGCGATCGATGTTGGTCCACAGCGTCAGGCGCGTGCCGTCACCAAAGGCTTCGAGTTCCCACCGCATATCGAAGCCACCCCAGTTGTACTCGAGCACCCTGGGAGCGTCGGCTCGCGTCACCGTTGTATCGGTGACGTGCGGCGTGGGCGCCCCCACCGTGGTGAGCTTCACCGTGGCTCCAACCGTACCCAGGCTCCTATCGGCGTCGAAGGGCGCCCACTCGCGCAGATGCGCCGGGTCGGTTAACGCCTGCCAGACTTGTTCCGGCGAGTGGCGCAGTTCCCTGGTGATAATGAGCGTCCACTTCTCTCCTTCCGTTCGTACCTGCGCCCCGCCGGCCGGACCCGGTGCGTACTGCTCGCGATCGGTCATCTTCTTCTCCTTCTCTTCCTTTTCGTTGGTGTCGATCGATCCATGCGGTCGAGGTGGCGTTCGAGAGCATCCACGTGAGCGGACCAGAACCGACGGAACGGAGCCAGCCAGGCAGCGACCTCCTGAAGCGGTTCGGGTTTCAGCCGGTAGAGGCGGCGCTGTGCGTCCACCGTGGATTCCACGAAACCGGCATCGCGCAGCACTCGCAGGTGCTTCGACACGGTCGGTTGCGGCATACGAAGCTGGCGCTCAATCTCTCCAACCGACTGTTGTGACGAGACCAGGAGGCGCAGTATCGCGCGGCGGTTCGGCTCCGCAATGATTTCGAAGGCAGATTCCACTCTCCTTATATACGCCACAGGGTATATACTTGTCAAGGTAGATGAAGGCAGGGGGCCAGGCAACGTTTCAGCCGGCGTGCAGGGATTGTCCGGAGCGGCGCTATCGCGGCTTCGTGGCGGAGGGAAGGGCTCTGGGTATGCCCCGTGGGAGGAACTGGTCTCAGATCTACCTGGGCGGCGAGGGGTTTCGCAAGAGAGTCCAGGAGATGGGTTCCGCGGGGACACGCAGCCGGCAGATTCCGCGACTCCAACGGCTTCCCGCTCGTCCGCGGCTGGCGGACATCGTCGCTGCGGCGTCGCACGAGTTCGACGTGCGGGAGTGCAACCTACACCGCAGACGTCAGACCCCCGCGCGCCTGGCCGTGGCGTACCTGGCCCGCCACGGGGGAGCCTTGAAGCTGCCGGAGTTCGCGCCGGCTCTTGGCGTCCAAGACTGGGCGGCCTCTCACTTGGCAACCTCCGCCGAGCGGCTGGCGCAGGAGAGTCGCCGCTTCCAGCGGAGCCTCCGTCGCATCCAACGGTCCCTAGCCGAACTCACAGATTCACAGACCTGACCCCGATCTGGGGCTCATGACCCCGATCTGGGCTTTCCCTGTCTCTAGCGCCAGATGAATATGGTTCGTCATCAAGCAGTAGGCGTAGACGCGG